>ENA-OQCS01001007-OQCS01001007.1-human-gut-metagenome-genome-assembly--contig:-NODE-1007-length-15184-cov-3.054792_pt1 | contig 15184 bp, 17 predicted proteins | sample MGYA00242757_ERZ504575 | MGnify/ENA primary metagenome ERZ504575 (study PRJEB26092, sample SAMD00036297) | human gut metagenome | host: Homo sapiens | study: EMG produced TPA metagenomics assembly of...
TTTTGCAAATATCTGATCAACGTGAGAATGGAACAGGCCAAGCTACTCCTTCGGGAATCCAATCTTCCAGTAACAGAAATCTGCAAGAGGGTAGGATATAACGACCCGAAACATTTCACACATACCTTTGAGAAAGCGGCAGGGGTGAAACCCTCTACATATAGAAAATTGTATGGATAAATCAAAAATGAAATATAAAGAAAAACTGAAATACATATCCAACCGTGCGCTTGTCCTGGGAACGGTAGTCTTCGGGAGTTTTATTATTCTGGCGGTAATTCAGCTGTTATTGGCATATAAAGGCGAAACACCCTGGTGGATGGCCATAATTATAACAATATTTGCAATTTTGTTTCCGATTGTATTCTGGCTGTGGATTCACCGCCCTTACATGCGCTGTGAAAAAATGACGGATCGTTTTCTGGATGGTTATATTTTTTCTGAAAAAAGAAGATATGGAACTCTTGAACCTGACTCCAAGCATCCAGAAGCAGATGAAATGGTAGACCGCATTGTGCGTTCTCCCCCAGTATATGGATCTGAACAAAAGACAGGCTCAGTACCTGGCTTTGCAGAATCAGATCAATCCCCACTTCCTTTACAATACACTGGAAAGCATCCGTGGAGAAGCCATTATTGCAGGTCTGGACAGCATTGCAGATATGACAGAAGCCCTGGCAAGATTTTTCCGTTACACCATTACCAAGGTGGAGAATCTGGTTTCTGTGGAGGAAGAACTGGATAACTGTGAGACTTATTTCGGAATTCAGAAATATCGTTTCGGGGACCGGCTGCAGCTTCATATTGATTATGATATTGCAGAGTATGAAAAGATCATGAATTGCAGAATTCCCAAACTGACGTTGCAGCCGATTCTGGAAAACAGCATTATTCATGGCGTGGAGCTGAAGGTTGGAGGTGGAAATCTCTACATCCGTTTTCAGTGTACAAAGAATCGCCTGCTCATCCGTATTTCAGACGATGGGGTGGGAATGGACGGCTTGCAATTAATTTGATCATAGGTCAATCCCTCCATAAGTTATAGAAAAGTTATAGATAAATATAAGGATAAGTGTTTCTTCTGCGTGTCCGCGTATTAGATTATAACGTAAAAAATATCGGCAGTAAATAAAAAATAAGACTTAAAAAGCGCATGAAAAAGCGCTTGATAAGAGAACTTTTTGATAGAGGCAAGAAAAATCCGAAGTTAAAAAATGAGTAGAAAGAGTGAAAGTCAGATGAAAAAAGACAAGATATGGATTTTCGCGGGAACAACAGAAGGCAGACTGCTCACCCGGTATGCATCACAAATGAAAATGAAGTGTTGTGTCAGCACCGCAACCGAATATGGAAAAAGCGTTCTGGGAGAGAATGAGGGAATCCGGGTCATACCCGGGCGGATGGATCAGTCAAAGATGAGAGCGTTTATAAGGGAAAATAATATCGGACTTGCGGTGGATGCAACCCATCCGTTTGCAAGACAAGTTACAGAAAATATTTGCGCCGCATGCGAAGAAGAAAAGATCAAATATGTTCGCTGTCTTCGGGAAAGAGAAACGAACGATCCGGCTGATCATGCGGGAGAAACGAGTGACGGAAGACCCATATCTGCGGCTTCGGTAGAAGAAGCGGTGGAATATTTAAAAAAGACAGGCGGGAATGTGCTGATATCTACAGGGAGCAAAGAACTGCATTTGTATACCCGGATAAAAGATTATAAAGAAAGATGTTTTGCAAGAGTCCTTTCGACGCAGGAGGCAGTCGCAGAGGCAGTCCGTCTTGGTTTTGAGGGGAAACATCTGATCGCAATGCAGGTCCCTATTCGGAAGACTGAATCTGGCAATGCTCAAACATATAAATGCAGCTTATTTTGTGACGAAAGAATCAGGCGGCGCAGGCGGGTTCGAGGAAAAGAAAAAGGCGGCGCAGAAAGCCGGGGCGGAACTTATCGTGATCGCGCGCCCGAAAGAAGAAGGAAAAAGCCTTCAAGAGGTGAAAAAACTTATGGAAGAATTCCTTGCAAAGGAAAATCTTCTATGATATACTACGAATGTTGCAAAAAAACACGCATGCGGTTATCTCCGTCGGTGCCTAAGCCGGAGAATCCGGACGGTTTCGGAGGAAAACAAAACATGCGGAAGTAAAAAACCAATTTGGAGGAAAGAAACATGGGCGTTATTTCAATGAAACAGCTTTTAGAAGCAGGTGTTCATTTCGGACATCAGACAAGAAGATGGAATCCGAAAATGGCTCCGTACATCTACACAGAGAGAAATGGTATTTATATCATCGACCTTCAGAAATCAGTAGGAATGGTTGACGATGCATACAAAGCCGTTTCTGACATCGCGGCAGAAGGCGGCACGATCCTTTTCGTAGGAACAAAGAAACAGGCTCAGGATGCGATCAAAACAGAAGCAGAGCGCTGTGGAATGTATTATGTAAACGAGAGATGGCTAGGCGGTATGCTCACAAACTTAAGACGATCCAGAGCCGTATCAAACGTCTCAAAGAGATCGAGACAATGTCAGAAGACGGAACATTCGATGTACTTCCGAAAAAAGAAGTTATCGAGCTGAAAAAAGAGTGGGCAAAACTTGAGAAGAACCTTGGAGGAATCAAAGATATGAAGAGACTGCCGGACGCAATCTTCATCGTAGATCCGAAAAAAGAAAGAATCTGCGTACAGGAAGCACACACACTTGGAATTCCGTTGATCGGTATCTGTGATACAAACTGCGATCCGGAAGAACTGGATTATGTGATCCCGGGTAACGATGATGCTATCAGAGCTGTTAAGCTGATCGTTTCTAAGATGGCTGACGCTGTGATTGAAGCAAATCAGGGAGCAACAGACGAAGAATACTACGAAGCAGAAACAGCAGTAGAAGCTGAAGAGGCTGTTGAAGAGTAAGAAAACGAGAGCTTCAGCCTAAAAATAGGTTGAAGCTTTTTGCTTGTATAGGCGACGAGCAAAAGTCCGGGCCTGCCCGAGACCTTGGCGACCGCTTACAATCCCGGAAGACGCCGTTTGGCACTTACGGTGATTTGTTTAGGTGAAAAAGAATATTGAGAAGATAATGGAGGAAATTATCATGGCAATCACAGCAGGAATGGTAAAAGAATTAAGAGAAATGACCGGAGCGGGAATGATGGACTGTAAAAAAGCTCTCTCTGAAACAAACGGAGATATGGATGCGGCAGTAGAATTCCTCAGAAAGAACGGACAGGCAAAAGCTGAGAAAAAAGCTGGAAGAAATCGCAGCGGAAGGTATTGTAAAAACAGTTGTAAAAGACAACAAAGCTGCAATCGTAGAAGTAAACTCTGAGACAGACTTCGTTGCAAAGAACGATGAATTTCAGGGATTTGTAGAGACAGTTGTAAATCAGATCGTTGATTCCGAAGCGGCAGATATGGATGCGTTCATGGCAGAAGCTTGGGCAGCAGATACAACAAAAACTGTAAAAGACGCTCTCGTAGAGAAAATCGCAGTGATCGGAGAAAACCTTAACATCAGAAGATTTGAGAAAGTTGCTGCTGACAACGGATGCGTTGTATCTTACATCCACGGCGGCGGACGTATCGGAGTTCTCGTAGTGGCTGATACAGACGTTGTGAATGACGACATCAAAGCATGCCTTAAGAATGTAGCTATGCAGGTTGCTGCTATGTCTCCGAAATATGTATCCCGTGATGAAGTTTCTCAGGAATACATGGAGCATGAAAAAGAGATCCTTCTTGCTCAGGCTAAGAAAGAGAACCCGGAGAAACCGGAAAATATCATTGAGAAGATGATCATCGGACGTCTCAACAAAGAGATGAAAGAAATCTGCCTTCTTGATCAGGTATACGTTCAGGACAGCGACCTTACAGTTGCAAAATACGTTGACAAAGTAGCAAAAGAAAACAATGCTAACGTAACAGTTAAGAAGTTCGTTCGTTTCGAGACAGGCGAAGGACTTGAGAAAAAGTTGACGATTTCGCAGCAGAAGTAGCAGCACAGGCTGGAATGTAAGCGTTTAGCACAAGCGCGACATATACAAAAAGAGGATTCGATATGAGTTTACTCATATCGGATTCTTTTTTTTGTATATACGTGCGACGCACGGTAGTGAGATGTAGCGAAGCGGAATCGAACTAAGCGCTTGTGCGGAACGAAGCGAGATGCACGGTAGTGAGATGTAGCGAAGCGGAATCGAACTAAGCGCTTGTGCGGAAAAAGAAAAATGTAACATATAAGAAATACTTGTAACTTTTTCGTAATGGTAATATAATGTGTTTATGTCACAAAAGAGAGTAGAAGATTCTTTTGCAGCATAAATATTATAAAAGAACAAAGAGGATAATCATTATGGGAAAATATTTTGGAACGGACGGCTTTCGTGGTGAGGCGAATGTTGTGCTGACAGTAGAGCATGCATTTAAGGTAGGACGTTATCTCGGCTGGTATTTCGGACAGGATCATAAGGCAAGGATCGTGATCGGAAAAGATACGAGAAGAAGCAGCTATATGTTTGAGTATGCTCTTGCGGCGGGATTGACAGCGTCAGGCGCGGATGCGTACCTTCTTCATGTTACGACAACCCCCAGTGTTTCATATGTGGTGAGAACGGAAGATTTCGACTGCGGTATTATGATTTCTGCAAGTCATAATCCGTTTTATGATAACGGGATCAAAGTGATCAACAGCGCAGGACATAAATTAGAGGCAGAAGTAGAAGAAAAGATTGAGGCGTATATAGACGGTGAGATCGGAGAGCTTCCGCTGGCGACAAAAGAAAAGATCGGACGTACTGTCGATTATGCAGCGGGAAGAAACCGTTATATCGGCCATCTTATCTCAGTAGCAACACGTTCTTTCAAAGATATGAGAGTCGGATTGGATTGTTCTAACGGAAGTTCATCTGCAATCGCGAAAAGCTATTTGACGCGCTCGGAGCTAAAACATATGTTATCAATAATGAACCGGATGGTACGAACATCAATACAGACTGCGGATCTACACATATTCACGTTCTTCAGGAATTTGTGAAAGAGAAAAAGCTTGACGTCGGATTCGCTTATGACGGAGATGCAGACAGATGTATTGCTGTAGATGAAAACGGAAAAGTGATAGACGGAGACTTGATTCTCTATATATGCGGAAAATATCTTATGGAACAGGGCCGTCTTGAGGGGAACACGATCGTAACAACGGTAATGTCTAACTTGGGACTGTACAAAGCGTGTGATAAGATCGGTATGAAATATGAGCAGACGGCGGTCGGCGATAAGTACGTCTATGAGAATATGCTGAAAAACGGTTATATTCTCGGCGGTGAGCAGTCAGGCCATATCATTTTCAGTAAACATGCAAGAACAGGCGACGGCATCCTTACCTCACTTTTGATTATGGAAGTAATCCTTGAGAAAAAACAGTCTCTCGGCACACTTGCGGGAGAGGTGAAGATCTATCCTCAGCTTTTGAAAAATGTCCGTGTCACAGATAAAAAGACGGCGAGAGAAAATCCGGCAGTTCAGGAAGCAGTTCAAAAAGCGGCTGACGAGCTTGGAAGCGACGGACGTATCCTTGTTCGCGAAAGCGGTACAGAGCCTGTGATCCGTGTAATGGTCGAAGCGGCAACTGATGAAATATGCGAAAAGTATGTAAACAGCGTTGTGAAGGTGATCGAAGATCAGGGGCTGACAGAATAAGCATTACGATTTCGCGGGTAAAAATAGAGATCGGGAATTAAAAATATATGGATTTGAATAAAGAAAATATGAAAAGATGAGAGAATTGATCGTTTTTACGATCATTCTTCTCATTGCACTTTGGAACTATAAACTGCTGTTTGAGTGGATCGGCTTTGCGTTCGGCATTGTTACTCCATTTCTTATAGGCGGAGGAATCGCTTTTGTGCTGAACGTGCCAATGAGTTTTTTTGAAGAAACTTTGTTTGGAAATAAGCGGGTAAAAGAAAAGAAACTGGCGAAAAGGCTGGCTCGGCCGTTGAGTCTTGTGCTTACGATCGTGGCAGTGATCGGAGTTGTCGTTCTGGTGATGTTCGTCGTTATTCCGGAGCTGGCGCAGACAGTGCTTTCGCTTGGAAAGACAATACAGGCATTTGTACCGGAGGCACAGCATTTTCTGGAAGAGTTATTTACAGACAACAGTGAAATACGCGCGTGGCTGAATAATCTGGACGTAGATTTGGATAAGCTTTTGGACAGCGTGATCGCTTTCTTTAGAAACGGCGCCGGAAACGTGCTGAATTCTACGGTATATGCGATCGGTTCTATCGTAAACGGTGTGACAACATTTGTAATCGCGTTTGTATTTGCATGTTATATTTTGCTTCAAAAAGAGAAACTCGGCGTGCAGGTAAAAAAGTGATGCATGCGTTTTTGAAAGAAAAATGGGAAAAAGATGTCTGAAAGTGTGTACACTGACTTCCAAAACATTTTCTAATTTTTTGACGGGACAATGTCTTGAGGCGCTTATTCTCGGGTCGATGTTTTTTGTGGCGATGAGCCTTTTCAAGATGCCGTATGCGCTTCTGGTCGGTGTGCTCGTGGCATTTACAGCGCTTATTCCGATATTTGGGGCTTTTATCGGCTGTGTTGTAGGAGCGTTCCTCATTTTGATGGTCGATCCGCTGCAGGCATTGTTTTTTGTCATTATGTTTCTCGTGCTTCAACAGATTGAGGGAAATCTCATTTATCCGAAAGTTGTGGGAAATTCGGTCGGTCTGCCTTCCATATGGGTGCTTGCGGCAGTAACGATCGGCGGCAGTTTGATGGGTGTTGTGGGGGATGCTGATCTTTATTCCGTTAGTGTCGGTTGTATATACGCTGTTTAGAGAGAGTGTATATAAAAGACTGGAACAAAAACAGAGATAATTCATATATTTCATGTAGAAATGAATGGAATTTAATAAACATCTTGACTTACTTCCGTTTTTCGTGGTACAATACTACGGCGAATGGAAGTAGGTCTTTTTTTTTATGCCTAAATTTTGACGGGGTCGCAGCCGTCAGCAACAAGTAGTGAATAATTAAAGCGGAGGTGGAAGTGTGCGCACAAGAATTACATTGGAGTGTACGGAATGTAAAAACCGTAACTACAACATGACGAAGGATAAGAAAGCTCATCCGGATCGCATGGAAACTAAAAAATACTGCAGATTCTGCAAATCACACACACTGCACAAAGAAACGAAGTAGTCGTCAGGGGGAAGTGGAATTATGAGTGAAACAGAAAAGACTCAGAAAAAGAGCTGGTTCAAAGGACTTCAAGCGGAATTCAAAAAGGTTATTTGGCCGGATAAGAAAACACTTGCAAGACAGACCACGGCAGTTGTTGCTGTTTCCGTAATCCTCGGAGCGTTGATCGCGGTGATCGACGTAATCCTAAGATACGGTATTGACTTATTGATAAAATAGTTGACCGCAGCGGAAAGGTGATTTTATGTCAGAAGCAAAATGGTATGTAGTTCATACTTATTCAGGGTATGAAAACAAAGTGAAAGCGAATATTGATAAGGCGATCGAGAACCGTCATCTTGAAGATCAGATTCTTGAAGTACGCGTTCCTATGGAAGAAGCGACAGAGTTGAGAAACGGTGTTCAAAAAGCGGTTCAGCGCAAGATGTTTCCGGGGTATGTGATGATCCATATGTCATGAATGACGATACATGGTATGTAGTCAGAAATACTCGCGGAGTGACAGGCTTTGTCGGACCGGGATCAAAACCGGTTCCGCTCGAGGAGCATGAGATGGAAAATCTCGGCATCCAGAGAGATAATGTTATCGTGAATTTCGGAGTCGGCGACATGGTTGTCGTACTTAGCGGAGCATGGGAAGGCACAGTGGGAACTGTGCAGAGCATGAACGAACAGAAGAAGAGTCTGTCGATCAATGTTGAGCTGTTCGGCCGTGACACACCGGTTGAACTTAGTTTTTCAGAAGTGAAAAAAATGGATTAAAAGTAAGTGGGAGGGGCTTGTCCCCGACAATACCACAAGGAGGTAATTGAAATGGCAAAAAAAGTAGAAGGTTATATCAAATTGCAGATTCCTGCCGGCAAGGCAACTCCGGCACCGCCGGTTGGTCCGGCTCTTGGACAGCACGGCGTTAATATCGTTGAATTTACAAAACAGTTCAACGCAAGAACAGCAGATCAGGGCGATCTGATCATTCCGGTTGTCATCACAGTATACAATGACAGAAGTTTCAGCTTCGTTACAAAGACACCGCCGGCAGCAGTTTTGATTAAAAAAGCTTGCAAGATCCAGTCCGGATCAGGCGTACCGAACAAAAATAAAGTTGCGACGATCACAAAAGCTCAGCTTCAGGAGATCGCGGAACTGAAAATGCCGGATCTTAATGCGGCAACAGTTGAGTCTGCTATGAGTATGGTAGCAGGAACATGCCGTTCTATGGGTGTAGTAGTAGAAGAGTAGGCACAGAGTTTCGTCTGCATATTCAAAGCGCGGTGAGGATGAATCGGTTTTGAAGGGCAGAATGTAAACATCCGTGATGCATTGAAACAAACATCAAGTGATTTGAAAGAAGTGGGAGGGGCACGTTCCCGCAAATACCACAAGGAGGTTATTGTAAAATGAAACGAGGAAAGAAATATATCGAAGCTGCAAAACTGATCGAGAGAGGAAACCTCTACGAAAAAGAAGAAGCGGTAGCATTAGTGAAAAAAGCAGCAACAGCAAAGTTTGACGAGACAATCGAGGCTCACATCAGAACAGGTTGTGACGGACGTCATGCAGATCAGCAGATCCGCGGCGCGGTTGTTCTTCCGCACGGAACAGGTAAAAAAGTTCGCATTCTTGTATTTGCAAAAGACGCAAAGGCAGAAGAAGCAAAAGCAGCAGGAGCTGATTTTGTAGGAGGAGACGAGCTTATTCCGAAGATCCAGAACGAAGGATGGCTTGACTTTGACGTAGTTGTAGCTACACCGGATATGATGGGTGTTGTTGGACGTCTCGGACGTGTACTTGGACCAAAAGTCTTATGCCAAACCCGAAAGCCGGAACAGTTACGATGGACGTGACAAAAGCGATCAACGACATCAAAGCCGGTAAGATCGAGTACAGACTTGACAAAACAAACATTATCCATGTTCCGATCGGTAAAGCATCCTTTACAGAGGAACAGTTAGCGGACAACTTCCAGACGCTTATCGATGCAATCAATAAGGCAAGACCGTCAGCGGTTAAAGGACAGTATTTGAAGAGCATTACTCTTACATCTACAATGGGACCTGGCGTGAAGGTTAATCCGATGAAACTTGCATAATTAAAGTAATATACAGCGAGACAGCATATCATAGTATGTGCTGTCTCGTTTGTTTTATAGGAAGCTTATAGAAACCGGATGAAAGTCCGGATATGCCCAGAAACTTGGCGATCGCTTATTTGTTTTAAAGTATGTGAATATGAAACACATGTGTAAAAAAGTAAAAATAGTAAAATTGACAAATTTTTGAAGAGAAGATGCGCCCGGAAAGGCTGTTTTCATAGGATGAAAAAGGAAATATTGTTAAAAATCACAAAAAAATTATGTAGTGATAAAAAATATTGAGTTTTATGATGAAAAACTATAATAATGAGAGAGTCGCTAGAGGCGAGTTGGTTTTTATATCGACTCTGACTAAATCAGGATATAAACTTTTTACTGGAAGTTTATTAGCAGAAGTAACGAGAGAAGTACGAAAACGTGTTTTCTCTCGTTAAAAATTTTAAGAAAGCAGAGAGGTAAAAAATGGGAAGGAAAATGAAAAAGTTAACGCGCGCCGGCGCGGGAGCGCTTGCCGGAGTAATGGTCTTCGGATTGGCAGCTCCGCTTGCACCTCTAAGTGTTGAGGCGGCAGATGAAGTGAAAAATCTGGCGATTGGTTCAACAGCAACAGTCAACGATAAAGAAACAGACTATTGGGGCGCGGATAAAGCTGTTGACGGTATTGTTAACAGAACTGCAGCAAAAAGAGATCAGTCCCGTTGGGCAACGAACGTAGGCGGAGATGCAGATGCAAAGTGGCTGAAGATTGATTTGAAAGAAGCAAAAACATTCCAGTCGTTTGTTCTTGCATGGGAAAGAAGAAATATTACCGGTTATAAAATCCAGATTTCACAGACAGGCGAAGATAATTCATGGGAAGACGTCTATACAAAAACAGGAGCAAGTCATATTTCTCATATAAATGAAAATATTCATTTGCCAGAGGCAAAAACAGCACGTTATGTACGTTTATATATTGACGGATATACGGCGAATGCGGCAGATGATCAGACAAATTGGCGATCAGTTTCTCTTTATGACTTCCAGATCTATGCAAATGAGATTCCTGATACGGTTCTCCCGGATGAAAACTACTGTCTGGAAGGAACAGCAGAAGCAAGCAATTTTGAAGAGGTTCAAAGCGAGCCGGGAAAACAAGGTCCGGCAAAAGCGATTGACGGAGATTTAACAACACGCTGGGCAACAGAAAGCGATGGAAAAGGAACGACAGCCCGTACGCTGACTGTGAAGCTTCCGGCAGCGCAGTGGTAGAATATGTGAAGATCGACTGGGAAATGCCGGCAAGCGGAGTTCCTACTCCGAAGAAATATACGATTGAAGCGGCAGAAAAAGAAGGCGGCGAATTTACTGTAGTTCATACAAACAGCGAGCAGGTTACAAAAGCCGAGCAGATTATCAAGTTAGACAAACCTGTATGGGCAAAAGAACTGAAATTAAACGTAACGGAGTACGGCGCTGCGACAGGAACTTGGTATAATGTTTCTGTGGCAGAATTCGGCGCATATGCGATGAAGCCGGAGTCAGGCGTCATCGATGAGAATGCAACAGCAAAACAGATTGCGGACAAGCTGGCAGCTCCGACTGTAAAGGCGGACAAAACCGGATTAGAGTGGCAGGATGTGCCGGAAGGAGTTACTGTAGAGTTCCTCGCAGATTACGAACAGGTTGTCGGAAGAGACGGCAAGATCTATCAGCCGCTTAGAGAGACAACTGTAAAGGGAATTTACAAAGTAACAAAAGGTGAAGAGACAGCAGAAGGCGCAAGAGAACATACAGTTACGATTCCGGGTAAATATGATAACGCTGGAACAAATGCGAAACCGGTTGTAATTCCGGAACTGGCAGAGTGGTATGGCGGAACAGAGGCCGGATCTGTTAAGATCGGTGAAGGCACAAAGATCGTTTATAAAGACGCCGCGTTTAAGGCAGCGGCAGAAGCTCTTGCAGCAGATTATAAAGCAGAGTACGGCGTTGATCTTCAGGTTGCAGACAGCGGAGAAGATGCAGGCGATATCGTCTTTACAAAAGATGATAAAAACGGACTCGGTGAAGAAGGCTATATCATGGAGATGGACGATAAAGTAAATGTAAAGGCTGAGCAGGCGCAGGGAGCTTACTGGTCGACACGTTCCATTCTTCAGATCGTGAAACTGAATAACGGTGAGATTCCGAAAGGTATTACAAAAGACTATCCGAAGTTCAAAGTAAGAAGCTTTAGCTTGGATGTTGCCCGTAAACCGGCATCTCTTGAGTCATTGGAAGATTTTGTAGACGCTATGGCATACTACAAGATGAATGATTTTCAGGTTCATTTGAATGATAACTTGATCTTCTATGAGAATTTTGAAAGCGCAGAAGTCGCTCGAGAAAGGGCGTATACAGGATTCCGTCTTGAGTCCGATATTAAGGCAGGCGGAGAAAATAAAAAAGATCTGACTAACGAAGACCTTTTCTATACAAAGGAAGACTTTAGAAACTTTATCGAAGAGTCTGAAGCGCAGGGAGTAAGTATTGTGCCGGAAATTGATGCTCCGGGACATTCGGGTGCATTTACAAAAGTTCGTCCTGATCTGATGCTTCCGCAGAATCAAGCTGTCAACGGAAATGCAAAACGTGCAGGCGAGCAGTTTGACTTAAGCGGTGATGTGAATTCCAAAGACAGTCAGTATGGTAAGAGCCTTTCATTTGTTCAGGGTGTGTGGGATGAATATCTGACAGACAATATGTTCGACGACAGTATGACAGTACATATCGGAACAGATGAATATTATGGTGAAGAGAATGCTTTCCGTCATTTCTCCGATGATATGATCAAATATATTCAAGGTAAAGACCGTACAGTCCGTATGTGGGGAAGTTTGACGCAGATTGACGGAGACGGAACAGTTCCGGTAAAAAGCGAAAATGTACAGTTGAACGTATGGAATACAGGATACTCCAATCCGAAACAGATGTACAACGATGGATTTGATCTTATCAATACACTGGACGGTTCTCTCTATATGGTTCCGAATGGAAGCGGAAGCAGAGGAGGATATGGCGATTATCTGAGAACAGAAGACCTTTACAAAAATTGGATTCCGAATAATATGGGCGGAACAGTAATTCCGGCAGGATCTGATCAGATGCTCGGAAGTACGTTTGCGATTTGGAACGATAATATTGACACTGCTGCACAGGGAATCTCAGAAGTTGATAACTTTGAGCGTTTTGAAGATGCGCTTCCGATTCTTGCAAGCAAAGGCTGGGGCGAAGGTGAAGATCTTGAGTTTGCCGCAGTAAAAGAAAAAGCGGAGAAACTGGGAGATGCTCCGGGAAGCAATCCGTACTATGAAGAAACGGCAGATAAAGACGGCAAGTATATGTCTTACGGTTTTGACAATAAAGAAGATTCGTCTGAAAACAACAGAGATATCAAAGAGACAAAGAATGCAGATATTGACGGCGCGCTGAAACTGAAAGGCGGCGAAAGTTATGCGTCGACACCGATTGAAAAACTTGCAGTCGGAAACGCCCTGTCATTTGACGTTACATTAACTGAAGAAGCAAGAGCAGGACAGATCCTGTTTGAAGCAGATACACCGGGCGGAGAAGATTATGTACATGATATCCGCATCATGGATGACGGAAGAGTTGGATTCAGAAGAGAGCTTTATGATTACTACTTCGATTATAAACTTCCGGTTGGCGAGAAAGTTCATATGGAAATCGTGACAGATACGTTGAAAACTGTGTTGATCGTAGACGGAAAAGAATATCAGGCAACAGGAATTTACATCAACAGACAGACTGATAATACGCTCAGAAAACAGGGGATTAAAAATGCAACACTGCTTCTGCCTGTTCAGCGTATCGGATCAAAGACGAATTCAATCGTCGGCACGATCGATAATGTAGAAGTAAAGACAGCAGATCCGATCTCGTCAAAAGATGAGTATAATAAAGCGGCATGGACAAAAGTATCTGTTGATACAGAAACCAATATTGCTGATAGTAAAACAGAAGGTCTTTTCACATATGCATTTGACGGAAAATCAAATACAATCTGGCATTCAAATTGGAAAGATGGAAAAAGCGATAAGCTGAAACCGCAGGGAAGTTTTGATGAGATCGGCGGAGTGATCAATCTCGGTCAGAAATATACGATCAATCAGTTCTCCTTCACTCCAAGACAGGGAAATGCAAGTGGTCAGGTGACAAAAGCTGATTTATATGTGAAGGCAAATGAAGGTGACGAATGGGTAAAAGTTGCCGAAAATACAGAATTTGCCGCTGATGCATCTAAGAAGACATTCTACTTTGACGAGCAGGAAGTTCAGTTTGTAAAATTCGTTGCAAAAACATCTAATGACGGTTGGGTAGCTGTATCTGAATTTGATGTTGACAATGAAAAGGTAAAAGAAATGACAGTTTATGCTGCGGCTCAGAAGGGCGGAAAAGTTACAAGCAGCGCAAAAGACGGAAAAGTAATGCAGCACGAGAACGTTACTGTAACGGCGACTCCGAATAAAGAGTATAAGTTTGCAGGATGGTATGATATTCTTACAGGAGAAAAGGTATCTGATGATGCGGAATATACATTTGCTGTAGAAATGAATACATCTTTGATCGCTCATTTCACGAAAAACGGTGAAACGCCGGATCCGCAGCCGAAAGAGTGGACGGTAACGATCGACGGGACAGGACATAAAGTAAAAGACGGCGAAACACTGACAGTAGAAGAGCCGTCTAAACCGGGTCATGCGTTTGCAGGGTTCTACCTTGTTGGAACAGATACGGCTGTAGATTTCACAAAACCGATCACATCTGATATGAATGTTGAATCACGCTTTACACAGTATAAAGTTACAGCAGTAGAGAGTGAGAACGGAACAATCACAGTCAGCGAGATGAATGACAAAGGTGAAGTAACTGTTACAGCAAAAGCAAATGACGGATATATCTTTAAAGGTTGGAAAGTAGATGGAAAAGAGACAGAGGCTCTTGGAACACCTTATACATTTGTGCCGGTGAAAGATACAACAGTTGAAGCTGTATATGAGAAGAAAGATGATACAAAAGTTTATCATACAGTAATCATTAACGGACAAACAGTTACGGTAGAAGATGGCAAGACGCTTGATCGTCCTGCTGATCCTGTAAAAGAAGGATATAAGTTCATCGGTTGGTTCGTGGATGGAAAAGAATTTGATTTCAATACTCCGATTACGGGAGATCTGAAGATCGAGGCTCGTTTTGAGAAGCTTCCGACTACTGATAAGAATGATAAGAACGACAAAAACGATAAAGTTGAAGGCGCAGTTCAGACGGGCGATACAGCAAATGCAGTACCGTGGATCGTATGCCTCGGCGCAGCCGCAGGAGCTGGTGTTGTGGTGTTGAAATCACGCAAAAAACGTTCTTAATTTAAAAACTGTTTTCAGAATGTGATAAATAATTGATCTTGAAAGCATAACAAATAAAATAGTATCATACAGTTTTTCTGCCGACAGGTAATCCTGTCGGCAGTTTTCATATAGGTGATAGGTCAGAGTGCGGGAACGCCGGAGATTTTGGCGGCTATGTACAATCCTGAAATGCGCCTTCTGACATTCCCTGTGGTTCTGTGTTTCTTTATAAGTGAAACACTACAATCTACTTTGTTCAAAGTGGAAATAAACTCTTCACCTCATGTAGGTGTTTTTTAATAGTAAAGTGAAAAATATTATTGTTTTTGAAGGATAGATATGCTATGATAAATTCACTCACAGAACTTCTATCTGTGAAAGATACCGGCAGTTTCGCCGGTCTGAGGAATTCCCTCAAAATTACCCGATACAATACAACAACAGTTTTTGCGTGGATAGTCTTGTAGAACAGTTCTTTTTTTCGTATACTGATTTTTA
>ENA-OQCS01001008-OQCS01001008.1-human-gut-metagenome-genome-assembly--contig:-NODE-1008-length-15184-cov-1.747294_pt1 | contig 15184 bp, 18 predicted proteins | sample MGYA00242757_ERZ504575 | MGnify/ENA primary metagenome ERZ504575 (study PRJEB26092, sample SAMD00036297) | human gut metagenome | host: Homo sapiens | study: EMG produced TPA metagenomics assembly of...
GGTCTTTAACTGTTAGTGAAATAAATGGTAAATTAACACCTTTTAAAAATAAGGGACAAAGATTATCAACTATGATGGCGGCAAATATGGCGCAAATCAGTACGGCTCCTGCTGCTATGTCCTTTACGTCTCCGGCCACAGGATGGTAGTCCGGGGATACCAGGTTTACCAGGCGTTCTATGGCTGTGTTGAATGCTTCGGCAGCCAGTACCATTGCAAAGCACAGGAGGATGACAAGCCATTCGGTGCGTGTTATTTCCAACCGGATGCCTGCAATGGTTACGGCGATGATGGCTGTGCAATGTATCCAGGCATTGTGTTCCTTACTTAAAAAACTACATACGCCTTTCCAGCGTATGTAAAGCTTTTTAGTCGTTTATGCAGTTCATTCATTTTTTTTAAGCTTGGGATGGGTTTATCCTCTGTTTACCTGTTTTACTCCTTTTACTGTCTTTATCTTTTTTACTAATGATTCCAGCTTTGAAGTGTCATCTACCATTACGGTCATCATGCCGCTGAACAGCCCGTCGTGCGAGTCGATACTGATGGAACGGAGCAGGATATCGTTTTCCTTATTGATAATGGAGGTGATATTTGTCACAATTCCTATATCGTCATGGCCAACGATGCGCAGCGTGATGGGGTATTGTTTGCCGTGGCTTTTCCCAGCCCAACGCGCCTTTACGATACGGTAGGCAAAACGTGATTGCAATTCTCGTGCGTTAGGGCAGTCGGTACGGTGTATTTTGATTCCTCCGCTGATGGTTACAAACCCGAATACATCATCGCCATAGATAGGGTTACAGCATTTGGCTAATTTGAAGTCCAGTCCTTTCAAATTCTGATCAATGACCAGCACGTCCTCTTTGAAGGTCTTGTCATCCTGTGCTGTCTGCATGCTGAAATTCTCGGCGCTGCGATAGACAATATCTTCCCGGTTTTCCGTTTCCTTTTTCTTCAGTTCCAGGTATTTTTCGATGATGTCGTTCGCATCTCTTGTCTCGTTGGCTATGTCCTGGTAGAACTCGGTTACGGTTTTGTATCCCAGCTTTTTTATCAGGCGCATCATCACTGCTTCGTCGTATTCCAGCTTGCGGTTCTTGAATTTACGTTCTATGGTCTCTTTGGCGAACTCTGTCTGGCGGGCTTCTATCTCTTTGATGGCCTGGCGTATTTTGGTTCTTGCCTTCGAAGTGGTGACGATGTTCAGCCAGTCGCGTTTGGGTGTCTGGGTGTTTGAAGTCATGACTTCTACTTGGTCGCCGCTGTTCAGCGTTTGCTTTAATTGTGCGTTCTTTCCGTTCACCTTTGCTCCGATACACTTGGAACCCAGTTTGCTATGGATGGCGAAGGCAAAGTCCAGTACGGTCGCTCCTTTCGGCATCTTGTACAAGTCACCTTTGGGGGTGAATACGAATACTTCGTCTTCGTATAATTCCAGTTTGAACTGGTCCATCACTTCCAGGTCACTGTCGGCGTTCTCCAGTGTTTCCCGGATGGAGGTCAGCCATTCATCTAAACCGCTTTCTCCTTTTACGCCTTTGTAACGCCAGTGGGCTGCCAGACCACGTTCTGCTATCTCGTCCATGCGTTCGGTGCGTATCTGTACTTCCACCCATTTGCCTTCAGGCCCCATTACAGTGGTGTGTAAGGATTCGTATCCGTTACTTTTGGGTACGGAGAGCCAGTCGCGCAGACGTTTGGGATTGGGCATATACATATCGGTCACAATGGAATATACCTGCCAGCATTCTTGTTTTTCCTTGTCGACGGGAGAGTCCAGAATGATTCGGATGGCAAACAAGTCATATACTCCTTCGAAGGACATTTCTGTTTCTTCATTTTCTGATAGATGGAATGGATGGACTTGGTACGCCTTTCATGTGGAACTTTAATCCTGCTTCTTCCAGCTTGTGCTGTATCGGTTCGATAAAGGCGGCTATGTATTTGTCACGGGAGGCTTTCGTTTCGTTCAGTTTGTCCTTTATATGATAATATACGTCGTGTTCGGTATATTTCAAGGAAAGGTCTTCCAGTTCCGATTTCAGTTTGTATAGCCCCAGCTTATGTGCCAGCGGTGCGTACAGATAGGCAGCTTCGTTGGCTACTTGGGTGCGTGCTTCTATATTGGGAGTCTCCTTTATCTGTCTCATCAGGTTCACGCGGTCTGCAATGATGATCAGAATAACACGCATGTCTTCGGCAAAAGAGAGTAGCAGGTTGCGGAAATTTTCCGATTCTATGGTAGGGCTTTTGGAGTATAGCTCATTGATTTTCACAAGACCGCGTATGATCCCCGCTACATCCTCTCCATATTCCTGTTGTACAGATGCTAAGGTGCATAAATGGTTCTTTACCGATTCGTGCAGCATGATCCCCAGGATGGAAGCCCGTTTCATCCCAATTTCCTCGGCCACGATGACAGCGGTCTGCATATCTTTGATGATAGGATTCATTCCGAAACAATTTCGTGGCAGGTTACCTTCGGCAACTGCTTTTATGAGGTGTATTTTTAACTTATGGCAATCACCCTTCTGCAAGGTGTCGCCGGATAATTGCAGCAATCGTTTATAGAGGGCGAACAGTTGCTCACGCTCTTTGGCTGTGAAAAATGCTTTTTCTTCCATAACACGTGAAATCTTTTCGAGGGTAAAGGTAGTTTTTTTCTTTATTTATTAGGTAGTGTTCTCGCATTTTTTGTATTTTGGGCAATTAATAGTGAAAGAATAAGGTAACAATTTATTTAAACCATATAAAATCATGTACTTATGTTAACACCTGAAGACAAAGACTTATTAGTGAAAAAAGGAATTTCCGAGCAGCAGATTGCAGAACAACTGGCTTGCTTTGAAAAGGGTTTCCCATTTTTGAAGCTGGATGCAGCCGCTTCTGTTGAAAAGGGAATCATGGCTCCCGCCGAAAATGAAATGAAAAATTATTTGGAAGCATGGGATACATATAAGGAAGGGGAGAAAACTATCGTGAAGTTTGTACCCGCCTCTGGTGCTGCCAGCCGCATGTTCAAGAATTTGTTCGAATTCCTGGGGGCTGATTATAATACTCCGAAGACTGATTTCGAAAAGAAATTTTTCGACCATATTCATAGCTTCGCATTCTACAATGACTTGAATGCGGCTTGTATGGATAATACAGGAAAGGATATTGATGCTTTGATGGCCGGGAAGGAGTATAAACCTATAGTAGCCAATTTGTTGGAAGCTGCCGGCTTGAACTATGGGGCATTACCGAAGGGGTTGTTGAAATTCCATCGGTATGCGGATGGTGTGCGTACACCGCTGGAAGAACATTTGGTGGAGGGTGCGTTGTATGCGGCAGGCAAGACCGGAAAAGTGAATGTGCATTTCACCGTCTCTACGGAACATCGTGAGTTGTTCACAAAGCTGGTGGAAGAGAAGGTTGCCGTTTATGCAAAGAAATACGGGGTGGAATATGATGTGTCGTTTTCTGAACAGAAGCCGAGTACGGATACGGTTGCTGCCGATATGGAGAACAAACCTTTCCGCGATAAAGGCAAGCTGTTGTTCCGTCCGGGGGGGCACGGCGCGCTGATTGAGAACCTGAATGATTTGGATGCCGATGTTATCTTTATCAAGAATATAGATAATGTGGTTCCCGATCGCTTGAAAGAGGATACTGTTACGTATAAAAAGCTGATTGCGGGGGTACTGGTTACTCTGCAGAAGCAGGTATTTGAATATTTGGAATTGCTGGATGGCGGTAAATATACACATGCGCAGCTGGAAGAGATCATTCGTTTCTTACAGCAGACTTTATGTTGCCGCAAACCGGATATCAAGGATCTGGAAGATGCCGACCTGGTTATTTATCTGCGTAAGAAGTTGAACCGTCCGATGCGTGTATGCGGTATGGTGAAGAATGTGGGTGAACCGGGAGGCGGCCCGTTCCTGGCTTATAATGCGGATGGTACTGTTTCATTGCAAATTTTGGAAAGTTCTCAGATTGACATGAATGATCCGGTCAAGAAAGAGATGTTCGAGAAGGGTACTCACTTTAATCCGGTGGATTTGGTGTGTGCGGTACGCGATTATAAAGGAAACAAATTCGACTTGGTGAAGTATGTGGATAAGGCTACAGGTTTTATCTCTTATAAATCAAAGAACGGTAGAGAACTGAAAGCATTGGAACTTCCGGGCTTGTGGAATGGTGCGATGAGTGACTGGAACACTGTTTTCGTTGAAGTGCCGTTGAGTACCTTTAATCCGGTGAAGACTGTGAATGATTTGTTGCGTGAACAGCATCAATAACCCCTTTTTATTGTAGATTACATGGATTTATACAGATCGGAAGATTTGTGTAATCGTGTAGTTTTTTGTGAAATTAATTTATATACCCTTGATTACTAACCTATAATTAAAAAGAATGAACCTGCTGACCTTTATTGCTCCACTGGCTGTGGCGGCAACTTTTATGATGCCGGCCGATGCTGCAAATCACAAAGAATTACCGGCATTGGGAAATACTCATATTCAAGTATTCGACAAAACCCCTGTTTGTTTTCGTCCCGATTCTTTCCCTAATTATACTCCTGCCAATGCTGACGGAGTGATCCGTCTGGTAAACGGGCGTATCATTTTAAAGAAAATAACCTTGCCCGATTACAAAAGAGATGTGGATGTTACCCTGAAAGTAACTGTAGCTTCCAATGGTGACCGTTGGGATAAATCTGGCTCTTGTTTTGTGCTTCCCAAAGAATCGGTGATCAATCTGATGAATATAGCCGAAGGCAAGAGGGCGTTTCCTGCGGTAGACAGTGCCAAATATGAAAAAATGATTGGTATTGTTCCGGGTCAGGATTATGTGCCTACCCTTGACTGATGCGTTTTATGACCCCCGTTCGGTGTGGGGTATTATAGTTCGGATAATGATTCTTTGAGCAGCAAGAGACGTCCTGTATATATCCGAAATGGGAAAAGAGTGTGACTTGGGTGCAGGATATTACCGATCTTTATCCGGCATTGGAGAGAGAGGCATACGTGGGAATTTATATTGATACATGGACTGCCGAGGGGTATGTGGCCAGCATGGAATTGGACGTGAAGGAGAGTAAGATCACTTGCGACGTGATGCCGGAGCGCCGTGTGAAGCCTTTGATGAATACGGTGTATTATATCGGACAGACTTATCCGGATATTTTCTCACGCAAAGATGTGGTGATGGATTTTGATATGCCGAAAGCTGCCAAGAATGTTCGTTTGAAGTATATTGTAACAGGTCACGGAGGACATAGTGGCGGAGATGAGTTTGTGGAGAAACGGAACATCGTGTCTGTTGATGGCAAGGAGGTGTTGAATTTCATTCCTTGGCGTGATGACTGTGCTTCTTTCCGCCGTTTTAACCCGGCTACGGGAGTATGGCTGATACCACGAGTTGCCGCATATATAGGTGATAAGGGTTATACGACAAAAGAGATTGAAGAACCTTTGGCTTCTTCAGATTTATCCCGTTCCAATTGGTGTCCGGGTAGCGATGTGATGCCTGAGGAGGCTGTTATTGGTGACTTGCCGGCCGGTAAACATTCTTTTAAGGTAAGTATCCCTGAGGCACAACAGGTGGATGGCAATAAATTGAATCATTGGCTGGTTTCAGCTTATTTGGTTTGGGAGGAATAACTTTTCCCAATTATTAATAGCTGCTGGAGCAGTTTGAATCTTTCCGAATATGAATGGTGAATTTCTTTCGGAAGGATTCAAATCCTCTTTGCGGTAAATAATGAACATTATTTGTTTTTTCTTTTCATGCTGCGGATGATTTCTTTGTCCTCCGTGCTTACCCGATAAGATTCTATGATTTTTTGTAGTGCCTTATTGTAAGTAAAGTCATCTAAATGATTTTCCTTCAGATAGTTCATCGTTTTTTGAGGAAACTTGACATAACATACGGATAAAGCCCATGCTACAGCCATCTTCACATAATATCCTTCGTGACTGATCCGGTCCATCCATTGCAATACGTTGTCTATATACTCTTCGTCAATATAATGAGCCATTGCCATTACTACTCCGAAACGTATCTCATATTCTTTGTCGGATTTCATCCAGTTTTCCAAAAATAGCCAGACCCTTTTCTTGTTCTTGTCAACAAACCGTTGTTTGCCGTAAAAGTCAAAAGTGTCACAAACAGACCAACTGTTGATGATGGTAACAAACCGGGCAACCAGTGAAAGATATGCTTCTATGTCTTTCATTCTCAGATTGCTTATTACCATACCTTGCAACATACGTTCTTCCATATAATAAGTATCCGCAGTCTGTAGATAACTCTCCCAGTCATCTTTGGCAATTTGTGCTCCTAACCGCCTTAGGGCAGGGATGCGGATACCCAATACATTTTCTATTCCCGGATGCAGCGATTCGGTGAACTTTTTATTTCCATTTTCTGCCAGTTGCAGCAAATTTTCTTTTATGGTCAATCCGTTGATATGATATTCGTCCATTTTGTTTTTGTAAGATAGGGTTAGATTTTCAGTCCCATGATATAATCGTTCATATAATATCCGTTGCCTATATGGAAATCTCCTTCTGCAACTTTTTCCATTCCTAAATGTTGGTAGAATTGTAAAGCCTTATTGTTACGGTTTACATTCAAGTGCATTTCGCAAGGTCCGGGATGGATTTCTTTAATTGCTTTGACGGCCTGCTCAAATAGTGCTTTGCCCAACCGGCAACCTTGAAAACGAGGAAGTACATAGATTTTCTGCAGATGAAATAAATGTTCTCCTTCGGGCTGTATGGAAACATATCCGGCAGCTTCTCCATCTTTGTAAGCTATGTAATAGATGTGCCCTTCTTCTTCTATTTGTTTACGCAGATTTTTCGGAGAGTACATCCAGTCCATCATGTAATCCAATTGTTCTTTTGAAAGAATTTCCTGGTAGGTGGCCGGAAATACAATCTGAGCCATCTCGTTAATCAACTGAATATCATTGGTTGTCGCTTTTTGTATGGTAAACATGATCTTTATATCTTTTTAGTGTTATAACGAGAGGCAAAGATAAACTTTTTGCAAGAAAAAAGGGGCTTCCTTTCTTTTTCTTGTTTAAATATTAATTTATGCAAAATAGTAGAACTATGTAATACAAGGTACTTGTATAATACATATATTTGTGCCAAACAAAGTATTATAGATTATGAATGTAGACAATGTACGATCTCAGATGCGCAAAGGAATGCTGGAATACTGCATTTTATTGTTGTTGCACAAAGAGCCGTCATATGCTTCGGATATCATTCAAAGATTGAAAGAAGCCCGGCTCATTGTAGTAGAAGGGACGCTTTATCCGCTGCTTACCCGGCTGAAAAACGATGACCTGCTCTCATACGAATGGGTAGAGTCTACTCAGGGACCACCTCGTAAATATTATAATCTCACTCCTCAGGGTGAAATATTCCTTAGCGGATTGGAGACTGCTTGGGAGGAGTTGACGAATACAGTGAATCATTTAAAAAACAATTAAAAACAGGATACAATGAAAAAGACTTTAACCATAAATTTAGGAGGTACCGTTTATCATATAGACGAAGACGCTTACCACTTGTTGGATAATTATTTAGCTAATTTACGCATTCACTTTCGTCGTGAGGAAGGTGCGGAGGAGATTGTACATGATATGGAATTACGCATATCTGAACTGTTTGCTGACCGTTTGAATGAGGGCAAACAGGTTATTACCATTGAGGATGTGGAAGAAATCATAGCCCGGATGGGTAAACCTGAAGAACTCTCTGGTGAAGGGAATGGAGAAACATCCGGTTCGGAAAAGACAAAAGGGACCACTGTACGCCGTCTGTTTCGTGATCCGGACAATAAAGTGCTGGGTGGTGTGGCTTCCGGATTGGCCGCTTATATGGGATGGGATGTTACTTGGGTACGTATCATTCTATTGGTTCTTGCTTCTTTGTTCATGGGGTGATATTGGCTTATATCATAGCGTGGATTATTATTCCTATGGCGCATACCGCCCCCGAGAAACTCGCCATGAAGGGGGCTGCTATTAATGTGGAGAATATAGGCAAGACTGTAACAGACGGATTTGAAAAAGTGAATGATTATGTACGCTCAGATCGTCCTAGAAGTATCTTGCAAAAGATAGGGGAGGGGATTGTGTCTGTGGCGGGGTTCCTTATCAAATTCCTGCTTGTTTTCATTGCTATTTGCTGTGCGCCTGTATTGTTTGTATTATTGATTGTCTTTTTTGCATTGCTGATGGCGGCCACAGGGCTGATTGCTGCATTGCCGGCAGTGCTTTATGAGGTGCTGCCTGCAGTTAATTGGGCTACGGTGGGTAGCTCTCCGGGGTTGACTGTCGCTATGTCCGTTGCAGGTATTCTGGTTATCGGTATTCCTATTATAGGCTGATACACATGCTGATGCGTCATTTTGGAGGTTGGCAACCCATGTCCATTGTAACCAAAATTATATTTATCGTATTGTGGCTCATCGCTTTGGGAGTGGGTGTTTTCTTTGTACTGAATGATCCAAATATTGCTTCAATGATATCGTATAGTTTATAAAATACACTATCTTTGCAGATGGAAAGTTGGGAATCAAGAGGTGTCTTGTTCTCAACTCTCCGTTTTTTGTAAGGAATATCAAACATATATAAATACTATGACTAAGAAGATTTTATTGCTGGGTTCTGGCGAATTAGGTAAAGAATTCGTCATTGCGGCAAAACGTAAAGGGCAGTATGTTATTGCTTGCGACTCTTACGCAGGTGCTCCGGCCATGCAGGTGGCTGATGAATTTGAAGTGTTCAGTATGCTTGACGGTGATGCATTGGATGCTGTGGTAGCCAAACACAAGCCGGATATAATTGTGCCTGAAATTGAAGCTATCCGTACCGAACGTCTGTATCATTTGGAACAGGAAGGTATCCAAGTAGTGCCGAGTGCCCGTGCTGTGAATTTCACGATGAACCGTAAGGCTATTCGTGATTTGGCAGCTAAGGAATTAGGATTAAAGACAGCCAAATATTTCTATGCCAAGTCTCTGGAGGAGTTGAAAGAAGCTGCAAAAGAAATTGGTTTCCCCTGTGTGGTGAAGCCTTTGATGTCTTCATCCGGTAAAGGCCAGTCTTTGGTCAAGAGCGCGGATGAGTTGGAACAGGCATGGCATTATGGGTGTGAAGGCAGTCGTGGAGATATTAAAGAATTGATCATTGAGGAATTTATTAAGTTCGGGAGCTGTCCTTATTATCTTCGCGTCCGCAGGACTGGGATACTTAAAAAGCAGAGAACTTATGCTACATGAGAAAAATCTTGAAGAGTTTTTACAGGTTATTTTATGCCTGAAAGGAGAGATACGGTGCGGAAACAGCTCGCTTTCGGATGCGCTTCGCGATACGGCATGTCGATGTCGGGGAAGGTACGAGGAGTTTTTAGAAAGGGGTGGCTGCATGCATAGAAGCTAACACAGAAGAGAAACTCAGCATAATTTTTCAAAATTGTACAGAAAATTACCTTACAGATTTAAAACTCGATGAGGATGAACGGAGAAAATAAGTTTGCTGGGAGAGAAACTTGGCTATCTGGACCGGGAAATGCAGATTCGGCAGCTGGAACTATATGAAACAGATTTTCTTTATCTTTTGCAAAATCTGCGGAAAGATAAAGAGGAAAAGAAAAAAATATATCGAAGTCTTGGTGCTATGGGTGGCATCCTGCTTGCAATATTATTCTGGTAATTCCGGAGAAAGGAGAGAGAATGGAAGTTACGATCATATTTAAGATTGCGGCAGTTGGGATACTTGTTTCCATTCTTTCTCAGGTATTGAAACACAGTGCAGGGATGAGCAGGCTTTTATGGTAAGCCTTGCGGGTTTGTTGATCGTTCTGTTTTGGATCGTTCCGTATATTTATGAATTGTTTCAGAACATCCAGAAGTTATTTGTAATCTGAAAGGAGCAGAAAACGTGGATATTATCAGAATATCTCTGCTGGGAATCTGCGGTGTAGTGCTTGGCTTTTTTTTTGAAAGGAACAAGAACGGAATATGTTTCGTTCATAACGATGGGGATAGGTATCATAATTCTGGGACTGGCTGTGGATAAACTGGATTATCTTTTCCGGATGATCGGAAAAATACAGCAGAGTCTGTCGGTGGATCCGGAGTATTTTCTTACGCTGATTAAAATGATAGGAATTACATATATTGGGCAGTTTTCTGCCGGGATCTGTAAAGATGCGGGATATCAGGCAACCGCGTCACAGATTGAACTTTTTTGTAAATTATCTGTCATGGTTCTGAGTATTCCCGTATTGATGGCATTGCTGGAAACGATTCAGGAGTTTCTGGGATGAAGCGCCGAAAACAGAGCAGAAGATGGCGTGGAAAAAAATATGCACCAGTTATGATAGGAATGCTCGTATTACTGATGAATCTGGCGGATCTGAAAATTTCGAATCTGATATCGGGAAGTATTATCTGTCAGGCAGCTGAAAGGCAGTCAGAGAATACAGAGACTGAAAATAATTCAGGAGGGACAGAGAAAGAAAAGATAACGCAGACGGAAGCCAGCACGGTATCGGATATCCTTGAAGAACTTGATCTTTCACGGGTGCAAAGGATGCTGGACCAGATGCTCGGAGAAGAAAGCTTTTCCATGAAGGACATGCTGGATGGTCTGATAAAAGGAGAAAAGGTATTATCTGAAGATACTGTGCAGGAGATGGTGCACAGTTTTTATTTTCCGGTCTGGAAAAGGAAAAGAGTCTTCTGATAAAAATACTGCTTCTTATTTTACTATCTGCTGTACTGGCGAATTTTGCAGATGTTTTTGAGAGCGGACAGATTGGAGATATCTGTTTTTATATTGTCTATTTGTTGCTGTTTATTCTGCTGATGGATTCTTTTTCATCTGTTACCAGGTCCGTGCAGCAGACGATTACATGGATGGCGGAGTTTATGAGAGGACTTGCCCCGGCATATTTCCTGACTATATCGATAGCGGCAGGGAGTTCGACGGCAGCGGTCTTTTATGAGGGGGTTCTGATCCTTACCTGGCTGATCCAGGAAGTAATATTGAATCTTCTGTTTCCGGGAGCATGCCTGTATGTGCTGATCTCGCTGATCAACAATCTGTCAAAAGAGGAAATGCTTGGAAAAATGGCGGAACTTCTGGACACTGCAGTGAGTTGGGGATTGAAAACACTTCTTGGTATGGTAGTGGGACTGCAGGTTGTGAGAGGACTTATTGCTCCGGTAATGGATACTTTAAAAAGAAGTGCACTGGGAAAGGCAGCAGGTGCGCTGCAGGAGTGGGGAATGCAGTGAATATGGTTACAGAGCTGGTACTGACAAGTGCGGTACTTGTGAGAACTGCCTTGGAGTTGTTATACTGTTTGCTTTTGTGGCAGCAGGGGCCGGTCCGGTGATCCATTATGGAATTTTGTCCCTGCTCTATCGATTTCTGGCAGCAATAGCGCAGCCAGTCTCGGAAAAAGGATCGTAGATTCACTTGCAACGATGGGAGAAGGCTGTGCGCTGCTCCTGCGTATTCTTTTACGGCAGAGATTTTATGTATCCTTGATTTTGTTATTTTGATGACCGGGATTGGAGGAAGCGGATGAAAGAGGAAATTTATCGATGGGTAAAAGATTGCTTTTTTCTATATTGTCTTTTCGGCAGTGCTCCATCTGGTGCCGGATGTAAAATATGAACGTTATATTCGTTCTTTCATGGGAATCCTTCTGATCTATATTTTAAGCACACCTGTTTTTAACCTGTTTGGAAATGGGGAAAAACTGCTGCAGGAATTTCGATTAAATTATCAGGAAGAACTGACAGCACTGGAAGAAAAAAATACAGAAAATCTTCAGGCACTTACCTGCAGGAGAATTACAGCAGGGAGCTGCAAAAAGAAATTTCGAAAAATGTAAGGAAAATGGAATAGAAAACAGAAGGATATCGTCGTACATATAAATGGAGATCAGATTACGGCGGTGATCAGTACAGCGGGAAACATTACACAGGAGCAGGAAAGGGGAATTCGGGATGGACTTGCCAGGGACTTCGGAATCGAAGAGAAAAACTGTCAGCTTCTTATGGGGAAAGATGAACAGACAACATTGGCTGGTGATTCTGCTTCTGGGCCTTTTACTGATGGTAATCGCATTTCCCATATCGAAAACAGAGACTGAAACAGAAAATCAGAATTTTTCAACGACGACAGGTGAAAATATGGAAACCAAGACAGATCTTGAGATGAAACTGGAAGATCTTTTGAAAAATGTTGAAGGGGTAGGAAATGTGAAAGTAATGCTGATGACAGAGAGCGGACAGGGGCTGTATGGTTCTGGGGAAAATGAAGTTACCGGAGTGCTGATCGTTGCAGAAGGAGCAGATAATTCTGTGACGGTCCGGAAAATACAGGAGGCAGTAATGGCATTATTTCAGATAGATGCTCATAAAATTAGAATAATGAAAATGAAATGAGGAGTTAAGACGTGAAAAAAATATTCAAAAAAATCAGGTGATCATCACATCTCTTGCAATTCTGATCGCCGTAGCCGGGTATTTGAACTTGCAGATGTAGATTTGGGAATTGGTGATAAAGAGGCAAGCACGGACAATAGCAGTATCCTGGACCAGGTAGAGTATGATCTGAGTGATGAAACAGCGGTAGCAGATGAAAATGCAGAGACTGCTGCGGAGACTGCGGAAGTACCAGATGGAAGCAGTACGCCGGGAGAAGCGGTCCTTACAGGAGCATCGGATTTTGCAGCACAGGCAAAATTATCAAGAGAACAGGTTCGCTCTCAGAGTAAAGCGGATCTGCAGGAGATCCTGAACAATACAGAGGTTGGAGATGAGCAGAAACAGGAAGCAGTAAATACGATGGTGCAGATGACTGAAATATCCGAAAAGGAAGCTGCCGCAGAAATGCTTCTGGAGGCGAAAGGATTTGAAAATGCAATTGTCAATCTGACGGGTGAGACTGCAGATGTGGTTGTTCCGGAGGCTGAGCTGGAAGATGCACAGCGTGCACAGATTGAAGATATTGTAAAAAGAAAGACAGGAATCACACCGGAAAATATTGTGATCACGCCATTAAATGAAGGCAATGATGAAGCGGCAACAGATACGACCTCGGAAAGTGATGGCGAAGAGAAGACAGATGAGCAACAGACTGATACATACAAGGAGCAGGAAACTTCAGGAGAAGATATTGTTACGGAAGGAATCTATGATTAAAATGCGTCTGCATGGTTATTTGCAGACCGTATCCTGCAGGGTAACTGTCCGGACTTTTGAGCCGGGCAGTTCTTCCCTTTTTTTCTTGACATCAGGGTATTTGATATACTAGAATAAAAAGTTGTATAGAAATTGGATAATTGAGAAAACAGATAATAGACAGGAGGAAAAACGTGTCTAAGTATGCGAAAGAAATAGAAAAAAGAAGAACCTTTGCCATTATCTCCCACCCGGATGCAGGTAAGACAACTCTGACAGAGAAATTCCTGCTGTATGGAGGCGCCATTAATCTGGCAGGAAGTGTTAAGGGTAAAGCTACATCCCGCCATGCAGTGTCTGACTGGATGGAAATAGAGAAAGAGAGAGGTATTTCTGTAACTTCATCTGTACTGCAGTTCCATTATGATGGCTATTGTATCAATATCCTGGATACTCCGGGACATCAGGATTTCTCTGAAGATACTTACCGTACACTGATGGCTGCTGATTCAGCTGTCATGGTATTGATGGAAGCAAGGGTGTAGAGGCACAGACCAGAAAACTCTTCAAAGTCTGCGTTATGCGTCATATTCCTATTTTTACTTTTATCAACAAAATGGACAGAGATGCAAATGATACGTTTGATCTTCTGGATGAAATAGAAAAAGAACTCGGAATCGCAACATGTCCGATCAACTGGCCGATCGGTTCCGGTAAAAAATTCCGCGGAGTTTATGATCGTAATACACATAAGTCCTGACTTTCTCTGATACACAGAAAGGAACCAAGGAGGGTGTGATCGAAGAAATTGACATTGATGATGCACGGCTGGATGATATTGTGGATCCGGATCAGAGAGAACAGCTGATGGAAGAAATCGAACTTCTGGATGGAGCGAGTGTGGATTTTGATCAGGAACAGGTAAGCAAAGGAAATATGACACCTGTCTTTTTGGTTCTGCGCTGACAAACTTTGGTGTGGAAACATTTCTGGAACATTTCCTCAAGATGACAACATCGCCACTTCCGAGAGTATCCGATGAAGGCGAGATTGATCCGATGTCAGATGGTTTCTCGGCATTTGTATTTAAGATTCAGGCAAATATGAATAAAGCACATCGAGACAGAATCGCATTTATGAGAATCTGTTCCGGCAAATTTGATGCTTCCCAGGAAGTTTATCATGTGCAGGGGGATAAGAAGATGCGTCTTCTTCAGCCACAGCAGATGATGGCAGAATCCCGTCATGTGGTAGATGAGCATATGCAGGAGATATTATCGGAGTATTTGATCCGGGCATTTTTTTCTATTGGAGATACCATCTGCGCACCTGGAAAGAAATTTGCATTTGAAGGGATTCCGACTTTTGCACCGGAACATTTTGCAAGAGTTCGTCAGATCGATACCATGAAGCGTAAACAGTTTGTTAAGGGAATCAACCAGATCGCACAGGAAGGTGCAATCCAGATCTTTCAGGAGTTTAATACAGGTATGGAAGAGATTATTGTCGGTGTTGTTGGTGTCCTTCAGTTTGATGTACTGAAATATCGTCTCGAGAATGAATATAATGTAGAAATCCGTCTGGAAAATCTGCCATATGAGCATATCCGCTGGATTGCAAATAAAGAAGAAGTTGATGTTGCCAAGATTGTCGGAACTTCCGATATGAAGAAGGTTACAGACCTGAAGGGTAATCCACTGCTTTTGTTTGTAAACGCATGGAGCGTAGGCATGACAGAAGACCGTAATCCAGATCTGGTACTGACAGAATTCAGTAAATAAACGCTTTTATTTTGCAGTCAGATTTGATATACTAAGCCTATAAATAATTGACAGATTCGTTATTGTGAACGGAGTGAACAATAACAAAATTCGATTCGAAATCCGCAGGAGGAATTGGAATGGCAGAAAAAAGAACAACTTATAAATTACAGGATGTAGGTGGGATTGGTGAAGTTAAGATTGCTGATGAA
>ENA-OQCS01001009-OQCS01001009.1-human-gut-metagenome-genome-assembly--contig:-NODE-1009-length-15166-cov-4.811490_pt1 | contig 15166 bp, 23 predicted proteins | sample MGYA00242757_ERZ504575 | MGnify/ENA primary metagenome ERZ504575 (study PRJEB26092, sample SAMD00036297) | human gut metagenome | host: Homo sapiens | study: EMG produced TPA metagenomics assembly of...
ACTTCCCGCCGACCCACTGGAAGCGCCTGCGCACCAACAACGTGCAGGAGAGGACCAACCGGGAGATAAAGCGCAGGTCGCGCGTCGTGCAGGCGTCCCTCCACGGGCTCGCTGGTGCGGCTCGCGGGCGCGGTCATGTGCGAGCAGGACGAGATATGGCAGGAGTCCAGGTACTTCTCGGAGGTGAGGATGAACGAGCTCTACGATGACGGTCGCACTCGGGGAATCGACGGTCCCGTCGAGTGGGCGCGGCTTGAGGCGGAGGCCAGGAAGATGCTCGAGTCCGGCCTCGAGCTTGCGGACAGGGTCGAGGCGGCATAGGATATCAACCGTATTCCAGATTCCAGGACGCCGGGCCGACTCACTTCGGATCGGGCGCTACACCAACTTCTCGACATTACCAAAACCGCCCCGTCCTCAAAACCGAGAACGGGGCGGTTTTTGGTGCAAGGGGAGTAGTCAGCACCGCAGGTTGAGCCAACGTCAGCGAGCGACGTCCAAGGCGAACAAGTTGGCATGAAAAAGGCAGGGCATTGACCTTCTGGTCATGTCCTGCCTTTTGAATGACAAATTGTCGCCTTGGGCGGCGCGCAGCGTCGAGCCGTTACGGCGTTTGGTAAAACGCCGTAACTTAGTAGTTGGCTTCGTAGCCGTTGCCGTCGCCGGTGGGCTCTTCGTAGTAGTCCGAATCGCTCGAATCGCTTGAGTCATCGGAATCGTCAGAGCTGACCGATGAGGTTGCGGTACCGTTTGCGTAGTCGTCAGACGTGTTGTTGTTCAGGTCGCCGATCGTAGAGCTGGAACCGTCGGAAAGACCCATGGTGTTGGGACCCTTGGGATCCTTGCCGGCATCGACACGCTCCATCATTTCCTTGAGCTCGTCCTCGTAGACAAAGACGTAGCTCACACCGTCGATCATGGTGCTGTCGTCGGCATACGAGGCAGGTTGGCCGAGTAGATGCCGTCGACATCCATACCGCGCATGGCATTGACCGTAGCCACGATATCCTGAACGCTCATATCGGTCACGAGCATATCGGACAGCGAATTAACCAGGCCAAAGATCTTCGTGGCATCGAAGTTATTGAGAATCTGGTTGGCAAGGGCGCCAAGCACCTGACGCTGGTGGCGCATGCGCGTGTAGTCGCCGTCGGCATAGATGTAGCGGCAGCGGGCATAGGTAAGGGCGGTGGCGCCGTCCATATGCTGCTGACCAGCGGTAATCTTAATATCCAGGTGCTCGGGGTCGTCAACATCATCGGTTGCGTTAATGTCGATACCGCCAACCGAATCAATCAGCGCCTGCATACCGTCGAAGCTGACCTCGGCATAGTGGGAAATCTGAACACCGCACAGCTCGTTGACCGCCTCGACCATGGCCTCGGCGCCGCCAACGGTATGGCAGGCGTTGATCTTCATGGTCTCGCCCTTGTACTCGACCTTGGTGTCGCGCGGAACGGAAATGAGCGTCGCCTGCTTTTGCGTGGGGTCGATGCGTGCCAGGATAATCGAGTCGGCACGATACGTATCCTCGCCCGGACGGCCGTCGGTGCCAAGAAGCAGCACGTAGAACGGATCCTTTGCCTCATCGGTGTCAACCAGAACCCGACGCAGATTGTCGGTAATGACATTAGAATCGCCGAGCTTGCCCATAATGGTGGCAAACCACAGGCCGGCAGCGGTAGTGGCACTCAGCAGCACGCCAAGCACGACAATGAGCGCGACGTGACGAATCGCGTGGCTACGACGACGTTGGCGAGCGCGCTCGGAATAGCGAGCCACGTTATCGCGACTGTAGATCTTGGCCTGCGCACCAGTTGAGGGTCTTCGGGTGGCGGTATCCGCGAGGGGCTTTTTATTAAACATAGGCAACCTGTATTAGTAGATGACGGGATCGGGGACGGTAGCATGCTCGACATGCGCGCCGAGCGCCTGCAGCTTTTCGACAAACTGCTCGTAGCCGCGCTTGATGTGATGAATGGCCGAAACCTCGGTCGTCCCGTCGGCGATCAAGCCGCTACGACGAGGGCCGCTCCGCCACGCAGATCGGGCGAGGTAACCTGTGCACCCGAGAAGCCCTTGACGCATGAATCATGGCGTGATGGCTCTCGATACGAATGTCGGCACCCATGCGCACCAGCTCAGAGGCAAACATAAAGCGATTCTCGAAGATGTTTTCGGTAATAACGGAACTGCCATCGGAAGGCGGAGAGTACCATAATCTGCGCCTGCATGTCGGTCGGGAAACCGGGGAACGGAAGCGTCTGGATATCGACCGGTTGATACGCTCGGCACGGTTCACATGGACGCCGTCGTCGGTACGCTCGCAGTCGATACCCATGAGCTCCATCTTCTTGAGCACCATGCCCAAGTGAATGGGGCAAAAGCCCATGACATCGACACCGCGATCGTCGGCCATCAACGCACCGGCAACGATAAAGGTACCGGCCTCGATGCGGTCGCCCACTACGCGATGGGTAACGGGATGCAGTTCTTCCACGCCCTCGATGGTCACGACGGGCGTACCCGCGCCGACAATCTTGGCGCCCATCTCGTTGAGCATGTTGGCGAGATCGACGATCTCGGGCTCGCGGGCGGCATTGTCGATAACCGTGGTGCCCTGCGCGCGCACGGATGCCATGATGAGGTTCTCGGTCGCACCGACGCTGGCGAACTCGAGCGTGACGGTGGTACCGCGCAGACCTTGGGGCGCATTAGCGTTGATGTAGCCGTGGGCGGTATCGAACTCAACGCCCAGGGCCTCAAGACCAAGAATGTGCATATCGATCTTGCGAGCACCCAGGTTGCAGCCGCCCGGCATGGCGATCTTGGCGCGATGGAAGCGACCCAGCAGGGGTCCCATCACGGCGGTGGAAGCACGCATCTTGCAACGAGCTCGTAGGGGGCCTCCCAAGAATCGACCTGAGAGGTATCAATCTCGAGCGTGTGCTCGTCAAGGACATCGATTGTGGCGCCCATACCTTGAGCACCTTGCCCATCACGTGGACATCGGAAATATCGGGCACGTTCTGCAGCGTCGTCTTGCCCGGCGCCAGAAGCGTTGCCGCCATGAGTTTGAGCGCGGAGTTCTTGGCGCCGAAACGGGCACAGAGCCTCCGATGGCGTGGCCACCCTCAACGCGGATAATATCCAAGGTCTACCCTTTCAAAAAGCATGCCCGGGATGGCTGGGCCATCCCGGGCATGATGTGTTCGCAAATGGTCGAACGCTAAATCGTTTGACTATTGGGCAAGCTTGAGCTTACACCATGCGATTTCATTATAGAGGTAGGCGCGGCGTGCATCATCCTCCGACAAATTACCCAGCTTCTCTTCAAAACCTTGAATATCAGCTTTAAGCTTGTCGGCATCGACGGTCGCCAAATCGCAAGCGCGCTCGGCGAGAACGGTCACGACATCGTCCGCAACCTGGGCATAGCCGCCGGCCACGGCAAACGTGTGGTCGACAGTGCATGGCCTTATCGGAAACGCGAACGTAACCGCGGTCGATCGTGCAGATCTCGCTGGAGTGAGCAGCAGGACGCCAAACTCGCCATCCGTGGACGGAATCGACACAAACGCAGCGTCGCCCTCATAGGCGCAGCTCACGGGGCACACGATGCGGATACGCATAACCTACTTCTCCCCCATCTTGCGGGCGCGCTCGCGCACGTCCTCAATCGTGGAAGCATAGCGGAAAGCCTGCTCGGGCAGGTCATCGGCCTTGCCGTCGACAATCTCGGCGAAAGAGCGGACGGTATCCTCGACGCGGACGTAGACACCGGGGTTGCCGGTGAACTTCTCGGCGACGTGGAAGGACTGCGAGAGGAACTGCTGAATCTTACGGGCACGGTTGACCGTAAGGCGCTGCTCCTCGGACAGCTCGTCCATACCCAGAATGGCGATGATGTCCTGAAGGTCGGAGTACTCCTGCAGGAGCTCCTGGACCTTGACGGCGACACGGTAGTGCTCCTCGCCGACGATCGAGGGATCGAGAGCGTCGGAGGAAGATGCGAGCGGGTCGATAGCCGGGAACAGGCCAAGCGACGAAATGCTACGCGAAAGAACCGTGGTGGCGTCGAGGTGCGTAAACGTCGTGGCAGGCGCCGGGTCGGTCAGGTCGTCTGCGGGGACGTAGACAGCCTGGACGGAGGTAATGGAGCCCGTCTTGGTCGAGGTAATACGCTCCTGGAGGTCGCCCATCTCGTTGCAGCGTGGGCTGGTAACCAACGGCGGACGGCATACGGCCCAGCAGTGCGGAAACCTCGGAACCTGCCTGGGAGAAGCGGAAGATGTTGTCGATGAACAGCAGAACGTCCTGGCCGCGATCGCGGAAGTACTCAGCGGTGGTAAGGCCGGCCAGACCGATGCGCAGACGCGCTCCGGGCGGCTCGTTCATCTGACCATAGACCAAGCAGGTCTTGTCGATAACGCCAGACTCGCTCATCTCGAGGAACAGGTCGGTGCCCTCGCGGGTACGCTCGCCGACGCCGGTGAACACCGAGGTGCCGCCGTGCTCCTGGGCGAGGTTGTTGATGAGCTCCTGAATCAGAACGGTCTTGCCGACGCCGGCGCCGCCGAACAGGCCCGTCTTGCCGCCACGGATGTAGGGCTCGAGCAGGTCAACAGCTTTGATGCCGGTCTCGAAGATCTCGGTCTTGGTGGTGAGCTCGTCAAAGCGGGGCGCTGCATGGTGGATGGGGTAGAACTCCTCCACCTCAGGCATGGGCTTGCCGTCGACGGGCTTGCCCATGACGTTCCAAATGCGACCGAGCGTCTTGGGACCAACGGGCATCTTCATGGGCTCACCGGTATCGGTAGCGATGAGGCCGCGCTGCAGGCCGTCGGTCGAGGACATGGCGACCGTGCGGACGACGCCGCCCGGAAGCTGGCTCTCGACCTCGAGGATCGTGCTCAGATGACCGATCGGGGTCTCGGCCTCGACCGTGAGCGCGTTGTAGATCGGGGGCACCGCGCCGTCAAACTTGACGTCGACGACAGGGCCGATGATACGCACAATGCGACCATCACCGGCGGTCGTCTTCTTGGTGGCTTCCTCGACCGCAAGCTTTACGGTGTTATTAGCCATTACTGTTCCTCCAATGCTGAGGCTCCGCCGACGATCTCGTTAATCTCGGTCGTGATCGAAGCTGGCGCACGCGACTATACGTGCGGGTAAGGGTCGAGATGATCGCGGTGGCGTTTTCCGTCGCGGAGTGCATGGCCTTGCGGCGTGCACCCTGCTCGGCAGCCGCCGAATCGATCAGGGCCTGGTAGATGACCGTCAGGATATAAGACGGCACAAGCTTGCCGAGAACATGCTCGGGAGAGGGCACGAACTCGAACGTGGACGAGATGCGCTTAGGGGCGTCGGTCTCGTTCTTACGCGGACCGTGGGCCATAGCGATCATCTCGGGGTCGAGCGGCAGCAAGTGCTCGACGCGAAGCTCCTGATCCACGCGGTTCTTGGCGTGGTGGTAGACAAGCTCGACACGGTCAAGCTCACCGGCACGATACGCATCGCAGATATGAGAGGAAATCATGCGAGCCTGATTAAAATCGGGCTCGGAGGAATTGCCCTCAAAGTGCATGATGACGTTTGCGCGGTCGCGGAAATACGTGGCCGGCTTGCGTCCGCACGCAATGATCTCGCACTCGATGCCGTCGTTCGCCCAAGAAGCGGCGAGCTTTTCGGCCGTGCGCTCCACCGTCGTATTGAAACCGCCGGCAAGGCCGCGGTCCGAGGCAATGACGACAATCAGGCCACGCTTAACGCTCTCATGCTTCTGCAGCATGGGATCGGTGCCCGAACAGGAGCGTCGCCGGCGACCGTCAACATGACGTCGGTCAGCGCCTCCTTATAGGGCTCGGCCTGCTTGGAGCGATCGAGGGCACGACGAATCTTGGCCGTAGAGACCATTTCCATCGTGCGCGTGATCTGCTTGGTCGTGGTAACCGAGGAGATTCGCTTCTTAATGTCGCGAAGGTTGGCCATAGGGCTTAGTTCTCCTCTGATCCAGTCGTATCGGCATGGTGCTTTGCCATGAACTGCTGCTTAAAGTCGCCGATGACGCGCAGGAGCTCAGCCTTGGTGTCATCGTCGATCTTCTTGGCGCGAACCTTGTCGAGCAACGAGCCAAAACCGTTGTCCATGTACTCGATGAGCTCGGCACGGAAGGGAAGCACGTCGGCGATCTCGAGATCGTCGAGGAAGCCTCGTTGCCGGCAAACAGCGTAACGATCTGCTCGGAAACCTCAAACGGCTTGTAGCGCGGCTGCTTAAGGAGCTCGGTCATGCGAGCGCCGTGGGTAAGCTGCTTCTGCGTAGCCTCGTCAAGGTCGGAGCCGAACTGCGTAAAGCCGGCGAGCTCCTGATATGAAGCGAGGTCCAGGCGAAGGTTGCCGGCAACCTGCTTCATGGCCTTGGTCTGAGCGTCACCACCGACGCGGGACACGGAGATACCCACGTCGACTGCCGGGCGCTGGCCCTGGAAGAAGAGCTCGGACTGCAGGTAAATCTGACCATCGGTAATGGAAATGACGTTTGTCGGAATGTAGGCCGAAACGTCGCCATCCTGGGTCTCGATAATCGGCAGGGCCGTCATGGAGCCGTAACCGTTCTTCTTGGACATCTTGACGGCACGCTCGAGCAGACGAGAGTGCAGGTAGAAGATGTCGCCAGGATAGGCCTCGCGTCCGGGCGGACGATGCAGCGTCAGCGACATCTGACGGTAAGCCACGGCCTGCTTGGACAGGTCATCGTAGATGACAAGCACGTGACCGCCGGGGTTGGTCTCGCTGGCGGGCTTACGTCCTCGCCGTTGTACATGAAGAACTCGCCGATAGCGGCACCGGCCATAGGCGCGATGTACTGCATAGGGGCAGAATCAGCAGCGGTTGCCGAAACGATGATGGTGTAGTCGAGCGCACCGTGCTGAGCGAGGGTCTCGCGGATGTTAGCAACCGTGGAGGCCTTCTGGCCGATGGCGACATAGATGCAGACCATGCCCTTGCCGCGCTGATTGAGGATAGCGTCGATGGCAATGGCGGTCTTACCGGTCTTACGGTCGCCGATGATAAGCTCGCGCTGGCCGCGGCCGATAGGCACCATGGAGTCGATAGCCAATAGGCCGGTCTGGACCGGCTCGCACACCGGGTACGTCGATGACGCCGGGGGCCTTGAACTCGATGGGACGACGGTGCGTGGCGACAATGTCACCCAAACCGTCGATGGGCTGGCCGAGCGGATTGACGACGCGGCCGAGCATTGCACGGCTCACGGGAATATCCATAATGCGGCCAGTGGTGCGGCACTCGTCGCCTTCCTTGATGGAGTCGACGGCACCAAACAGAACGGCGCCGACCTCGTCACGGTCAAGGTTCTGGCGAGGCCGAATACGGTCTCACCGGTATCGGAGCTCTTGAACTCCAGAAGCTCGCCTGCCATGGCACTCTTGAGGCCGGAGACGCGCGCGATGCCGTCGCCTACCTCGTCGACCGTTGAAACCTCATGCGTATCGACCGTCGCGGAGAGGCTCGTGAGCTGCTCCTGCAGTTTCTTGGCGATATCCTGGGCATTGAGGGTTTCGGACATTAGGCTTCACCTCCGTACGAATTAGCAGAGTTTGCGAGGGTCTCCTGCGCGATGCGCAGCTGCGTCTTGACGGAGATGTCACGACGCTCGCCGCGGGCCTCGAGCACCAGGCCGCCCACGATAGACGGGTCGACCTGCTCGATAAGGAATACCTTGCGGCCGAAGTCCTGCTCGCATTTCTTAGTGATGGTTTGACGCAGCTCGTCGTCGAGCGGGATCGCCGTGGTGACGGTCACGCCCACTACATCCTCGTCTTCCTCGGCAACATACTTAAAGGCAGCTGCCACCTTGGGAAGAAGGTCGAGCTGGTCGCGCTTGGACATGGTGTCGAGCACGGCGATGATCTCGGGGCTGGCAGAAGCCAAGCGCTCGACCATCTCGAGGTCCTCGAACACATGGTTCTCGGCCTTGGCGGCTTCCAAAAGGGAACGCGCGTAGGTCTCGAGCACCTTGTCCTGATAGCGGCTAGTCGGCATTCAGGCTACCTGCTTCCTGGATGTAGCGCTCGATGAGCTTCTTCTGCTCGGCATCGTCCTCGAGTGCCTCGCCCACGATCTTGGTGGCGACGGCAACGGACAGGTCGGCGATGGAGCTCGCGGCACCGGCGTAGATGGACTTGCGCTCGTCCTCGACGGTCGTATGGGCCTTGGCGATGATCTCCTCGGCCTCCTTGTGAGCAGCCTCGATGATACGGGCGCGCTCGGACTCGGCGTCCTTACGGGCCTCGAGAACGATGTCGGCAGCCTGACGACGGCGTCGGTGACGATCGAGTCGGACTCAGCGCGCTTGGCGATAGCCTCCTGCTTGGTCTTCTCGGCCTCGTCGAGGCTCTCCTCGATCTTCTTGCCGCGCTCCTCCATGGTTTTCATGATGCCCGGCAGGGCGACCTTGGCCAGCACGATCCAGATGATCAGGAAGGCGATAAGTGCCGGGATGAACTCCGCCATCTTAGGATGAGGATGTCCGCACCGGCAGCGCCGTCCTCGGCGAACGCGGAAACCGGCATGAGCAGCGCGGCCGCGGACGCGGAGAGTGCGATCGCGCTCTTCTGGGATGAAAGATTCATACTTGACGCTCCGTGCTATTTAACGATCAGCGCGACAACGAAGCCGATCAGAGCCAGAGCCTCGCCGAAGGCGGAGCCCATGATGAAGACGGTGAACACGCGCCCTGGACCTCAGGCTGACGGGCCATAGCACCCGTAGCACCCAGAGCAGACAGCCGATAGCAAGACCAGCGCCGATAACACCGAGACCGTAACCGATAACTCCCACGATTCCTCCTTTGTCGTGCGTGTCTTATTTCACGCAGGATAACCTTATTTATAACTGCCGGGCTCCATGGGTACGGGCACCAGCGGTTTAACGAATTGCCTTACCTTTAAGGCGCGAACGGAAGACTACTCCTCCTCCGCAACCTCCTCTGCCTCGGAGACATACACGGCGGTAAGGACCGTGAAGACATAAGCCTGGATGGCGCCGACTACAAGCTCGATCGCATAGATCAGGATGAGGATGGCAAGCCAGGCCAGCGAAGGCAGGCGCCGACGGCGTGAGCCGCGGAAACCTGCTGAAGCAGCGGCTGCATGAACATGCTCGCATGATGGCGAACGAGCCCATGACCACGTGTCCTGCGAACATGTTGCAGAACAGACGGACGGCAAGCGTGATGAGGCGCAGGAAGGTCGAGAAAAGCTCGACGACCCACACAAGCACGTTCATCGGGAAGCTCACGCCCTGCGGGGCGAGGCTCTTGATGTAGCCGATCACGCCGTGAGCCTTGCATCCGTAGTAGATGAAGTACACGAAGGCGAAGATGGCGAGCGCGGCGGTGGAGCCGATTGCGCCGGTGCCGGGCTTCATTCCCGGAATCAGGCCAATCATGTTATTGATCAGGATGAACAGGAAAAGCGAGCACAGGAACGGGAAGTGCTTCTTCCAGTTCTCACCCACGACGCCCTTGCCGATATCGTTCTCGACGTACTCGATGATGTACTCGAAACCGTTGACGAAGAAGCCCTTGGGAACCAGGGTCTGCTTCTTCTTGAACACGGCCAGGACGATCAGGAGCACGATCGTGGAGACGATCAGCCAAAACGAGTACTGCGTGATGCCGCAGCTCAGATCGCCCACGACAGGGGTGGAGCTGAACTCGCTGACCAGATGATTAATCTCATCAGGCAGCTTTTCAAAAATTTCCACGACTTACCTTTCGACCTCATGAGGATCTCGCAGCACCTTGGCGACGCGAACCGCGCAGGCGGCCATAAAGGCCACGAAGCCGATCGCCTCGCCCAGGAGGAACATGCGAAACGCCTCTCCGAACAACGCAAACACAACCAAGGTAAAGACGAGCAGGGCGATTGCCGAGACCGCCAGGCTCACCATACCCTTGAGCATGTCCGCATTCTGTTTATCGTCAAGAACCGGCTTGAGCGTAAAAACAAAGGGAAGAAAGGCGACCGCGCCCGCGATGGCGCCTGCAACGATAGCGAGCAGATCGGCTATCTGAAACACTGGCGTCCTCACTTTCTTTTTTTAACGCTTCCCAGAACAGTTCCCGCCAAACATTGGTGACTATTGTACGAGCCAATCGCTAAAGTACAACCGAAAAAGCATCGGTTAATACGCACCTGTTCGTTTTCTTAAGACCTTCTTTATGCCGCAGGTAGGTAATACGTTTTTCTCGAACCCCTCTGGGCTAAACGTCCGTTAACAGGAGTGCGCGCGGTCGCCTTTTGTTCGACCGCGCGCACCGTTTCTTCGTATTTGCAGCCGCGGCCGTCTTAGCCCAGCGACTAGAGCGTGCCGAAGATGCGGTCGCCGGCGTCGCCGAGGCCGGGAACGATGTAGGCGGCCTCGTTGAGATGGTCGTCGATAGCGCAGGTATAGATATGCACGTCGGGATCCTTCTCGGTCAGTGACTTGAGGCCCTCGGGGGCCGCGACGATGCACAGCATGCGAATGTCCTTGACGCCGCGCTCGCGCAGATAGCTGATGGCCATCTCGGCCGAGCCGCCCGTGGCGAGCATAGGGTCGACGACCAGACAGATACGCTGGTCGATATCCTTGGGCATCTTGCAGTAATACTCGTGAGGTTCATGGGTAACCTCGTCGCGCTCCATGCCGATGTGGCCCACGCGAGCGGAGGGCACCAGGTCGAGGATACCGTCGACCATGCCAAGGCCCGCACGCAGGATGGGCACGATGGCGAGTTTCTTGCCGGCAAGCTGTTTGAACGTGGCAGTAGTGATGGGGGTCTCGACCTCGACGTCTTCCATAGGCAGGTCGCGCATGGCCTCGTAGCCGTCAAAAAGCGCGAGTTCGCGCACGAGCTGACGGAACTGGTTGGTGCCGGTGTTTTTGTCGCGCAGGATCGACAGCTTGTGCTGGACGAGCGGATGATCGACAAGCGTCACACGGGACGCATCGTAGGTGACGGTCATGGTTGATTGCCCCTTTCGTTGCAGCCGCAAAACGGCCTTGCTGACAAGCGCGCAGCAATGTTGCCGCCGCACGCCATGCATAAGTTTAGCGGTTTGTTGTATCGAGCAGCCCATCGCAGCCCTACTGTGCGGTACTGAGCGAGCGCTTGACTGCATCACGCCAGCCCGCAAGGTTTTGCTCGCGACGCTCGGCGGACATATGGGAAAGGAAGGTCCTAACGATCTGGGCATTTTGCTCCAGCTCTTCAAGGTCTTCCCAATAGCCGACGGCAAGACCCGCCAAGTACGCGGCACCGATTGCCGTGGTCTCCACCGTCTCGCATTGCAGCACGGGGATATCCAGCAGGTCGGCCTGGAATTGCATGATGAACTCGTTGCGCGAGGCACCGCCATCGACAGACAGGCGCTCAATCGAAAGCCCCACGTCCTGCTCCATGGCGCGCAGCACGTCGTAGCTCTGATATGCCATGGATTCGCAGGCGGCACGTACGATGGTCGCACGGCTCGAGGCGCCGGTCAGACCGCACACGATACCGCGGGCATGCGGGTCCCACCAGGGAGCACCCAAACCTGCAAAGGCGGGAACGAAGTAGCAGCCTCGTTGTCGCTAATCGAAGCGGCGAGTTGTGCCGACTCGCTCACACTCGAGATGATGCCCATGTTGTTGCGAAGCCAGTTCATCGTTGAACCGGCGGCAAAAATAGAGCCCTCGAGCGCATAGCTGACTTTGCCGTCCGCAGCGATACCGATGGTGGAGACCAGGCCATTCTTGGATTCGACGATCTCGTCACCGGTGTTCATGAGCATAAAGCAGCCCGTGCCATAGGTGTTTTTGGTCTGGCCGGGATAGAAGCAGCAGTGGCCGAACAGCGATGCCTGCTGGTCGCCCGCCACGCCCATGATGGGCGGCATGTTGGTCATGATGTCGCTCGCGACGCGGCCGTAGTCGCCCGAGCTCCAGCGAACCTCGGGCATCATGGAACGTGGAACGTCAAAGAGCGCCAGCAGGTCGTCGTCCCAATCGAGCGTATGGATATTAAAGAGTGCCGTGCGGCTGGCATTGGTGTAGTCGGTGGCAAAGACCTGGCCGCCGGTGAGGTTGTAGATGAGCCAAGTGTCGATGGTGCCAAACATGAGGTCGCCCGCCGCCGCGCTCTCGCGTGCGCCGTCGACGTTGTCGAGAATCCACTGCACCTTGGAGGCCGAGAAATACGGGTCAAGCGTAAGTCCCGTGCGGGAGCGCACCAGCTCCTCGCAACCCTGTTCAACCAACGCGTCGATCGCCGGCGCGGTACGACGGCACTGCCATACGATGGCGTTATAGATGGGCTGGCCGCTCACGCGGTCCCAGACCACCGTGGTCTCGCGCTGGTTGGAGATGCCGATGGCGGCGATGCGATCGGAATGGATGCCGCTCTTAAACTGAACCTCCATCATCACGCCGATCTGGCTGGCAAGCACCTCCGTGGGATCCTGCTCCACCCAGCCGGGGCGCGGGAAGCTGGTTTTGACGCTACGACGCGCCTGGGCAACGATGCAGCCGTATTCGTCGACAATGGCCGCGAGTACCGAGGTAGTGCCGCAGTCGAGCGCCATGATGTAGGAACCGCCAAAGTTAAACGAGGCATCTTCCATGCCCAGGCTGCCCAGATTCAACGACATCGCTTACACCCTTCTATTGCATCGGGTCGGACAGGACCCGCTCGATCTCTGATGCGGGAAGTGCGCCTTGGCGCAGGATCTGGAGCCCGCCGTGCTGGAACGACACGATGGTCGAGGCGTAGCGACACGGGGTCTCACCGGCGTCGACGGCAACATCGACCCCCTCCAGGATGCGGCCCTCGACGGCGGCAAAGCTTGCCGGCGAAGGCGCGCCGTGCGTGTTGGCGCTCGTGCAGGCAAGGGGACTGCCGCAGGCGCGGATGAGCGCTTGGACCACGGGAGAGGCCGAAGCGCGCAGGCCACGGTGTCGTCGGCAGCGCGCATAAAGGTCGGCACGCAGGGGGCTGCCTTGACCACGATAGTCAGGGCTCCCGGCCAGCATCGTCGCGCGAGTACGCGGGCATCTTCCGGGATATCCACGCCATAGCGGTCGAGTGCTTCGACGCCATCGACCAGCCAAGCGACGGTTTGCGTGAGCTCACGTTGCTTGAGAGTGAAGATACGGCGATAGCCGGTGCCGAGCGCAGGAACTGCGGCGCCATTGACGGCAGCCTGCGGATCGCGCGGCCACGATGGGAATTCGCTTGTATCTTGGGGCACGGCGCCCGAGAAGGCGTTGACTGCCACGGCGACACCGTAGACGGTCTCGGTCGGAATCAAGGCCAGGCCGCCGCGGCCGAGCACCTCGGCCGCGCGCTCGACGGCAAGCCGATGCGGCTCACGCGCTCCCTCGAATACCCGATAGACCGTCTGCATGTGTATGCCAGCCCCTTACGCTCTGGTGCAAGTTTGTTTACTGAGGGGCATTCTCGCACGAAACGTTCAACCTATTTGCCCAGAGCGCATGTTGGTTTGGTGAGCGGCTCTTGTAGTCGGTGAAAGTGAGGGGGTTAATTGAAGATTTTTAGCGCGCAAGCGTAACGGTACGATCGGGAAACTCGATGCTTGCAACCAGTTTTCCGCCGAGGCTCTCTGCGTACCTGCTCAGCGTGTCAAGCCTCATCGAACCCAATTCCCCACGCTCGAGCTCGGATACGCGTTTTTGAGAAACGCCCATCGATTGGGCGACCGACGCCTGTGTTAGATCTTTTAGCCTGCGAATCTGAGCAAGCTTATAGGCTTCGATACGATCGCGAGTCCTCTCCTGCTCGGCGGTAATGGAGTCGCGTGTTATCCCGCGAGATTCCATATACTCATGCAGTTCCATCTCGATCGAGCCTCCTTACGTGGCGACGGTATATTTGCTCGGCCTTTGGAATGTTGATCGCATACCAGCCGTTCCATTTTGCCCTTGACGATCCCGCTCGCGACTTATCACCCGCCAATAGCAATACCGCCTGGCGCTTGGGGTCAAAGGCGAAGAGGATGCGAATCACCTGCCCACCACACGACGTCACTCTCAGCTCCTTTAAATGATGAAGCTTCGAGCCCTTTACGCGGTCAACCAGCGGACGACCAAGGCTGGGACCTTCCTTCTCGAGCACCAAAAGGTCTGCATAAATCTGCTTCAGCGTAGCTTCATCCTGCTCATCAAGCCAAGGTTCAATGTAATCAAGCACGATACGGTACCGATGCAGCTGATTTGACATACCTTTCTCCTTCTATAGTAGAAGTTTTACGGTATATTGCAAGGACAAACTTGCGCAAATGTCTATTAATTCAGCTTAAATACGCTGTTTGGGCTCGGTGACGATGGCTCGGACGATGCGGGGGCGATCGGTGAGGTCATGGACGATACGCACGTCCGAAAGGCCTGCCTGGCGACAGAGCTCGGCCGCGGCATCGAGGGCACCCTCGTAGAGCTCGCAGGCAAACAGCCGCCGGCGCGCAGCATGTAAGGCGCCGCATTGAGCAGGCGGCGGAAAATATCGAGGCCGTCGGCGCCGCCCTCGAGCGCCAGGTCGGGCTCAAAGTCCTTGACCTCGTGCGGCAGCGAGCGCATGACGTCGGTCGGGATGTAAGGCGGGTTGGAGACGAGCACATCAAAGGTGCCCCACTCTTCGCGGGGAATGGAACTCACCAGGTTGGTGAGGCTAAAGGCAACCTCATCTGCCGTGAGGCCGAGGGCGTCGCGGTTTTTGGTGGCCAGATCGATGGCGCGCGGCTCGATATCGGTGGCGGTGCAGGTAACGTGGCCGCGGCGCTCCCAGGCAAGGGAGAGCGAAATGCAGCCCGTGCCGCAGCCGACCTCGAGAACGCGGGCAGTGCAGGGCTCGGTTGGGCAGATACGTTAGCTCGGCGGCATCTTGCGCGGGAGTCGCCTGTTGGTCGTTGTCCTCAATGGCGATGCCGTATTCGTCGAGCTCGGGCTCGGGGGTTTCCATGGCCTCTGCTTCTGCCGCTTCGGCTTCTGCTGCCTGCGCGGCGGCTTCCTCGGCCTCGCGGTCGGCCAGTTCCTCGGCATAGGCGCGGCTACCGAGCACGTCGCTACCCAGCGCAGCCTCATCGGCGCCGTCAGGTTGGCGG
>ENA-OQCS01001010-OQCS01001010.1-human-gut-metagenome-genome-assembly--contig:-NODE-1010-length-15157-cov-3.176447_pt1 | contig 15157 bp, 19 predicted proteins | sample MGYA00242757_ERZ504575 | MGnify/ENA primary metagenome ERZ504575 (study PRJEB26092, sample SAMD00036297) | human gut metagenome | host: Homo sapiens | study: EMG produced TPA metagenomics assembly of...
ATACGTGCTGAATATCTATACTGAGAACCGCGCTTATGCAAAACCCTTCAAAACAGAATTCGGATAAGAATCCTTTCTTTCCGGTTAGAATATGCGTATTACCTCAAGTCGCATCGTGGGGTAAGGGGATGGTGGCTACATATTGATGTTGTGCTGTTGCTTTTACTGAAAGCTGCTACTAACGACTCATAAATCTACCCTTAATCGTGTATTGGATGATAGTTGCGGATTTTAGGATATTAATGATAATTTGTTGGTATGATAATAAAGAAGATAGAAATAGAAAATTTTCGAAGCTATTACAAGTCCAATGTTTTTGAACTTGTAATGGTCTTAACCTCATCATTGGTTCTAATGGTGACGGTAAGACTACGTTTTATGAAGCTTTAGAGTGGTTGTTCCGACTGATGGAACATCAAAGGCAGATACAAAGTTGATTTCCAAGAAGAGAAGCGAAGAACTTTCTGCCGATGAATCTGCTGATGTTCGTGTGGCAATGACATACGAACACAAGGGGTATGTCAAGACTTTAGAAAAAAGTTTTCATTTTACAAAGTCTTATGATGGTGAAATTACTACCTCGAATTTCTCTTTTGATTTAATAGAAGAAAACGGGGGTGAAAGAATGCGACGCGATGGTTTAAAATTTGATTATGATTTGCCTTCCGAGATTCGCAAATACACTATGTTTAAAGGAGAAAGTGATCTTGATGTATTTCAAAGTTCAAATGCATTAAAGATGTTGGTTGAGACCTTCAGCGATGTCAAGGATTTTGAGGCATACTTCTCTTTTATGGAATACTCTACAAAGATGGCAGAGCAGGCACAAACAAATGCTCAGAAGTCTGATCGTAAAAATAGTGAGAAGATTGCTCAGCTCAAGCGTACTATAGAGCAAGAAGTAGTACATTGGAAGACATAGAAAATGAAATTAGAAATAAGGAAGATGAGGCATCTAATTTTGCTGGTCTATTAAAAAGTTTTGAGCAAAGCAAAGAAGCTTCAAAGTTGCTTGTTAATGTCAATAGACGTATAGACACTTTAACTAATAAACGTGCGCAAGTTCAAGCATCTATTAAAGAAGATTATACAATCAATCTTCTGGATGATATGTGGATACTTATGGGTTTTGAGGATATTGCTGAGGAATATTCTCAAAGATTAGTGCGGTCGATAAAAAACGAAGAAAATTAGAGAATGATTATTTGCAGACTGCTGGTGCGGAAAAAATAATTAAGAAAATGCAAAAGGAAACTTCTTTTGTACCATTGCCAGTGCACATTCCTGGTCAAAAGATAATGCAGGAAATGCTCGACGAAGAAGTTTGTAAAATTTGTGGTCGTCCAGCTAAAATGCATAGTGAACCATGGAATTATATGCTTCAGCGCTTAGAGGAATACAAGAATTCTTTAAAGGTCGATGAAGATGAGGAGGTAAAACCATATTATCAGAATGAATATATCGTTGAGTTACAAAAGCGAGATACGATTCTAAATGATAATCTTGCCGAAATAACCAAGCTTCGTCATCATATACAAAAGGTAATTTCTAACAATAATCGTTTGCATGATGAAATCAAGAAAATAGACGCAAATTTGAATAATGAAATTGAAGCTAAAAAGCGTATCTTGGCACAAGCTGATGGATTAACAGAAGAACAGCTCTTGTCTCATTTAGAGAATATTTCCAATTGGATGGATTTAAAGAATAAGGCAGTAAGTCGATTGGAGGTATTGAAGGTGCAACGCATTAATCATCGTAAGACTCTTGAGGAGGCACAAGAAAGTTTGGGTAAATTGGCAGAAGGTACTTCTGCTGCTTTATATGCAAAGATTGCTGCACTTATTCGTCATATTTCTGCAGCATTCAAGTCTGCTAAGGAAACCAACAAAAAGCGTCTTCTTCATTCAATTGAAGATGAGGCGAATGTTTCTTAGAGAGCTTGAATACTAATGATTTCAAGGGTACTATCCGTATTCTGGAAAAGGCTAATGGACAAGGAGAGGCGGTTCTTATGAATAGTGATAATACAAGAATCTTCAATCCTAATACTGCTTTAAGAACAACTTACTTGATGTCGGTATTGTTTGCAATTGGTAAATTGGCCACTCAAAGAAGTGAAACGGAGTTTCCTTTGATATTTGATGCTCCAACTTCTTCCTTTACTGATGCTAAGGAGACGGAGTTCTTCAATGTGATTAGCAATTTGGACAAGCAGGTTGTTATCGTGACTAAGAGCTTCTTAAAGGAAAGTTATGAGGGTAATTTGGTTCTTGATCAGAACAAAGTAAATGAAGTCTCTGGTAGAGTGTTCCGTATTGAAAAGAAAAAGCCTTTCGATGATAAGAATCTGGCTACAATTCAAACAGTTATAACAAAAATAAAGTAACTATGACAGAGGATATGAATAATATAGAGGAACTCGTTGATAAAAATGAGAAGCTTATAGATATATGGGGGCGTAGAACTCCAAAATTTGAAAAGAAATATGAGCAAACCGTTATGAGAGTAATCTCGGATTATGGTGTTGGAGCATCAGAGAATACAGGTGCAAAAGGAAAGGTGTTGGGTGCAGGTTACGAACCTTACATCATGCTTTCTTTATCGGCCTATATGCAGGTAAGAAACTTCCATTATCAGAAGATTCCGATGATTTGAAGGTTTTGGGACAGCCTTTGCAATTTTGGGGCAATCTTGATTCGAAGAAAACTCGAAAAGCTTATCCTGCGTTGCGTTCTTATATATTTATGGCTCTCGTGGCAAAGACAGATATTGATTGGATTGCCTTGGATAAAGGTGATATAAAGGCAAATACTGTAGTTTTACAATTGATAACTACAATGGAAGAGTATGCTAATTACGGCTTCTCTGTCATGGAGGATAAATTAAAGGAAGATAAAGGTTATTTCTTTTCTCATCGTTCCTTCTTGGATATGTTTTTACAATTAACCTCCAAAAAGGTTGATGAAGAACATGATGAAGAGGAGCCAGAAGAATTATAAAGTAATATAGAAAGGGAATATATGGACTATGTAGAGGCTTTTGAAAATTTAAAGCCGAATGAGAAATATGGCCGTAAAACTCCACATAAGGCGTTCTTTTGCTTACCATTATAGAAATGTGTGAATCGGATGAGATTTATTCTAATGAAATTAGATATAATCAGCAGCTGATAGATACTTTTCATAAGGTTTGGAAAAGAACCCTGCCTGATGACGATTCTTTATTTGTGGATGCGTATTTCCCATTCTGGACTATGCAAAATGAAGATTTTTGGCATCTTGTTCCCTATCGTGGCAAAGAAGAGAACTTGACTCTGCTGAAAGAAAGACAGGTTAGACCTTCTGAGAGAAAAATCAAGGAATGTGTTGATTACGTGGAACTTGATGAGGATCTGTTTTTCCTTATGACTTTACCGTCAGGACGTTCTTCTTTGAAGCGTGCTCTATTGGAGAACTATTCTGCTCTTACTGAAGAGAAAATAGGTGAATTGGCAACAAGTAAAGACAATGCCATAGATAAGTCTATAGAGGCTTTGGCTGAGTACCAAAAGATTTTGTCATCTGAAAATGAACCCAAAAATAATCTTGTGGCAGAGTCGTGTGATGAGGAAAAGCAGAACCTTTTTTATGCTTTAGATGAAGATGTACAAATTCAATTAAACATTGAATACTATACTTTCCTCAAGGAACATAAGGCTGAGAGAGAAATGTTTAGATCATTATGTCCAACGATCTTTGATTTATATGATAAAATCTCGGCTCATCCAGTAAAGCAGGAAGATGTAACAAGCTCTTTGCTGTATCTTTATGAGAACTTCTTGATGGATTTAAAAGTAAATCTTTTAGGTGTGGATGCAACATTAAGTTGGTAGATTGTATTGAAAATGCTATCAACCAGCTTCATGTTCATGAGCATCAAGCGGACGTGTTTATCTCGAATATAGGAATCGAAGATAATACTCTAAAAATGGAAAAGTCTTCTGGTGATTTAACGCTTTCAGATGATTCTATATCTTCTGCCGATGACGAATCTTCTGTCGTGAATTATAGAAGAAAGAATTTGCCATGGACAGAGAATGAAGAAGAATTACTTTTACTTTGTTATGAAAAGGGAAAAAACATAGAGGATATTGCTAGTATTCTAGGGAGACCACAGAACTCAATTAAGTTGCGTCTCGCCAATTTAGGAAAGATAAAGTATGATTTTACACAAAGTGAAAATACTGAAGGTTCTAAAAATACTGATCAGGAATTGGCAACTCTTGATTTTATGTTGAGAACATGGAGAGGCTGTGCTTTATCTTGAACAGAAATGGTGAACGTGTCTATTCTACAGATGGAAAATTAAAGATTCTGCATGGTAAGCTCTATCGTTTCAATTACAAAGATGATATTTGTTTCACAGTTAAGGACATGGTGTGTACAAATGGAGATTGGGATAAGGGCGATAAGACAATAGTTGCTTATATGCAAACTGATTTGTTCCCGTTATTGGATAGAACCCATTATCTGGACCAAATTGAGGATATTAAAGAAGGTAGTTGTATGCAGCAAAATCAAATTCGTGTCGATGGAAAATGGTATGATTTTGATGGTAATTTAATAGGTAGAGCAACAGAACAACTCCCTGATATATTGGGCAATGTTGAATGTGAAGGAATCCAGGTTCGAAATGCAGGGAAAGATTTTGTACCCAAAGGAGGACTTGAGCTTATCACCACAAAGTTATGCAGTTCTTACGATTATTTTTGGTTGATGTCCATTGTTGATTTGGTGAATGTTCACCAACATGCCTGTGTGTTCGATTTCGATGAAATAGCATGTATGATGATAGCTGAGGCTTGGAGGCTGTTGGACGAATATCCTCATCTTAAGACGAATAACGGGTCTTTGGTTGAGTGTATTGAGTTCTTAATCAATGAATCTGAGGATAATATGGAGCAAAAACTAGGTTGGACTACTCCAAAATCCCAGGTGTTTAGTGCTATCAAGGACTATCCGATGAGTGGTATCTTTGAGAACTTAGTAGATGAGCTTGTAGAGGAATCTCCTGCTAATGTTCTGAGATTATGGTTGGATGATAGGGATGAGCGAGATTTAGTGTTGCATTCTGCCAATTATGTAAATCGGTGTTTGTATTCGTTGCATCTCAAGAAATTTGATTCCTTCATAGAAGTTAATCCTATATGGAAGAAGTATTTGGTGAGTGAGCAGTCTAATCTATTGTCTTTCATACAAGATAGTTTAGTTGCTTTCCTCAATCGATAACTGCCGATGGAGGATTGGTTAGTTGCTTTCTAATTCATAGTAGCAACGAAATAAAGTAACAAACGGTGGAGGCTTATCAGTAGCTTCATCGTTTCTTCTAGTTTATGCTTGGTAGAATCGAAAAGTTGGTGGGGGCATCAGATGAAGGTCACCAAACATAAATATCTTGAAAACAAAGACTTGCAAAATAAATATTGTGACATGTTTTATGAAAAAGGGTTAAACTGCAAGTAGGGGAGTAATCAAATCTCATGAATTTTAACATAGATAATCACAATTATAGTTGTTTAGCAAAAGTTTCCTTCACAAAATTTGTGAATATCGAATTTATATATTATCTTTGCAACATCAAACTATTATAAATAATGTAGTTATGAGCAACGATAAAAAAACAATAAAGGAAATGCGGGCAAATGATATGACTCCGGCTTTTCCTACGCATCCTGGAAATGTTCTGAAGGATGAGATAGAATATCGTGGAATTTCTCAGCGACAGTTGGCTGAGGAAATGGGTATTGCCTATTCTGCTCTGAACGAAATTCTGAATGCACGTCGCCCTGTGACGGAAAAAACAGCTTTGCTCTTTGAGGCTGCACTTGGAGTGAATGCTGAGCCTTTGTTGAAAATGCAGATGAGATATAATCTGCAATCTACAAAAAGTGATACTACTTTTATGGCTAGATTGGCGAAGGTAAGGAGGGTGGCAGCAGCCTTGTAAAAAAGCTGAAGAGAAGATATGAATAAGAAACAATCCGCACTAAAAGTAGATAGCATACTGGAGTACTATGACAATCCTCAATTCTTTCAACCGTTGGAGTCGTCTGGCAAAGGCTACAAAGGAACAGCGCCAGAGGTTCTTTCTTAGTAGTTATGGAATTCATTGGTCTGAACTAGATGAAGATCTTAGTTTCTCTGGTCTGTTTTCTGATGCTGGTCTTGCAACAGCAAAGATGATGAGAATGCGATTTATTATAGCGCAAACTAATCGGATAGATTTTGTAAGCGTAGCAATAGTGGTATGATTAAAAAGCAGAAGTTATGAATAGTGATAATATTGATTTTGTAACATATTGCATTGGCAACTTATCTCGCAGATTGGGATTGAATGCTCGTGATGTATATCAGCGTCTAAAGACTTCTGGTATACTTACTGATTATATTATCCCAAGCTATGATGTGCTCCATACTTTTAGCAAGGAGTATCTGATGGAAGATCTTATTGATTTCATGAAAGAGAAAGGAGTGCTCTAGAATAATGAAACTAAGTTTATTGGTTATATCCATGTTTGCTGCCATGCGTTGCCTGCCTCCTCGCAGGAGGATAGCTGCAAGACTATACACCGCATCGCACTGGATGCGGTGCCATCTACCATATTTCATACTAACGAGTTTCTGCGTGGAGGGAATGATGAGGCTCGGACGATGAATCACGACATGACTTTTACGCTGAAGTATGCCTTCATGAATAAGGAGGAGGTGAGACCTGGCTCCATCTATCAGGGGGCGTATCAGGGTGTAGGCTTGGCTAGACATGAGTTTAATCAGTGGTTGTCGAATCCTATCTCCGTATATCTTTTTCAGGGTGCTCCGATTGTGAACCTATCTCGGAAAGTGTCGCTCAACTATGAGTGGAACCTGGGAATGGCGTTCGGATGGAATGCCTATGACGAGCTGAACAATCCAGAAAACAAGGTGATTGGCTCAAAGGCAACGGCATATATTGATGTTGATTTGTATATGAAGTGGATGCTCTCGAAATATCTCGACCTGAATGCCGGTATTTCGCTGACTCATTTCTCTAATGGCAACACCACTTATCCTAACATGGGACTTAATACGGGTGGCATAAGATTGGGACTGGCTTATTACATCAACCGACAACCATTGGCTGTGCCGAAGGTGGAGCGGGAGAAGCTGCTGGATAGCCGTGGTCTTTACACGGATGTGGTATTGTATGGCGCATGGAAGCAGGGTATAGCACATGATGGTGTGTCGAGCTATCTGCTGGATGGCAAGTATGCCGTGATGGGCTTCAATATCAACCCGATGTACCGGTTGAACCGTGGCTGAGTTTGGGTGCTTCGCTTGATGGTGTGTACGACCGTTCAGCTAGCAGGGAGAATGATTCTTGGGGCGAGGTGGTGAATCATAAGTTTAGTACCCAGGCTGGTCTGGGGCTTTCGGCTCGTGGCGAGTTTGCCATGCCTTATTTCAGCATCAACTTCGGTGTAGGAACCTATCTGTTTGGCAATCGCAACGATTTCAGGGGTGTATATGAGGTGCTTGCCTGAAAATTCATGTGAGCGACGTGCCATGCTGCACATCGGCTACAGTCTGGTGGATTTCAAGACTCCTAACAATCTGATGCTAGGCTTGGATGGCGCTTTGGCGGCAAATAATTCTGCCACTTTCTCCAGCCATTCCTTGTCAATGTCATCAAAGGTATCGAGGTGTTCACTGTCAATATCCAGTACGGCGATCACCTCACCGTTTCGGATAACGGGTACAACAATCTCTGAACGGGAGGCACTGCTGCAGGCAATATGCCCTGGAAATTTTTCAACATCTTTTACCACGATGGTTTCCGCCTTGTCCCAAGCCGTTCCGCAAACTCCCTTGCCCCTTTTGATGCGGGTGCAGGCCAGCGGTCCCTGGAAAGGACCCAGCACAAGAGTTCCGTCGATGACCCGGTAGAAGCCTACCCACCAGAAGTGGAAGGTGTCCATGATGCATGCTGAAATATTCGCCATATTGGCGATGATGTCGCTTTCGCCCTCTACGAGCGACTTGAGCTGAGGGAGGAGCGTGGCGTAAAGTTCCTCCTTCGTTTCTCCTTTTATAATAAGATGTTCTGCCATGATGTCTTTACTTTTCAATTCTGTCTATCATCTGTTTAGATATTCTATCTCTGCAAAAGTAACAAAAATAATTGAAAAACTGTCTTTTTTATAGAAATATTTTTATCCTTTCAATCTTTTTTTGTACTTTTCACCATCAATTTAAATGAAGAAGTAGTCTGATTTTAAAAAATAGAAAAAGATATGGCTGATAAAGATATGAAATGGAAGACGCTCTCGCAGAAGTATCTGATAGAGAAGCCTTGGCTCACGGCACGAGTGGATAAGGTGGAATTGCCTACGGGAGTTATCATTGATGAATATTACGTGCTGGAATATCCTGATTGGGTGAACACCATCGCCATCACGAAGGATGGAATGTTCGTATTCGTACGTCAGTATCGCTATGCGATAGGGAAGACGGTGAATGAACTCTGCGCTGGAGTGATAGAGAAGGGCGAGGATCCGATGGTGGCTGCCAAGCGAGAGCTGATGGAAGAGACGGGGTTCGGTGGCGGAAACTGGCAGAAGTGATGATGATTTCGGCTAATCCGAGCACGCATACCAATCTTACCCATTGCTATCTGGCTACGGATGTGGAGCGCATGGATGTGCAGCATCTTGACCAGGCTGAGGATATCGAGGTTCGCCTCTTCTCCAGGGAAGCAGTGATGGATATGCTGGAGAAGGGAGAAATCTGGCAAAGCCTGATGGCCGCTCCGCTCTGGAAGTATTTTGCGAAAGCAAAGTAAGCTGCAGGGCTTCATTTATAAAAGCCAAGTAAATATTAGACATTAAACAATAAACATTATAAAGATGGTAATAGATTTCGAAAAAATTGCTGAGGCTCATTTGGAGGGCTTCAAGGGTGGACAGGGTAAGCTCGATACTCGTAACTATGTGGATGACAAGGTGAAGATTATGTATTCTACCTTGCGTCCGGGTGCATCAACTGGTCTTCATACTCATGAGGCAACTGCGAGATTATCTATGTGGTAAGCGGCACTGCTACTTTCCATTATGATGATACCGTGGAGGAGGTTCGACAGGGACAGGTGCATTACTGCCCGATGAACCATGCTCATTATATGGAGAATCTCACCGACCATGATCTGGTGTATCTCGCCATTGTGCCTGAGCATCATTAATATCCCTGGAGCATCAGGGAAAAATGCATCATATTCCTCCTGAGGAAAACGAAAAAGAAAGTCCAACTCGGATGCCTCTCTTATAGAAAGGCTCCAAGCTGGACTTTCGTCATTCTTATCTCTCTCTTTCTTATATTGCTATAGTCATCTGTTTTTTATCTAAAAGAATATGCTGCTGATTATAGTTTCTCGCAGAACTCGATTTTCTCTTTGTTTGGACCTTCGATGGTGAAGAACTTTACGCCTTTCTCCCAGAAAGGAAGACCATTTACCTGCTGATCCAGCATCTTGAAGGTTCCGGCTTCTTTCACTGCCAGGAAGAGATCCTCTATGTTCTTTACATCGATGGCGATGTGGTCGATGGCTCCATATTCCATCTTTGCCTGATGATTCTGATAGGTCTCGATGATGAGATTGTGGAGCTGGAGGAAGGCTACTTCCTCGGTGCCGTTCACTGTGCGGAGGGCTGTTTCGAAGCCCAGGGCATGATAAAACTCAATGGTCTTGTTGATGTCGTTGGTAGGAATGCCGATGTGCTGCACGCCTGTTGTAAAATCTTTAATCTTCATAATGAATTTGTGTTTAGATGATTGTTATGATAAAACTGTCTGTGTTTTTTGAAGATTTAGAAGCGGATGATTTCTGCTCCAATCTGGAAATAGCTCTCGTTGCTCTGCGGATTCCACATGCCCTTGGCATAAACCGGAACGGTGTAGTTGCCGAGCTTGAGGTCGTGGGAGGCTTGCAGCGATATGTGAACGATGCCTGCCGTGGTTCCGAAGAAGTGGGCATTCTCGCCAGATCTGTTCAGGGCGAAGGCTCCACCTACTCCTGCATCTACCTTCCAGCCATCCTTCTGGTAGATAGGGTATTCCGCATAGGCGAAGGTGGAATATTTCTGCTTCGTATTGTCGCTGTTGCGGTCGCGTCCGAAGACTACCGTTGACCAGCTCAGGAGCAGTGGAAACTTCTCGTCCTGAAACCGGTAGCTTAATGTAGCATCGAGGAATCGACCCGTGGTATGAGCAGAGTAGTTCCAGTATTCCTTATTATTATAGCTGGCGCCAGGGGAGAAGTTGTAGGTGTCCCACAGGGCGAATCCCCAACCGCCAGCCTTCAGATTCAGATAATGGTTAAACTCCTTGTAGGAGCCTTCCGAGTTGCAGCCACCCCAAAGTCCCACGGTAACGTGGTCGTTGACCATCGTATAGCTCAGGTCGGTGAGGAGGACGATGCCGTCGGAAACTTCCATGCCACGCCACAGATGATTGTTCTGCACGTTGGCTTTCAGATGGAGCTGTGCCTGGGCATTTCCCAGGCAAGCAGCCATCATCAAAACAATAACTACAATTCTTTTCATGGTTTTACTACAAAATAAACTTTTTGAACCTAACTAAAACTTACTAAAACAAACTAATAACTTATTGAACCTTATAAACCTTCACTAAAAAATCAAAATTAACGAAACGTATATTTATATGAAAATAATCTTCGCAATAACTTTGGGCAAATGTGGCTTTACTTGGTAAATTCATCAGGCAAAACAGGCATGGCTCCATTCTGTGTACAGACGAATGCTGAAACCTTTACTGCCAATTCATGTGCCTCTCTGACGCTCTTGCCCTTCAAGATGCTTGCCACGAATGCACCTGTGAATGAATCGCCTGCACCCACCGTATCAGCCACTTCTACCTTCGGAGTCTCTATAAACGAAACTTCGCCAGGGGTGAATATGTAGCTGCCGTTTACACCGCAGGTAAGAATGAGCATCTTCAGATTGTATTTGCCCAAGAGGAGCCAGCATTTATTCTCCAGGTCGATGCCCGGATAGCCGAAGATGCGGCTTACGGTAATCAATTCCTCATCGTTGATTTTGAGGATGTTGCATCGCTTGATGCTCTCGGTGATAATCTCTTTGGTATAGAATCCCTGACGGAGATTGATATCGAAGATTTTGAGGATTCCTTCTTCCTTCGGCATGTTATCAAGGAAGCGGTAGATGGTGTTGCGGGAAACCTCGTTGCGCTGAGCTAGCGAACCGAAGCAGGCTGCGGTGCAATTCTTTGCCAACTTCTCCAGGGCTGGCGTGTAGGGGATGTTGTCCCAGGCTGCTCCCTCCTTGATGTCGTAGCAAGGAATGCCGTTGGCATCGAGTGACACCTGGACGGTGCCTGTAGGGTAGGCTACCTTGTCTATCTGATAGTTGAGATGGTGATCGTTGAGTTCCTTTTCCAGTTCCTTGCCCAGCTCATCATCGCCTATTGCGCTGACCGCACAGCTATTGAGTCCGAACTGTGAAACGTGGTAAGCAAAGTTGGCTGGAGCGCCACCTAGCTTCTTTCCTTCTGGAAGCACATCGAAGAGTGCCTCACCGATACCTATCACTGATTGTTTCTTTTCCATTGTCATTTTTACTTTAAGAATGTTAGAGATGTTACTTGATTTCTGTTGCAAAGGTAGCATTTTTCAGCTACCTTCGCAAAGAAAAATCATCTAAACATTCTGCAAACGTTCCCGCAATCGTTTCCAATTTCTGCAATCGTTTGCAGTATATTTCTTCTCTTCTATCCTTTATTTCTTCTCTTCTGGTTTCTGCTCGAAATCGATGAGAACCTTCATGCTGGTTTCGCGATGAGTGTCGATAAACTTGTAGGCATCATCGTATTCCTCGAAGGCGAAGCGGTTGCTTACGAGTGGCTTGAGGTTGACGATGCCCTTGCTTACGTAATCGATGGCTGTGAGATAATCTTCGTGGCGATACATCATTGAACCGATGAGTCTCAACTCATGCTCGCCCAGATAGAACATGCTGAGGGCTGGGTCCTTGGCAAAGACTGCCACAACCACGATGTCGCTACCTTTCTCGATGGTCTCCATCAGTGAACGGATGGAAACTTCTACACCTGCTACCTCGAAACCTACCTGATAGCCTTCCTCACCGAAGAGTTCCTGGGCTGCCTCCTTCAAGGTCTTCTTGGTGATGTTGAGAGTATGCTTGATGCCGCATTCGCGAGCCTTAGCCAGGCGAAGGTCGCTTACATCGGTAATGAGTACATTCTTGGCGCCACGGGCAATGCAGAACTGGGCTATGAGGTTGCCGATGGTTCCTGCACCGCTCACTACTACATTCTTACCCTTTACGTCGGTGCGGTTGCTGGCATGGGCACCAACGGCTGAAGGCTCAATCATGGCACCATAGTCGAGGCTCATGCCTTCCGGCAACTTAGCCACGCGGTCATCATCTACTACAAAGAAATCCTGTGCTGCACCATCTGCCTGGAAAGCCTGAACACGCAGGTGCTCACAAACGTTATACTGTCCTCTCTTGCAAGGGTTGCACTTGCCGCAAACCAACTGTGGGCGAGCGGTGATATGGTCGCCAGGCTTGCAGACGGTAACTTCGCTGCCTACAGCCATAACCACTCCAGAGTACTCATGTCCCTGAACCACTGGGTAGAAGGTAGCTGGGTGAAGACCGTGGTAAGAGTGAATCTCGCTACCGCAGATGCCGATGCGCTTGATGTTGACGAGAACCTGATGAGCAGTTAAGTCTGCTGCCTTTGGTTCTGCTACTTCCTTGAATTCGATATGCTTTGGTTCTACCAATATTGCCTGTCTCATAATTATAATGTTTTGAAATTGTTATTGTTATGTTGTTGGGATGAAAGATCCCGTTTTTTTTATTTTTTCTTATTCTCCAAATCGGTCATGATCTGCTTGTATTGCTTCTTGTTGAGCTTGTAGAGGCAGAGGCATCCTGCGGTGATGATCCACAAGACTCCCGGAATGGTGCTGAAGGCGTGGTGCATGATGCTCAATACTTCTGGATTCTGCACTGCGTTGCTTACATATCCTGCACTGCCCAGAGCAATGGCGAGAAGCGATGTGCCGAGTGCCATTCCTATCTTGTTGCCCAGCGAGATGAAGGCGTATTGGAATCCGTCGTTTCTGATGCCCGTCTTCCACTCGCCATACTCCACACAGTCGGGGATGATGGCATAGATGGCTGTATTGAAGCCTGAGAAGAAGAACCACGACAAAGCTGAGAACAGATAGAACATGATGGCGCTGCCGTTAGGCTGAAGAAGTACAGACCTATCATCGTAATACCGGTGAGGAAAGCGAAGATGGCTGCCGTGAAACCCTTGTTGCCCGTTTTTCTGAATACCAGAGGGAAGCAGGCTGCACCTATGATGCTTGGCACGATGATGGCCATGGAATAGTAGGAGAAGAGTGTTGCCGAACCTTCTACATAAGTGAAATAATAGAGCATGTCGGCATTGCGTCCGTAATGGATGAAACCGAAGAGCAACTGTCCTAAGAGGGCGACAGATAGGGCTTGTTCTTCATCACGGAGCGAAGCTGCACCTTTAGAGGGAGCTTCTGTCCCACAGGAACTTCTACCACTTCCTTGGTCTTGTGGAAGCAGAACAGATGGCAGGCAGCGAAGATGATGCCGTAGAGTACAGCCACAGCCAGATAACCATATTTGGTATCGCCTGCGCCAAACCAGCTGATGAGCGGAACGGTTACGATGTTGATTACTCCGATGGCCATCATGGCGCTCACCGAACGGCTGGTGTTGAGCTTAGCTCTCTCATCGATGTCTTGTGTCATGGCTCCGCAGAGTGTGCCGTAAGGCAGGTTCACGCAGGTATATCCCAGCACCAGGATGCAGTAGGTTACTGCCATATAGATAATCTTGGCGGTCTGGCTCCAGCGGCATCCTGCGGGGCCACAGCAAACAACAGGCCGCCGGAGGTCTGGGGATCAAACAGAATTTCCTCCATCGGGAAGGGTACTTCTCAAACCGGACAAAGGGCGTGTGGTTGCGGTTGCGCTGACCGGCAGCGGTGTACAGGCAGGCATCCGCGGCCTCCCACGCACCGGGCAGTATCGGCACCGCATGGGCATCGATGACGCTGGAGAGTTTCTCCCCCATCATCTCGTGCAGATGGCCCAGAAGCTGAACCCGGTCACATCCGTGGCGGCGTGCACCTCGTACCTGCGCGCGATCTCTGCCGCTGCTTTGTTCAGGGTGGTCATGGAACGGACTGCGGCTTCCATCTGTTCCGGTGCGGCTTCGCCCACCCGGTTGGCGGTGCAGATCAGTCCCACGCCAAGCGCTTTGGTCAGAAGAAGTTTGTCGCCCGGGCGGCCGGTATCGTTGGCCGTCAGGCGGTGCGGGTCTACCAGGCCTGTCACCGACAGGCCGTACTTCACGCCGGTATCGGCAATGGAGTGCCCACCCACCAGCATGCCCCCGGCTTCGGCCACCTTTTCGGCACCGCCGCGCAGGATCTCCCCCAACACGTTCAGATCCATGCTCTCGGGGAAGCAGACAAGATTCAGTGCCGTTTTGACCTCACCGCCCATGGCGTAGACATCGCTCAGGGCATTGGCCGCGGCGATCTGCCCGAAGGTATAGGGGTCATCGACCATCGGCGGGAAGAAATCCACCGTCTGCACCAGGGCAATATCCTCGGTAATGCGGTAGACGGCAGCATCGTCCCGGCTGTCGTAGCCAACCAGAAGGTCGGGGTCTTTTTCGCCCCGGGGCAGCTTTCCAGAATGCGGCTCAGTACCCCGGCACCCAGCTTGGCGGTGCATCCGCCGCCGGTGCAGAAGACAATGGGGCCTTGTTCTGCCATTTCATGCACGCTCCCTTTCATCAAAATAAGTCAACACGCCCTGCACCTCATATTTTTTGCGCAGGAGCGCGAGGGTCTGTTCTCCGGCAGCAATGCGGGCGGGGACATCCGCCTGATTGAGCACCACAGAAAAACGGCGGTTCCCTACCAGTTTTCGTCCCCCCTGCTCACTGGCCAGCAGCCTTGCCAGCAGCTCAGGGGTCAGAAGCGTTCGGGGCAGCGCCCAGCAGGGCGCAGGCCTGCTCCAGCCG
>ENA-OQCS01001011-OQCS01001011.1-human-gut-metagenome-genome-assembly--contig:-NODE-1011-length-15155-cov-3.254591_pt1 | contig 15155 bp, 20 predicted proteins | sample MGYA00242757_ERZ504575 | MGnify/ENA primary metagenome ERZ504575 (study PRJEB26092, sample SAMD00036297) | human gut metagenome | host: Homo sapiens | study: EMG produced TPA metagenomics assembly of...
CAAAATGATAAAACTTTGTAATAGTTATTGACAACCTATATTTTCGTTTGTATAATGACATCATATAAATAATAATTTATATACTAAATAAGGGGGATACAAAGATGGAATTTAACAAGTTAGTTGAAGATTATGGATGCCTAGCTTTTACTGATGATGTTATGAAGGAAAGAATTCCTAAATCAACATATAAAGCATTCCATGAATCGCTTGATAAAGGCGAAGAATTATCAAAAGAATGTGCAACTGTTATTGCGAATGCAATGAAAATTTGGGCAGTTGAACATGGAGCTACACATTTTACTCACTGGTTTACACCAATGACAGGATTAACTGCTGAAAAGCATGATGCTTTCTTAGAACCAGATGGGTCAAAAGCTGTTCTAGAATTTAGTGGGAAAACATTAAGAAAAGGAGAACCTGATGCTTCATCATTTCCATCAGGTGGTTTAAGAGCTACTTTCGAAGCAAGAGGATATACAGCATGGGATTGTACATCACCTGCATTCGTTAAAGATGGAACATTATATATTCCAACGTTATTCTGTTCATATACTGGGGAAGCATTAGATAAGAAAACACCTTTACTTAGATCATGTGATGCTTTAAGTAAAGCAGCTTGTCGTTTGTTACCTTTAATCGGGGTTGAAGGGGTAACTAAGTTTCTGCTTCAGTAGGGGCTGAACAAGAATATTTCTTAGTTGATGATAAATATTATCAAGAACGTATGGATTTAAAATTACTGGTAGAACTTTATTTGGAGCTATGGCACCAAAAGGACAAGAATTAGAAGATCATTATTTCGGTTCTTTAAAACGTAAGTTGCGGCTTTCATGAAAGATTTAGATGCTGAATTATGGAAATATGGAATTCCATCTAAAACAAAACATAATGAAGTTGCACCAGCACAACATGAAGTTGCTTGTGTTTATGCAAAAGTAAATATTACTACAGATAACAACCATTTATTAATGCAAATTGCTCAAGATATCGCTAAAAAACATGGTTTACGTTGTTTATTACATGAAAAACCATTTGCTGGAGTTAATGGTTCTGGTAAACATGATAACTGGTCAGTAATTACTAATACAGGAATCAACTTATTTAATCCAGGAAAAAATCCTGAAGAAAATAAACCATTCTTAGCTGCATTAGCTTGTACAATTAAAGCTGTTGATGAATATGCTGAAATCTTACGTATGTCAATTGCTTCTGCTGGAAACGATCATCGTTTAGGAGCAAACGAAGCACCACCAGCAATCATTTCTATGTTCTTAGGTGAAGAATTAGATAAGTTGTAGAAGATATTTGTACTGGTAAAAAATCTGATCATGAAGAAATTGGACGTTTTGATACAGGCGTTTCTGTTGTTCCAACATTCTCTAAAGACAATACAGATCGTAACAGAACTTCACCATTTGCCTTTACAGGTAATAAATTTGAATTCCGTGCTGTAGGTTCTGCACAATCTGTAGCTGGTCCAAATACAATTTTAAATGCAATGTTAGCTGAAGAAATGACACAAATGGCTGATGCTATTGAAGGTGGGAAATCATTTGAAGAAGTTGTTAAAGAATTTATTTCTGAACATAAGAGAATTATCTTCAATGGTGATGGATATTCAGCTGAATGGGAAGAAGAAGCAAAAAGACGTGGACTTCCTAACCACAAAAACACTGTTGATGCTTTAAAATGCTTAAAAGATGCAAAATATATTGATATGTTAGATCGTCAAGGTGTTTATACAAAAGTAGAAATCGCTTCACGTTATGAAATCTTATTAGATAACTATATTAAAACAATTCAAGTTGAAGCTTTAACTGCAGTTAAATGGTTAAAACACAAATTTATCCAGCAGCTTGTGATTATTTAGCTAAAGTATCGTCAGAAGTTGTTGCTGCAAAAGAAGCAGGTATTCCAGCAGCATTCTTAACTGAAGATGCAACAAAACTTGCAACGTTATTACAAGAAACTAAAGATAAATTAACGACATTAGAAAATAATATCGCAAAAGCACAAGCAAGCGAAGAAGAAATCTTCGAAGTAGCTACTATGTGGAGAGATGATGTTTTCGGAATGATGCAATCATTAAGAGAAACAGTGGATACAATTGAAGAATTAGTTGATGATTCTTATTGGCCAATTCCAACTTATGTAGACTTATTATTTGGTATTTAGTATATATTAAAAATCGGTTCTATGAACCGATTTTTTGTCCTTTCTTTTAAGTATAAAATAAATGATTAAAAGCATGATCAATGCCCCTGTTGAATCAATACACACATCTCTTATTTGTCCAGCTCTGCCAGAAATAAAGAGTTGGTGAAATTCATCACTACAGGCATATAAAGCAGTAAATATAAATGATTTTATCAATGGATTTTGTTTATGTATAAAAGTTTTATAAAGTAAGAATGCAAGAATGGCATATTCTGTCATATGTGCACATTTTCTTACAATGAAGGAAAGGGTATCTCTTGTAATTGGAAGTATGTGAATAATGATATCCACAATAAAATTACTTTGTTTAGAAGAATCATTTCCAGGAGTTGTGACATCACAAAGATAAAAATCATCCAAAGTATCGTAAGTATTAAATATTTATTTTTTTTTCATACGTGCATTATAACAAATAATAATTATAAAATAAATGTTTACAATTGTATACAGTTTGATATAATGAGAACGTATATCGGATGATAATGGCGAAAGAGATTCTATAAGAACACCGAAGAATTAAAGATTTCAGGTAAAAGGATCGCTATTGGACGAACCATTGGAGAGATTCATTCAATTGAACACCGAAGGAGCAAACCCGTTAGGTGAAACTCTCAGGTAAAAGGACAGTGGCTAAATAGTATTTTTTCATTATTAATTCCGACTAATTTATTAGGAGGAGTTTTTTATGCAATTACTAACACAAATATTAAAACAAATTAATGATTATGTATGGGGATTACCACTTATTTGTCTATTATTAGGGACAGGTATTTACTTTACCTTCAAATTAAGATTGATCCAGCTTACAAAATTAAAATTAGCTTTTAAATGCATCTTTAAAAAACAAGAAGGAGATGGCGACGTCAGTAGCTTTCAAGCTTTATGTACTGCGCTTTCTTCAACGATAGGGACAGGAAACATTGTCGGTGTCGCTACTGCGATTGCGGCAGGAGGACCTGGTGCTTTATTTTGGATGTGGATTTCAGCCTTTTTTGGGATGGCTACTAAATATGCCGAAGGGTTACTTGCAATTCGTTATCGTCAAAAAGATGAAAATGGTGAGATTGCAGGAGGACCAATGTATTATTTAGAAAAAGGTCTACATAGTCCTTTGCTTGCAAAAATTTTTGCTTTCTTTGGGGTATCAGTAGCATTACTTGGAATTGGAACATTTACGCAAGTAAAATCAATTTCTGATGGACTTTCAATGTCACTTAATGTTCCACGTTACATAACAGCAATTCTTCTAACAATTGCAGTTGCTTTTATTACCATTGGAGGAATCAAAAGAATTGCTTTGGTGGCAGAAAAAGTTATTCCATTTATGTGCGTTTTATACATTGGAGGGGTTGTTTTAATACTTGTGTCACATATTACAGTATTACCAAGTACTATTGCTTTAATTATTAAATCAGCTTTTACACCTCAAGCAGTTTTTGGTGGAGGAACTGGAATTACGATGGTTATTGCGATGCAAAAGGGAATTAGTCGAGGTATTTTCTCGAATGAAAGTGGACTTGGAAGTGCTCCAATTGCGGCTGCTGCCGCTAAAACAGACTCTTGTGTTGAACAAGGACTTGTTTCCATGACAGGAACTTTTATTGATACAATTGTGATTTGTACCATGACAGGTCTTGCTATCGTGTTGACACAATCTTATACAACAGGATTAGATGGTGCAGCGATGACAACACATGCATTTTCAGTGGGACTATTTATTCCATTAATTGGTAAATATATTGTCAATATTGGTCTTGTATTCTTTGCCTTTACAACAATTATTGGATGGAATTATTATGGGGAAAGATGTATGTATTATCTTAAAGGTTTAAAAGCAGTAAAGATTTATAAAATTGTTTTTATTACATTTATTGCAATTGGACCATTTATGTCTTTGGAATTTATCTTTGTTTTAGCGGATATTGTCAATGGATGTATGGCAATTCCTAATTTAATTGGATTAATTGGTTTAAGAAAAGAAATTGTTGCAGAAACAGCAAAATATTTTGAATATGAACAACCTGTAGAATTGGTTACAAATATAGAAGGATAGCGAGGCTATCCTTTTTCTATGAGTTGAAGAATATTTTTTAAAATCTTATTTGTAGAATCTTTATGATAGTATAAAGATATTGGAGAGAGAATATCTAAATCTTGATATTGAAGATATTTAGAATATTGATTTGATTCAATAAAATCATGTAAAATTGCATATCCTTCTTTTAAACACACTTTTAAAAGTGTTTGTTCGATTTCATAGTTTTCTAGCGATTCTTGTCTTACATCATAGATAAGTTTTAAATTATTTAGAGAACAATCTTGATGGTAATATTTTCTTAAATGACCTTTTTTAATAAAAGATGATTTTCATCTTTTATTTCAGGATATTCAAAAGTAATAATTGCATCTAGTTTTCTTTCTTTAAATAAATGTAATAGTTCTAAACGTGAATAAGCTTGATATTGTAGATGAATCAAAGGGTAATTTTCTTTTATTTTTTGTAATAAGTTTAAAAGTAATTCATCATCTAATGATTTAATAAAACCAATAGAAAAAGTACAACGCTTTCCTCTTCGATATTCTTCTATGACTTATAACTTAAATCAATATCCTCTAATATTTTCTTTGCATATGGCAAGTATGCTTGTCCTTCACTTGTAAGAGAAACAGATTTCTTTGACCGATGAAATAAAGGAATATCTAAATCATCTTCTAAACACTGAATTTGTTTAGTAATAGCTGTTTGGCTAATATAAAAATTTTGAGCTGTTTTTGTAAAATTAAGTGTTTCACTTAAATCAACAAAATATTGAAGTTGTCTAATATTCATAAAATCACCTCATAACTTATAGTTATTATAATATGAAATAATAATATTGGAAAGTTATTAAAGAGGTTTATAAAATAAGAATGAAAAGAGGGATGATATGAAAAGATATTTATATTATTTATTAGGAATGAATATATTAGTTTTAGGGATTACATGTAATACATTATCTGATTTAGGAGTAGGGGCCTTTAGTACACTTCCTTATGCGGTAAGTTTTTTAACTTTTCTAACATTTGGACAAGCAAATATTGTTTTTTATTTAATCTTCGTTTGTATTCAAATGATTCTTGAAAGAAAAATCAGTATGAAGTTTATTTTAGAAATTCCGTTTTCTTTTATTTTTGGTTTTTTGGTAGATTTATATCAATATATAATACCTACAATAAATTTAAATCTTTATACACAAATCCTTGTGTTATTAATAGGGAATACGTGTTGTGCAATAGGTGTGTATTTTATGATTAAAGGAAATTTAATTATGACACCTGTTGATGGTTTGGTATTAAGTATTTCAGAAGTTTTCCATAGACCTTATTCTTTATGTAAGAACATCTTTGATATTAGTATGATTCTAGCAACAATCATTATTTGTCTTATTTGTCATAGTTCTATTTATGGTGTTGGTATAGGAACTGTATTTTCAGCTTTTCTACATAGGGCGTGTAATAAGTGTTTTAGAAAATTTTAAATTTAAGACATATAAAAAATGCTATTAAAAAATAATAACTCAATTGATTGAATTTTAAGTCGGAGGGAAAATGCAAAAAATATATTATGAAATAACAAAAACAATGAATAATTTACCTATAAGTATTTATCCTCATAAAAAATGCCCATGTCAAATTTGTACAGCACATTGGCATAGGTCTTTAGAATTATCAATAGTGTTTGAAGGAAAAGTTATTTTTTTAATGATGGGGTGAAAAGAATTCGTTATAAGAATGAAGTGAATATATCAAATTGTGAAGAAATTCATTATTCTATACCTCAATATAAAGAATTTGATGAAAAAGTTGTAGGATATACAATGCATATAAATTACGGATTTTTAAAGAAAATGATACCTGATATTAAGAATATATATTTCAATATTGACGAGCCGTTTTTAAATAAGAAAATAACAAAATATATGATGGATATTTATAGCTTTTATATAAGTAATCAATCTACCAGATATATGAACATATTAATGGTGACACTGGAAATGTTAATTTTTTTATACGAAAATTGTAAAAATGAACGTAAAATGATTAAAACAGAAAAGAACAAAAGATATATTAGAATATGTTAATAACCACTATAATGAAGAATTGCTTGTATATGAGGTAGCAAACATTTTGGATATTCTAGAGAGTATTTTTCAAGATTTTTAAAAAGAAATAGGTATGCCATTTAAAGATTATTTAACTCAATATAGGTTAAATAAATCACTAATTGAGTTAGAAATTGAATAAATAAAACAAATTACTGATATTGCGTTTAATATAGGATTTTCTAACGAAACACAATACATTAATTCTTTTAAAAAAATATTTAAATTGACACCAGGACAATATAGAAAGTCACATATTAATGACGAGAAAGTCACTAAATAAATATAATTTATCTATTATTTTCTATATATTTTAAATATAGAAAGGAAGGGTATCATGAAAAAATTACAACTTATTTATTTAGTATAATGTTGTTGTTCTCTTTTGCAATTATTCCAGTTTATGCATTAGATGGACAAAACGTTAATTTTGATTTACATTCTATAGTTTATGATGATGGAGAAGCTATAGATTCTGTTGTTTTGAAAACATCTAATCTAGAAATTGATCATAGTAAGATAACAAAAGATATGTTTAAAGTTCATGCAACAGGAACAACAGTATATTCTAGTCAACTTGAAAATGAATTTTTTGGTCCTAATTCTCAATCTGGTTTACAACATTGTGGATTATATGATGAAGAAAGAAAAGTTGAAAGTGTAGAAGAAAAAAATGGAAATATTATTTTACACTTAGTGACCGATGAAGAAACAAAAGGGAAAAGCACATTAGATTTTACAGCAAATTTTACAACGTTAAAAGGTTGTAATTCTTTATTGAATATAAAGTATACAATTACTTTGAATGAAGGATTACCATTAAAAGATGGAAGTGAATTAAGTAATATTCAATTTTTACAAAATGAAAAAATCATAAATGAAGAAATTGATAAATTTAGTGCAGGTGAATCAAATGGGTTAAAATATCAATTTTATACACCTAATAATGCAAATGATGGAAATAAACACCCACTTATAGTATGGTTTCATGGAGGTGGAGAATCTGGATTTAGAGGATTACACTATAATAATCTTTCTCAATTAAAAGCAAATAGAGGAGCTGTTGCTTTAGCAAGCGATGAAGCACAAAATATTTTTAATGGAGCATATGTATTGGCACCTCAAACTCCACATGAATGGTCAGAAAATATTGATGATGCAACAAAATTGATTAATAATATTATAAAAAATAATAATATTGATTCAAATAGAATATATTCTTATGGATGTTCAGCAGGAGGGTATATGGCATTAGATATGGTTGTACATAATCCAAATTTATTTGCTGCAGTAGTATCAACATGTCCAGCTATTGATCAACAAAACATAAAGACATATGGTGAAGGTAGAATAATTACAGATGAAGAGATAAAATCAATTAATATACCAACATGGGTTATTCAAGCTAAAGATGATACAACAGTCAAATACGAAGAAAGTGCATTAAGAGTTTATACTTTATTAAAAGATAAAGGTGCTATATTAACTACATATGAAACAGGTGGACATAGTTCTTGGATTCATACAGCTAAAAATGAACCAGAAAATAATGGAGAACATTTATGGCAATGGACAGCTCAACAATCTTTAAATGATGAAATAAAAACACCTGTTAGAAAATACGATAAAAAATGAACCAGTTAATAAAACAAGTGCAGTTAATAATAAAACAAGTGCAGTTAAAACGGGCGATACAAACTATGTTTATTTATATGTTGTAACAGGAAGTATTAGTATGGCTGTAATGGCAGAGTATATTCACAAGAAAAATAAAAAATCTATAACAAAATAATTAAAATATTACTAAAATACGAAGCAATAATTCGTAATTTTTTGCTTTATAATAGTAGAAAAAGAAGCTTAACAAAGTTAAACTTCTTTTTAAAATACTTAATTATTAATCAGTTAAATCTTCACCGTTAGAAGCAATCACTTTTTTATACCAATAGAATGAATCTTTTTTATAACGATCTAATGTTTTTAAATCAAATTCATCTCTATCAACATAAATAAATCCATAACGTTTAACCATACCTTCATGAGTAGAAATTAAGTCAATTGCTGACCATGGACAATATCCCATCATTCTGCTCCATCAGAAATAGCTAAATGAATTTGTTCGATGTGTTTTCTTAGATATTCAATTCTGTATTGATCATGAACTTTACCATCTTCAGTTAAAGTATCATAAGCTCCTAAACCGTTTTCAGTAACGATCATTGGTAAGCGATATCTTGAATACATTTCACGAATTGTTGCTCTGAATCCCATAGGATCGATTTCCCAACCGAATTCAGTAGTTGGTAAGTTAGGATTTTTATATCCTCTATAAACACCAGCTTCTCCACGAGCAGTTTGTTGATCTGCACCTGGATCTAATTTTTCAGTTCCATCACTTGCTTCTACAGTAGCAGTATTATAATAGTTGAAACCGATGAAATCAGGATGACCACTCTTTAATGCTTCTTCGTCACCTTCACCAAATTCAGGACATGCATCATTTTCTTCTAAATAAGCCCATACTAAGTTGTTATAAACACCATAAACAGCCATATCTAAGTATAACCAGTTTCTAATAGCGTTGTAGTTTTGTGCAGCTAAAACATCTTCTGGTTTACAGCTTGCTGGGTAAACTAATGAGATATTTGGAGCTGGTCCAATTTTAGCATCTGGTAACATTTCATGACATAAAGCCATCGCTTTTGCTTGTGCTACTAACATATGGTGGTTTTGTTGGTAAGTTTCTTTTAAAACATTTGTACATCCTTCAGGAATCATTAATGTTCCAATAACTGGTCCAACTAAAGTTAACATGTTTTGTTCATTGATTGTTAACCAATATTTAACACGATCACCAAAGTTTTCAAACATAACTTTGCGAAGTTTAAGAACCAATCGATTGATTCTCTATTTCCCCATGATCCACGTTCATCTAATGCTGCAGGCATATCGAAATGGAACATAGTTACTAATGGTTCAATTCCATATTTTAAACATTCATTGATGACATTGTTGTAGTATTCAATCCCTTTAGGGTTGATAGCTCCTGTTCCTTCAGGAATAATTCTTGACCAAGAAATTGAGAAACGATAAGTTTTGAATCCCATTTCTGCCATTAAAGCGATATCTTCTTTATATCTATGATATTGATCTGCACAGACTTTTAAATCAGAAGTCCCTTCTGGTACAACTTTTACATCTTGACATGATGGACCTTTTTCCATCTTCTAAACTTGCACCTTCTACTTGATAAGCACTTGTACTTGCTCCCCAAAGGAAATCTTTAGGAAATGGTTTTAAAGTTTTGTGTAACATTTATATATCCTCCTTAAATTCAATGGTATTATACATAATTTATAAAAATATATTTATTTTTTTTAAAATATGAAAAAATAGAACAGTTACGATTGTAGCTGTTCCCATTTTTCCATGATTTCCATTAATTCCATTTCTTTTTCATCAATAGAATCAGTAATTTCATTATATTTTTTATAATTATTCATGACTTCTTCACTTGTTAGTTCCTCTTTTAAAGAATTAATTTCTTTTTCTAAAGAATCAATCGTTCTTTCAAGTTTTTTAATTTCATTCTTAGTTTTTTTATCAATGATCTGTCTTTGTTTAGCTTCTGTAACAATCTTTTGAGTTGTTTCTACAACAGGTGTTTTTTGATTTAAATAATCATCATAATTACCATTATAAGAAAGACATTGATCTTTTTGTACTTCGATTACACGAGTCGCAATTTTATTAATAAAATAACGATCATGACTAATAAATAAAATTGTTCCTTCAAAACTTCTTAAAGCTTCTTCTAAAACTTCTTTGGAAGAAATATCTAAGTGGTTGGTTGGTTCATCTAGAATTAAGAAGTTGGCTTGTTTTAATAAAACTTCGGTTAAAACAACACGTCCTCTTTCTCCACCTGAAAGCATTGCAATATCTTTAAAGACATCATCGCCTCTAAAGTTAAACATAGCAAGGGTACTTCTAATTTCTTGATTAGTCATACGTGGATAACAATCACTGATTTCATCAAAGATGGTTTTATTATAATTTAAAGATTCATGTTCTTGGTCATAGTAGGCCATTTCTACGTGACTACCAAAACGTATTTTTCCATGATCAATAGGAAGTTGACCTACAAGAGCTTTAAATAAAGTGGTTTTACCAACCCCATTTTCCCCAACAATCGCAACGCGCTCACCTTTTTTAATATCAAGATTACAGTGTTCAAAAACCATTTGATCATAACGCATTGATAAATCAGTGACTTTTAAAACATCATAACCTGATTCAATAGCTGGTGTAAATTGAACAGTGATGGCACTTGGTAAATTTTCTGGTCGATCAATACGTTCAATCTTTGCAAGTTGTTTTTCTTTGGATCTGCACGTTTAATACTTTTTTCACGATTGAATGATTTTAATGTATCAATACTTTCTTGTATTTTTTTTATTTCTTTTTGTTGATTGATATAGTGTTTTAAATCAATAGCACGTTGTGTCCTTTTTTGAATAGAATATTCTTCATAGCGACAATTATAACTATGACTTTTTCCATTTTCTATTTCAATAATCTTATTAGAAACAACATCAATAAAATAACGGTCATGGCTGACCACAATCAAAGCATTTTTATATCCTTTTAAATAGTTTTCTAAAAAGGAAATTGCTTGACTATCTAAATGGTTGGTTGGTTCATCTAAAACCAAAAGTTTAGGCTCTTCTAATAAAAGCTTGGCAAGACAAAGTCTGGTTTTTTGACCTCCAGATAATTCATGGACATATTTTTGAAAGTCATCTTCCACAAAGCCCATTCCTTTTAATACACCAATAATACGACTTGGATAACTAAAACCATCTTTTTCATTAAATCTTTGAGTTAATGAATCATATTCATTCATAACTTGTTCACTATGATCGTAAGACATCATACTTTCTAATTCACGCATACGATTTTCTATTTGGATAAGCGGATCAAAGACTTCTAAAGCACATTCATAAATGGTTTTATTCATATCTAAATCATGATGTTGTTTTAAATAACCAACATTTAAATCACGGCTTTTAAATAAATCACCACTATCATAACTTTCTTCACCAATTAAGATGTTTAAAATAGTTGTTTTACCAGCTCCATTGACACCAATAATCGCAATTTTATCATGGTCATCTACTTTAAAACTAATATCTTTTAATAAATCAATTCCTTGAAATGATTTCTTTATATTTGAACATTCTATAAGCATTTTTCATCACCTCGACTATTCTATCAATAAAATAAGTTGTTTACAAATATTCTTTGTATAAATCTTGATAAGTGGAATCCACTTCTAATAAAGCATTCATACTTAAATAGAAAGATTCATCGAAGCACTTTTCTTCTTTTTTAATACACCATAAAGCTTCGTGACCTGTAAAGGTATGTGCTAAAGCTTGATATAAAATCTCTGGATTAGATAAATTATGAATTTCTTTTTGTTCTTGGGCTTTTTTTATAATGATGATACAAAGTTTTGTAAGATTATCACGCATATCAAAGCTATGACGATTTTCTTTTAAATTCGCAATAAACATTTGACTAAATAAATCATAACCATATTTTTTAGTATCTTTAATTAATGTAGAAAAGACAATAAGTAATTGTTGATAGTGACTATCACTATCAACTAGTTTATACGTGTCTTTTACAAGATGATCTATTGTTGAATCATAAAGATCTAAAATAAGTTCTTCTTTATTATTGACGTATTTATATAAGTTGGTTTGGTGATATGTAATTCATTACAAATATCTTGAATTGTGACATTGGTATAACCTTTGTCTAAAAAAAGCTGAACAGCTGTTTGTGATATTTCTTCTTTTGTTATTTTCATAAAATTCTCCTTAGAAATAATATACCATAGATTTAATGGAAAAGACTTGTTAAAAAATTCACTTTTATTTTATGAAAGCGTTGACATTTATTTTTGCAGTTATATAATTTACTTGAGTTAAATAAACATTTACTACGGTAGAGGAGGAAAAAAGAAAATGGCTAAGAGTTTATTTGATAAAACATACATAGGTAAAATGAAATTAAAAAACAGAATTTTCATGTCACCTATGGGAACAACAGGAGAAGCTGATGGAGCTTATTGTAATGAAGGTATTGATTATTTTGAAGAAAGAGCAAAAGGTGGTGCTGGTTTAATTATTACTGGTGCTAACGTTGTTTCGACAAAATATGAACCAAGACCATGTACAGAACTTCTGATTTCCATCATGTAGAAAGATTAAATATGTTAATTGAAAGATGTCATGCTTATGGTGCAAAAGTCTGTGTACAATTATCACCAGGTTTAGGACGTCAACAATTTACCGATCCTTTTACACCACCTTATAGTGCGGGTAGTGTAGGTGCATTCTGGTTCCCAAATTTAATTTGTAAACCTTTTTCAAAAGAAGATATTCATTATTTAGTAGAAAAAGTAGGGTACAGTGCTTCACTTGCTGTAAATGCTGGTGCAGACTGCGTTGAATTACATGCGTATGGAGGATATTTATTAGATCAATTCCATTCTGTTCAATGGAATAATAGAACAGATGAATATGGTGGAACACTTGAAAATCGTATGCGTTTTACATTGGAATGTATTGAAGCAATTAAAAAGAACGTTCCAGATACAATGCCTGTACTTGTTAAATTTACACCACATCAAAGAGTAGAAGGCTTTAGAACCATTGATGAAGGTATTGAAATGGCTAAAATCTTAGAAAAAGCAGGGGTTGATGCTTTACATGTTGATACAGGATGTTATGAAGAATGGTTCCAAGCGATTACAACTGTTTATAGTAAAGAAGGATATAAACTTGATGTACAAAAAGCAATTAAAGATATTGTAAGTGTTCCAGTATTAGGTGATGGAAACTTAAAAGATCCTGAAGTGGCTAAAAAAGCTGTTGAAGATGGTATTTTAGATTATGTAGGACTTGCTCATCAAATGTTAGCTGATCCATATTGGCCTAAAAAAGTCAAAGCACATCATGAAGAAGATATCGCTCCATGTGTTGGATGTAATGAATGTTTACTTGCTGGATTTAGTGGAAAACACTACTATTGTGCAGTAAACCCATTATGTTATGCAGAAAAAGCTTATGCTTTACCACTTCCAAATGGACAAAAACGTAATGTATTAGTTATTGGTGGAGGTCCAGCTGGTATGATGGCTGCCATTACTGCAAAACGTCGTGGTTTTGATGTTGATTTATATGAAAAAGAGGATAAATTAGGTGGAACTTTATGGCCTGCAGGTGGTCCTGATTTTAAAGCGGATGTTTTAAAATTAATTAAATATTTAGAAACACAATGTCAAAAATTAGGAGTTAATATTCATTTAAATACAGCAATTACAAAAGATAATCTTGAAGGAGATTATGACAAAGTTATTTTAGCTGCTGGTTCAACTCCTGCTATGCCACCAATTACAGGCATTGATACAACAGTTCTTGCGAGTGATTATTTAACACATCAAGCAACAGTTGGTAAAAAAGTTGTTGTTATTGGTGCTGGTCTTGCTGGAACAGAAGCTGCTTGTGATATTGCTGGAAAAGATGGAGATGTGACATTAGTAGAAATGTGTCCAGACATCTTATTTACAGCAAACCATTGTTTAAACAACGATCAACATTTAAGAAAAATGGTTAAAGATCGTGGTGTTAAAGTTGAAGCAAACGCTAAAGTAACAAATATTACACCAACAAGTGTTACATTTGAAAGAGATGGACAAACAATGACGCTTGAATGTGATACTGTTTTAAATGCTGTTGGATTTAGACCTAATAATCAATTAGAAGATTTATTAGATGAAAAATATGATGAAGTTGCTGTTATTGGAGATGCTGTTGCACCAAGAAAAATTTTAACTGCAATTCATGAGGGATATCATGCAATCCGTGTGATGGAATAGGAGATACTAAAGATGATTAGTTTTGATTTAACAGGGAAAGTAGCGGTTGTTACAGGAGCTCAAGTGGACTTGGACAACAATTTGCAAGAGCATTAAGTGAACAAGGATGCGATGTCGCTATCCTTGCACGTAGAAAAGAAAGATTAGAAGAATTTTCTAAAGAATTGAAACAAAATGGACAAGATTGTTTACCTGTTTCATGTGATGTTACAGATGAAGAAAGTATTAAAAATGCGATTAAAGCTGTCGTAGATCATTTTGGAAAAATTGATATTCTTGTCAATAATGCAGGTGTTGTTGAATACTCAAGTGGTCTTCATGATCATACAACGGCACAATGGGATAAAGTTTTAGATACGGATTTAAAAGGTGTTTTCCTCATGGCAAGAGAAGTTTCAACTATTATGATGAAACAAAAATATGGAAGAATTATTAATATTTCGTCGGTTGGTGGTATTCAAGCTGGACCTGCTCAAGTAAGTTATTTTGCGGCTAAAGGCGGGGTTGTCAATCTTACAAAAGCCATGGCTGGAGATTTAGCCCCTTATGGTATTCTTGTTAATGCGATTGCACCAGGTGTCTATGATACAGAAATGACACATGATGCTTTAGATGCACCAGGTTCTCTTGTTTTAAAAAACAGAGTAGCTCTTAAGAGATTTGGTCGAGAAGGTGAAATGAACGGAGCACTTATTTACTTTGCAAGTGACGCTTGTACTTATACAACAGGACAATTTACTTGTTATTGATGGTGGAATGACAAGTATGCTTTAAAATAAAAAACAATATCCATATGGATTGGATATTGTTTTTTGCATAAACAAGAACATTGTCGAAAAAAA
>ENA-OQCS01001012-OQCS01001012.1-human-gut-metagenome-genome-assembly--contig:-NODE-1012-length-15155-cov-2.514972_pt1 | contig 15155 bp, 21 predicted proteins | sample MGYA00242757_ERZ504575 | MGnify/ENA primary metagenome ERZ504575 (study PRJEB26092, sample SAMD00036297) | human gut metagenome | host: Homo sapiens | study: EMG produced TPA metagenomics assembly of...
TCGCAGCGAGCTGCATAGGGCCACGCCATATACAAAGCCCGGAGTTCCGAAATTCATGAGGCAGATTGTGATGTTACCGGTAGTGGTTACCGAAAACACGACGATAAGCGCGACGATACGAATCATATCCAGCAGTCATATCACAGCCCATGACAGAATCATTTACGAAATTCTTGATGATGTCATAACCGTCCTGATATTAGATGTAGAAGGACATTACAATGACAAATAACCGAGTCCATACATCTGTGGAATCGGTAACTTATAGAATGTATAACAATTTAAAAAGGAAGAAATATAAGAAACAGAAAAGAAATATATAACATAGTAAGATTATAACTTGCGTTTACTAATTTGTTCGGAAACACTTAAATTTGCCAGAATATAAGTATGTAATCACGAATGAATAAGTTCTGTGAACGCCTGACGCTATAGCGTGGGCGGAACTTATCGTGATTACGGGCCCGGCAAAAGCCTAAGTGTTGATAAGGGAAGCTCACGCTTCTTCTTTGTCTTCACTTCATCAAGGCTTTCATTGAATGGCTTTCCAGCCAATCCTTCTGTCCGCTGCCCGTTTTACTCCGATAATGATTTAGTTCCAAACGCACCCATCAGCTATAGCAAAAGACGTTGGAGTTCGCTTCAATGTTTGTTGCTATACCTTATTATATATAGTAACCAACAATGAAAAGAGCTACGAATGGACAAATTAAGAATGCAGAGTAGTAATGGTGTCGAGGACAACATTACGAAAATTGCGCAGCTGTTTCCCGACTGCGTTACGGAGACTGTAGATGAAAGAAGCGGCCAGCCAAAGCACCTCATAGATTTCGAGAAACTCAAGCAGAATCTTTCTGATAGTGTGATGTCAGAAAGAGCAGAACGCTACCAGTTTACCTGGCCCGACAAGAGCAAGGCGATTCTCCTTGCCAATTCTCCAATCAATGCCACACTTCGACCTTGCCGTGAAGATAGTGTTGATTTCGACAACACCCAGAACCTTTATATCGAGGGAGACAACCTCGATGTTCTCAAATGTCTGAAGGAGACTTATCTCCATAAGGTGAAAATGATCTATATAGACCCACCTTATAATACCGGAAATGATTTTGTTTATGAAGATGATTTCGCTCAGTCTTCAGAAGAATATCTCGCCAACTCAGGACAGTTTGACGAGCAGGGCAACCGTATGTTTACCAATGCCGAAAGCAATGGCAGATTCCATACAGATTGGCTCAATATGATTTATCCGAGATTGAAGGTTGCTAGAGACTTGCTGACCGATGATGGTGTAATATTTATTTCGATTGATGACAATGAGGTGGAGAACCTCAGAAAAGTTTGCGATGAAGTGTTTGGAGAACAAAACTTTATCGCAACTTTAGTTTGGGAAAGAGCTTATTCGCCTAAAAATGATGCCAAATTTATTTCCAATAGTCATGACTACATATTAATGTTTGCTAAAAGAATAGATTCTTTCCATATAGGTAGATTAGAAAGAACCGCAGAAGCAAATGCAAGATATTCTAATCCTGACAACGACCCAAGAGGAGACTGGAAACCAAGCGATATGTCTGTAAAAACATATAATGCAGAATGCGATTATCCTATCACCTGTCCTTCGGGAAGAGTCGTAGAGCCTCCAGCAGGACGCTGTTGGAGTCTCTCACGGAATGCATTCGTGAGAGACTCAAGATAACCGCATATGGTTTGGTACTGACGGTAATAGTGTTCCATGTATAAAACGTTTCCTTAGGGAATTAAAGTTTGACGGAATGGCACCAACCTCTATACTATTTTACAAAGAAGTTGGTCATAGCCAAGAAGGTGCAAAAGAAGTTACAGCATTATTTGGTGATAAAGGTGTATTCGATGGTCCTAAACCTGTACGTTTATTACAACGTTTGCTGACATTAGCAAATCTCGATGATAATTCAATCCTATTAGATTTCTTTTCTGGTAGTGCATCTACAGCTCATGCTGTAATGAAAATGAATGCAGAAAAAACAAAAACATTGTCCTTTCATTATGGTTCAATTACCAGAACATATCAGCGAGAAAAAGAAAAAACAAGGATATGAAACAGTCTGTGAAATAGGCAAGGAAAGAATCCGCCGTGCCGGCAAGAAAATCAAGGAGGAATCTCCTTTAACCACCCAAGACCTCGATACAGGCTTCCGTGTGTTGAAACTCGATTCCACCAATATGCAGGACATTTACTATTCTCCAAAGGATATTTCGCAAGCCGATCTCTTCTCGCAGGTTGATAATGTGAAACCGGATAGAACCGGCGAAGACCTGCTCTTCCAGGTGATGCTCGAACTCGGTGCAACCCTGGATTCGAAGATAGAAACGACAACGGTAGCTGGCAAGACCATCTATAACGTTGCCGAAGGATACCTCGTGGCTTGCTTCGACCCGGATGTAACCGACGATGTGGTAAAGACCATCGCCAGATGCAGCCAGCCTATGCCGTGCTCCGTGACACCAGCATGAAGGACGATTCAACCGCCACCAACTTCGAGCAGATTTTTAAACATAATTCTCCTGACACGGTCACCAAAATCCTTTAGAAAGGGATTTTGAAAGGTAAAAAAAGTAAAAAGGTAAAAAAGTAAAAAGAGCATTTTTGCTGTGTTTACTTGAAACTTGTAAAAGTAAAAAGAGCTTTACTGATTACGATTATGAAACTGAAGTTTAAGATACAACAATATCAGACCGATGCCGTGGAGAGCGTCATCAACGTCTTCAAGGGGCAGCCCAACCAAGCCAACCTGGAATACAGGATGGATAAGGGAAAACTGTATGTGGTGGACAGCAGGAAGCATGACATCAAATTCGTTCAAACCAATGTTTTTGCTGATAGCGATGATGCCGGCAATAGCCTGGGCTATAAGAACAACCGCCTTGCTATAGATAAAGTGGCTCTCTTCGACAACATCCGACAGATTCAGACCGAGAACAATATCCTTCAGGATGAAGAACTCTGTCAGAAACTCGGTGCCTGCCAGCTCGACGTGGAGATGGAAACCGGTACGGGAAAGACATACGTCTATATCAAGACCATGTTCGAACTGAACAAGCAGTATGGCTGGACCAAATTTATCGTGGTGGTTCCAAGCATTGCTATCCGAGAGGGAGTGAAGAAAAGCTTCGACATCACGGTAGATCACTTCATGGAGCAATACGGCAAGAAGGCTCGCTACTTCATCTACGACAGCAGCAGCCTCAACGACATCGACACCTTCTCGCAGAGCAACGACATCAGCGTGATGATCATCAACACCCAAGCCTTCAACACTATGAAGGAGGGAGCCAAGAACAAAGCGGCACGCATCATCAACTCAGAACGCGATGAGTTCGGTTCCCGAAAGCTATCGCCGTTCTTGCTGCCAACAACCCAATCATCATTCTGGATGAACCGCAGAAGATGGGAGGAGCCGCTACACAGACGGCACTCAAAGCCTTCAATCCGCTCTTCACCCTGAACTACTCAGCTACCCACAAGGAACACCACAACACGGTGTATGTGCTCGATGCTCTCGATGCCTACAACCACAAACTGGTGAAGAAGATAGAGGTAGTAGGCTTCGAACTGAAGAACCTGAAAGGTACCGACAGCTATATCTATTTTGCAGAGCTGCTGCTCTCGAAAGACAAGGCACCACAGGTAAGGCTGGAGATAGAACAGCAGAGCACTATGGGAGCCATCAAGCGAATCTACAAGAAGTTGGGCGAAGGCGATGACCTCTACAGCGCATCGGGCAATATGCTGCAATACAAGGGGTTCATGATTACCGACATCGTGGTGGATGCCCACCAGCCAAGCCGCAGCCATGTGAAATTCAGCAACGGCGAAAGTCTGATGCTGAAGGAAGTAATCGGCAACGTAACTGCCGACCACAAGGCTCGCATCCAGATAAGGGAAACCATCAAGGCGCACTTCCGCAAAGAGAGTGCGCTCTTCCATCGTGGCATCAAGTGCCTCTCGCTTTTCTTCATCGACGAGGTTGCCAAGTATCGCCAGTATGATGAAGACGGCAAGAAAATACTGGGCCGCTATGGTGAGATCTTCGAACAGGAATACCGGGCAGAGCTGAACGAAAATCAGAATATGTACGACCCGGAGTATATGCAGTATCTCAGCTGCATCCCTGTCAACAAGACCCATGAAGGTTATTTCTCCATCGACCCCAAGACCAAGCGTTTTAAGGACAGCAAAGAGAACAAGGGAACCGGTAGCGACGACGTATCGGCTTACGACCTGATTATGAAAGATAAAGAACGACTGCTGAGTCTCGACCAACTTACTCGCCAGTTCGCTTTATCTTCTCCCACTCAGCTTTGCGAGAAGGTTGGGATAATCCGAACATCTTCCAGATCTGTTCGCTCAGACAGGCAAACAGCATCTCGCAGAAGCGTCAGGAAGTGGGACGAGTCTGCGACTCTGCGTTGACAACAAGGGAGTGCGTCAGGATGCCGATACCCTGCAGGGGCAGGTGCAGCAGATTAACCGCCTTACCGTGATTGCCTCTGAGGCTATGCTGATTTCGTAAACGACTTGCAGAAGAATATTTCGGAAGATCTCTACGACCGCCCGAAGGTTGCCGACATCGACTACTTCGACGGAAAGACCTTCACGATTGAGGATGGCAGCAAGCATAGTATCACGACGTCAGAAGCCAAGAAGATATATTTCTATCTGGTGAAGAATGGTTATGTGGATGACGAAAGTCATGTAACCGATGCTTACCGCTCTGCCGCAACATCGGGAACGCTCGCCTCATTGCCAGACGAAGTAAAGCCATACGGCAAATGGATTCACAAACTGATAGAAGGCGTCTGGAATCCTTCTGCCTTGACGGTATGATAGAAAACGGAAGTACGCCGCAGACTCCGGAGAACAGACTGAACGAGAACTTCACGAAGAAGGAGTTCCAGGAACTCTGGAATCGCATCAACCACAAATACGCCTATACGGTGAACTTCGAAAGCAAGGAACTGATAGAGAAAGCCATTGCCGCCATCAACAAGGAACTGGTGGTTTCAAAACTGAGCTACGTGGTAACCCGAGGAGTGCAGAAGACGGAACTGAAACACGACGATATGAAGGCGGGCAGCATGATGGTGCAGGAGGAAATGCAGCATGATGACCTGAGAACGGATGTAGTAAGCACCGTAAAGTACGACCTGCTAGGCAAGATAGCCGCCAACACCCGATTGACCCGTAAGACCATCGCCGGGATTCTATCCCAAATCATGCCAAGCAAGTTTGATATGTACAAGGTGAATCCGGAAGAGTTTATCCGCAGGGTAAGCCGCCTGATTCTGGAGCAGAAAGCCACCATCATCGTAGACATATCAGTTACAACGAGATAGAGGGAAGCTACGATTCCGCCATCTTTACGGAGGAGAAGCATACCTCGCTCGATAAGGCTTACCAGGGAAGGAAGAGCATTGTGGATTATGTGTTTACCGATGGAACGGCAAAGCAGAGTGTGGAGCGCAAGTTCGTGGAAGACCTCGATACGAGCACCGACGTTGCCGTATATGCCAAGTTGCCAAAAGGTTTCCATATTCCTACCCCTGTGGGCAATTATTCTCCCGACTGGGCGATAGTTCAAGGATGGTGCCGTGAAGCATGTCTATTTCGTAGCCGAAACCAAGGGCAGCATGTCAACCCTCGACTTGCGAGGCATAGAAGATGGCAAGATAGCCTGTGCCGACAGGCTCTTCGAACAACTCTCAGGTTCGGGCATCTACTATCATAAGGTAACCAACTACGACGACTTGATGGAATGGGTGAAATAAGTGAAGAATTATGGAACAGCCGATAATGACTGCATCATAAAAAGATATACATAAAAATAAAGTTTAACATGAAATCCTTGCAAAAATCAACTTTTATATTTACCTTTGTATAAGTAATTAGTTTTAAAAACATAAGATTATGACAAACAAGGAATTGACACTCGCCCAACTAATGAGGGCGATGATAAAGTACGATATCACCTTCCGCGACCATGTATTCCGCTCGGAGTCAGCCATCAGAATGCTGAATGATATGTGGGGGTTGGAATAAGGAGAATACTTTTGTCTAAAAAAATAATAATTTAAAATCATGGTAAAAACAATGAATGACATGGGAAATAGACAGCCGAACAGCAATGCCGGCTGCAGTAACCAAAAGGAGTGAAGAATAAGCAAACCCGGCAGCTGATGCTATGGATTGGCGCTTTGATAGCAGGCGCAGTTTTGGGTATGTTCGGCATCAGCTGGCTGGATGGCCTGATGAATTTCATCGCCACGGTCTATACCCGCTTATTCCAGCTTCTGGCAGTACCAACCATAGCCTTGGCTGTCATCACAACCCTGGCATCCTTGGCAACCAGGCAGATACCGGTAAGATATTCCGCCACGCCATCACCTACACCCTGCTCACGACGATAGCAGCTGCGGCAGTGGGACTGGTGCTCTACAACATCGTTTCTCCAGGCAATTTACCTACAGCCTTGGTACAGAGCGGAATGGCAGATGTTCCCCAAAAGCTGGGAGAAACTAGCTATTATGACCATATACTCGGAGTAATCCCCAACAACATCATCAAGCCGTTTGCCGAAGGAAATGTACTCTCCATCCTGATTTTGGCGGCAGCTGCAGGCATTGCCTTAACCAAAATGCCATCAAGCGATAAGAAAGAAGTCGTGATGAAAGGATTGTTTGGATTGCAGGATCTGCTCTTCATGCTGATTCATGGATTAATCTGGGCTCTGCCTCTGGGTATCGTTGCCTTTGCAGCACAACTCTCAGCCAGTTCTCTGCGGGTATCGTGATGGCTTCTCTAGGAAAGTACGTAGCGGTTATCCTGGAGGTAATGTCATTCAATTCTTCATCATCCTCCGCTCTTCCTCTTGGCAAGAGGCTTGAACCAGTGCGTACACTGGGCAAGATGATGCCGGCAGTATTAATGGCTCTGTTTACAAAGAGTTCGGCTGCTACGTTGCCGGTAACGATGCAGACAGCAGAAGACAGACTGGGAGTTTCCAATCAGGTTTCCCGCTTCGTATTGCCTATCTGTACTACCATCAACATGAATGGCTGCGCTGCGTTTATCCTCGTAACCTCCTTGTTCCTGATGCAGAATGGAGGAATGCCCTTACCTTGGACTACGATGATTCTCTGGCTCTTCATTTCAGTTATCTCAGCAGTGGGTAATGCTGGCGTGCCGATGGGATGTTATTTCCTTACCCTATCTCTGATGTCCGGTATCAATGCTCCTATCGGCATCATGGGTATCATCCTGCCAATCTATACCATTATCGATATGGTAGAGACGGCAGAGAATGTATGGTCAGACTCCTGTGTCTGCGCATGGTGGATAAGGACTTGAAAGACCAGTAAATATAAATAAACACCTAACATATAAAATAGAACATCAGCCTGTGGTGATGAGGCTCAGGGGAGGTTGTCTATCCACGGACAATCTCCCATAAGCCAGGATACCACCCATTTTACTCCGCTTCTATCTTCCAATCTGTAATATTATGCGTTGCCACATCAAAGTTAACCCCAACCTTTACGATTGGCAAGCCGCTTAAAGCGAAGCGCTTAGGATATTCCTTAAGATCGATCTGTTTCATCGCTGCATCAGCATCCTTATTGAGCTTCAACTCAAAAAGATAAAGATGGGTAGCAGTTCTCAATACCATATCCACCCTTCCCGATGGAGTGCGAACTTCTACATCTACATAATTATCAAGAATAGAGAATATCACATACATCATCTGCTGATAATGTCCCTCAGAGTCAACATTGTTGCAATACGGAACCGTGGCCAGATAAGCCTGAAGCATCCGTATGGCTCCATCCATATCGTTGCGACGGATAAGAGCAGACATCTTGGCAATGGTCGTAGTTCCCTTCACCGTATTCATACCTATATAATTAGGTAAGAGACTACGGTATAGCCCTACCCGAATCTCCTTGTTAGGAATATCCAGGTATAGAGTTCCGTCTCCGGATCGTACCCCTTAATGGTGATGTAACCACTCTGATACAATAAAGGCATAACAGATGACATACCTTCTGTTGGTGCATCAAACTCCGACTGGTCGGCTTCACAACTACCAATCTCCGATGGCATAACCTGGAATTTCTTGAGCATTTCTATCAGATAAGTTGGCGTGCCTGAAGAGAACCAATAATAATCCAACTTACTTTTTGCCATGGCATTCAGCAAGCTATATGGATTAAATATATCAGGTGACTGGGCAGCAAAATGATAACCATCATAAAACTCTCGCAAGGATTCAAGCATCTGCTCTCTACTCTTGCCCATTTTCTCCGCCAACACATCAACATTCGCAGACATCTGTGTTTCCAATTCTTCTCTGGTAATACCACAGATTCCTGCATATTCATCATCCATACTTATATTCGTAATGTTATTCAGTTCACTAAAGATACTCAATTGCGAGAACTTCGTAATACCGGTCAGGAAGACAAAACGGAGCATTGGTTCACAATCCTTCAACGGACTATAAAAATTGCGCATCACATTGCGAAGCACCGGCAAGTTAACATCGCTATGAACAACGTCAAGAAGAGGTGCATCATACTCATCAATCAGTACGACAACCTGCTTACCTGTCTTTTCATAAGCAGTCTGGATAAGCGAAATGAGACGGTCGTTCGCATCAACTGCAGGAGATGTAATACCCCATACCTTTTCATGCTCGGCAAGTCGCTTCCCAGATATCTTTCCAGCTGGTCTTTCTCCATGTGCTTACCTCCTGCCATACTGAAATGCAGTACAGGATATTCCGTCCACTCATTTTCCAGCTTTTCGATGGCTAATCCTTTGAACAGTTCCTTTTTGCCTTGAAAATAGCTTTTGAATGTTGAAACAAGCAATGACTTTCCGAAACGGCGCGGACGACTTAAGAAGAAATGCTTGCCACCGCTATGAGTCATGCGATAGACATATTCCGTCTTATCTACATACAGAAGATTCCGAGTGATTATTTCCTCGAATGTCTGGATTCCTACTGGATATAATTTCAATTCTGCCATTGTTCTGTCTTTTAAGTTTCCGGTGATAACAACCTATCAGCCTATTCAACTGCAAAACTAATCATTTTTTCCGTAATCACCAAACATTCTGCCAGAATCTACTCTTGGGTATTAAATAAGTAATCGAATATCTATGGAAAACTCTTATTTGAATTACAAAATCATTTCTCCTTTCACAGAACCCGCAATATATTGACATTCACATACTTAAGTGTGAAAGCATTTTTATCGATGCCGCTTCACATCACTTGCAACAAGAGTAAACGATGGAACTAAAAACAGTAAACGATGGAACTGAGAACAGTAAACGACGGAATCGAAACGAAGGGGAGAAAGAACACTTGCCGGAGGGAGAAAGGACCTATGGAAGAAGGAGGAAACATACCTTCTTACAATCGGATGACTCCCGTCATCCATATAGCCCACTACCGTCATCCATATAGACGACCCGGGTCATCTATATGGATGACCCTAGTCAATCGATTCGAAGAGAGTATCATTTATCCTTCTTTCATAGGTCCTTTCTCCCTCAAGTAAGCGTTCCTTCTCCCCTCTAAATTTATTGCAACATTTATCGCCGATAGTATTGCAAACGCCTCTTTATTGTTGTATCTTTGCAGTGATATTACTCAATAAACGAATTTAACCGATTATATATATGAATATCAAAAGAACACTGAAGAGACTGATCGACGATACTCAGTATGTCGCAGCACTCGAAAAGCAGAATGATCTGCTGAAAGAAAACCTTCAACAGGAAAAAGACAACCTCCAAAAGCAGAAGGAGGACTTCAGAAAGGAGAAGGAACAGAAAGTTGCCGACGAAGAGGCACAGTACAAGAAACGTAGCCGCAACTACCTCCGCCCTATCGCGGATATGCAGAAGTGGCTGCTGGAGAACTACGAGTTCCGATACAATGTCATCACCGATGTTTTCGAATACCGCAAGAAGACGGAGCATGACTTCGAAATCATCGACAAGTATGCCATCAACACCATCGCCATCGAAGTGCAGGAGGCTGGCATCTTTGTGCGCGATCACTTCGTAGAGCGACTCATCAAGTCGAAGTACGCCCAACCTTATCATCCTATCCGCTCCTACATCAATCAGGTGAGAGGTACCTGGGATGGAAAGGATAGAATCGGCGACTTTCTGCGCCGCATCAACCATTCTGACTATTGCCAGAAGATGGGAAGAATCTGGCTACGTGCCATGGTGGCACAGATGGCGGGATACGACGAGAAACATGCCAACAGCGTGATGCTCACTCTGGTTTCAACGACACAGGGACTACATAAGAGTACTTTCCTCAGAAGCCTATTACCCAACGGGTTAAGAGATTACTACACGGATGATTTCTCGCTCAACCAAAAGGGAAATGCACAGAGAAAGATTGTAGAGTTTGCCATCATCAACGACGATGAGCTGGACAAGGAGAATCCGAAGAAGATGCCGCTGATGAAGACCCTGATGCAAACCATGAAGCCTAGCTTCATCGGTGCCTACAAGAAGAACTTCAACCGTCTGCCCCGCTCCGCCTCATTCACCGGCACCAGCAACCAGCGCGAACTTCTCACCGACCGCTCAGGCTCCCGAAGATTCCTAATTCTGGAACCGACGGGATGATCAACGTAGATGATATCGAGCACGACCAGATTTATGCCCAACTATTAGATGAGGTAGAGCATGGCGAGCCTTACTTCTTCTCCAAGGAGGATGAAAAGGAGATACAGGAACACAATCTTCCCTACTATATCAAGACAGACCTGGAAAGAACCGTTGCCTCGTACTTCAGAACTCCAGAAGTAGGGGAAAAGGGAGAGAAAATGACCGCCGACATCATCCTGAAAAAGCTGAAAACGATACACGCCAAGGGTGTTCAGGATATCGCCCTGAATCCCTTCAGCAAGATCCTGACCCATCTTTTCGGCAAACCGGAACATACCCATGACGGCAATCTCTATCTTGTAAAGGAAGTAGGATGAGAAAATGTCCTTTCACACTTAACTCTCTGTTTATCAACAACAAGAAGAGTTTTGTGAAAGGACTTTTTCTGCATTATCTTTTTTATCCCCTATTCTTCGGTAGATAATTATCGTTTTTACACTCCTATTCTACGGTAGATGAAGACCCTGCCTTCACGCTCTCGTGTCATCTTCGGGAACTCGCCCTCGCAATAACCAGACAGTACCTTCTGGGCATGATACTTAGTAACACCATGAAGACGCATCAAATCCTTTACCGTGATATAGCCATGCTTCTTGCAGAAGTTGGTGATGTCCAGCAATTCCTGAGCCGACTCCTTAGGCGGGAAACTTACCTTCCAGGGAATACGGCTGCAATTTCCACCATAATTGACAAAGAACTCCTTATCAAACTCACGGGTGGTTTTCACCTCAAAACCCTCAATCACCACTTCATTGGCAGGAATCAGCTCACCCTCATGATACACCTTATGATATATATTGCCATCATCATCCTTATGGTCTCTCAATTTCAACTTGGGTTTGATGATGAACATATCTCCTATCTTCACCTCCATACCACTGGAAAGTGCCATCATCGTCTCATCCTTGATAGATGGATGGCTGCCAGAAACTGTGAGGTAACCATCTGATGGTGCTGGCGCATACCATCACGCATATTCTTGAAATCATACACATCTCTATATACAAACTGAGGATGAATCAAATACTTGCCAGTCTCATCTTTCATCGGAGATCGGTGCTCTATATAACCTATCGGTCCTGTAGCTCTTGGCATAATCTTTCATATTTTATAAAGTCTTGTGAAGAAGACTCCTGTGTGAAGTTCCTTACACGATGCAAAGATACGAAAAAATATCAAAACCCAAACAAAAAGATAGAGAAAATCTTATATATAATAAGGTGTACGCACACAATTAGTACATGAACCTTTATGAAAAGTTAAAAGATTGTCTTTTTTCTACTTTTTGTGCATTTTTTCTTTCTTTTGTTGGTTATTTCAAGAAAAAACTATATCTTTGCAATCGCAAACAATAAAAAAGAAATTTCAAACACAATAAAAGATAAAGATTATGAAAGCATCTGAAGTAATCGCGAATCTCCAAAGAAGATTCCCAAATGAGCCTGAGTATATCCAGGCAGTTAGTCAGGTTCTCGGTACTATCGAGGAAGAGTACAACAAGCACCCTGAGTTCGAGAAGGCAAACCTCATCGAGCGCCTCTGCATCCCAGACCGCATCATCCAGTTCCGTGTATCTTGGGTAGATGATAAGGGTAACGTACAGACTAACATGGGTTACCGCATTCAGCACAACAACGTGATCGGCCTTACAAGGGAGGTCTTCGCTTCCACAAGTCTGTAAACTTGGGTATCCTGAAGTTCCTTGCTTTCGAGCAGACTTTCAAGAACTCTCTTACTACTCTCCCTATGGGTGGTGCAAAGGGTGGTTCTGACTTCTCTCCACGTGGCAAGAGCAACAATGAGGTGATGCGTTTCTGCCAGGCTTTCATGACTGAGCTTTACCGTCACATGGGTCCAGACGAGGATGTTCCTGCTGGTGATATCGGTGTAGGCGGCCGTGAGGTAGGTTACCTCTTCGGTATGTACAAGAAGTTGACTCACCAGTTCCAGGGTGTCTTGACCGGTAAGGGTCAGGAGTTCGGTGGTTCTCTCATCCGTCCTGAGGCTACTGGTTACGGTAACGTTTACTTCCTCTGCAACATGCTCGCTACCAAGGGCATCGACATCAAGGGCAAGACTGTATTGGTTTCTGGTTCAGGTAACGTTGCCCAGTACACTATGGAGAAGTTGCTCCAGTTGGGTGCTAAGCCTGTTACATGTTCAGACTCTGATGGTTACATCTACGATCCAGACGGTATCGACCGCGAGAAGCTCGACTACATCATGGAGCTCAAGAACGTAGAGCGTGGCCGTATCAAGGAATATGCTGAGAAATATGGCGTGAAGTATGTAGAGGGTGCTAAGCCTTGGTTTGAGAAGGCTGACATCGCACTGCCATCTGCTACTCAGAACGAGATCAACGAGGAGGCTGCCAAGGCTCTCATCGCAAACGGTGTATTCGCTGTGAGCGAGGGTGCTAACATGCCTTCTACTCCAGAGGCTATCAAGGTGTTCCAGGATGCCAAGATCCTCTACGCTCCAGGTAAGGCTGCCAACGCTGGTGGTGTGGCTGTTTCTGGTCTTGAGATGAGCCAGAACTCTGAGCGCCTGAAGTGGTCACGCGAGGAGGTTGACGCTAAGCTCCACGACATCATGAACGATATCCACGCCAACTGCGTGAAGTACGGTACTGAGAACGACGGTTACGTAAACTACGTAAAGGGTGCTAACGTAGCCGGATTCCTGAAGGTAGCTAAGGCTATGATGGCTCAGGGTATCGTATAAAAAAGATAAAACGGATAAAAGATAAAAAAAATTTGATCATTTATTAGTTATTAATAGAAGCGGCAGGCTCGTGAGAGTCCGCCGCTTTGCTATTGTCCTGAATCCAAATTCGGAAACGGGTTCCGAAAAATGAATGTATTCTAAATGAATCAGACCGGAGTATCTTCCGGATTCTCCTTGAAGAGATCTTCTGCCTGTGGAAGCTCATCTTCATCAAACACTGTGCGAGCTTGTCGTGAGCCTTCTGCTTCGCATCCTCAGAAACATCTCCCATACCTTATGAAGCACGAAGATGAGCACTGCCAGGTCGTCGCTCAGTCCCGCTATCGGAATGGCATCGGGAATCACATCGAGCGGACTGATGAGGTAGCCCAGAGCGCCGATAATCATCGCCTTGTCCTTGAGCGCCACCTTGTCACTCTCCAGCGTATAATAGAGAATGAGAGCTGCATAAACCATCTTGGCACCTGCACGCTTTGCCACGTGCGAAATCTTCTCGACAAATGCACTCTGAGTGAATTTGTCCTTATAAGCCATAAAATCAGGTAAATTCATATCTTCAATGCTTTAATGTTATTATCTTTTTTCATAGAAGAGTACTGCCTTGATAAAGGTCTCCATCTTCGTTTCCTTGTGCTTGTTCACACGGTAGAGGATCACCATCTGGAGCAATGCCTTGCAGAAGCAGGCGAGCAGCAGACCGATGATGATGGCAATGATGGTGGTCATTGCCTTGCCGTTCTCATAGATAGGCGACTTATCTGGGAAGCAGGAAAGGATCAATACGGGGATGACGGTGATGAAACCGCCCACCGTGAGCTGCGTACGCTTGGAGCCGCCCATGTCGAGGATGGCCTGCTTATCGAAGAGATAGTCATCCAGCTCCATGCGGGTAAGTCCATAGTTCTCCAACTTAGGGAAGTCGGGCTCATCGCCATACTTCTGCATCTTGTTGGTTACCTTGTGCTCAAAATCGTCTAATATCTGCTTTTCCGGTTCTCTAAGATTCATAATTGCTGGTTATTTTAAATGGTTTGAAACACCGCACCATACATTGCATTGACAGGTATATATGTCTCCATACCTTATTATATATATATGATGCAGAAAGAACTAAAAGAAAGAAAGCAGTGCTCCTATAAGCCGAGTTCTGTACCCATACCGTCAGAAACGATACGGATGCCTGTCATTCATCTAGTCCCAGAGTCCACCCCTGGCTCAAGCACTCTACCCTCGCAGTAGCCCGAAGGCAATCGGACGAGCCGCCCTCAATCTGCGGTTTACATGAGCTTACAGCTCCCAGATGGCACAGCCTGGCGATCACCCGCCAGCTGGTGGTCTCTTACACCACCTTCTCACCCTTACCCGACACTAAACCACGATGCCCTGCCGGAGCCTGACTTCGCTACGGAATAAGTTTCGGGCGGTCATTTTCTTCTACCGACACCTACTGTCACCAATAGCTTCTATTTTCGGAAGTGGGATGCCCTACGCTGCCCGGACTTTCCTCTCGCACCCCCCAGTAGAGAATGCCAGCGACAAGCCGGAGCACTGCTTCAAAATGCAAAGATAGCAAAAAAGTTCGACTTAACGCCAATTTCTCTGAGTTTTAAACTCTTTTCGCTTTTGGGGATGATTTACTGCTTTCTCACCCCGAAAGACTGACATTCCAGTCATCTTCCCTCTTGTT
>ENA-OQCS01001013-OQCS01001013.1-human-gut-metagenome-genome-assembly--contig:-NODE-1013-length-15155-cov-1.654977_pt1 | contig 15155 bp, 24 predicted proteins | sample MGYA00242757_ERZ504575 | MGnify/ENA primary metagenome ERZ504575 (study PRJEB26092, sample SAMD00036297) | human gut metagenome | host: Homo sapiens | study: EMG produced TPA metagenomics assembly of...
GAACTGCGAGCGTTCATACATCGCAGGATTGGAGATGTTGGCATAGTTTAGTTTGCCTTTGAACTGGTCAAGCGACTGATAATGCGCTTGGTGCATCCATTCTTCAATACAGGTAAGCACCTGTGAGATAATTTCTGCCCCATGTGTATAGACGGCGCTACACATCTGTATGGCGTCGGCTCCTGCAAGCAAGCATTTGATGACATCTTCCAATCGTGCACTCCAGTAGAGGAAGCGATGCTGATTCCGGGTATCTTACCTGAAACGATTGCTGTCCAGCGAAGCGTGTCACTCAGGTCGGAATGGTTACTGAAACGTACCTGAGACAATTTGCATATTGTTGATGTCGATATCCGGTTGGTAAAAACGGTTGAAGAGGACGATTCCGTCCGCCCCGTTAACTGTCAGCGTATGGGCTACAGCTGGAATATTACCGACCATTTTGCTCATCTTGATCATGACAGGGATCGAAACAGTTTCTTTCACTTTACGGATAATGCTGACATACAAGTCACGCATGTTTTCACTGTTGTATGTGAGGTCTGTTTCCAAGAAGAACACGTTTAGTTCCAAGGCATCAGCACCTGCTAATTCGATCTGGCGGGCAAATTCGATCCATGCATCCGATTTATAGCAGTTGATACTTGCGATAACCGGAATGGTGCATAATTCTTTCGTCTTCTGGATCAGTTCCAGATAATCGTTTATCTGATTCGCCTTTACATAACCGCGTATGTAATCGGCTGCTTCGGGATAGTCCGAATCCTGCATCAGTATATCGCTTTGCATTTCAATCTGCTCTTCGAAGAGTGATTTCAGTACGATCGCACCTGCACCGGCTTTTTCAAATTCCTTGTTTCGTTCCGCGTTGTTTGTCAAACCGGAATTCCGACGATAAGCGGGTTACGGAGTGTCAGTCCCGCATATTGTGTTTTAATGTCAATCATGTCAGATTCAATTATGTTCAACGATTACAAAAATAGAGAATTATTTTCTACCTTATCTGTTCTTGCTCTTTAAAATGGTTAAAACTCAATATTCCCGTTCTCCGAAAATGCTGGTTCCTATGCGTATCATCGTACTACCTTCGCGGATGGCGATCGGATAGTCGTGGCTCATTCCCATTGATAATTCGCAAAAATATTCGTCACCCTTGAATACCGAGTTTTTCAGTTCAGTGAAAAGTTCATGGATATTATGAAACTCATTTTTGATCAGAGATGTGTCGTCGGGTGTTGGTCGCCATCCCCATCAGTCCGCATATCCGGATGTAGGGAAGGGCTTCGGGCAACAGATTGTATAGCAGTTCACGGCATTCGTCAGGACTGAAGCCGTGCTTGGCTTCTTCTTGCGCGATATGTATCTCCAACAGGACACGGATGATACGATCATGTTTAGCCGCTTGCTTGTTGACTTCCTGCAAAAGTTTTAACGAGTCGATACTGTGTATCGTGTGGATGAACGGGGCAATGTCTTTTACCTTGTTGCTTTGCAATGGGCCGATAAAATGCCATTCGATGTCACTGGGCAATACTTTTTGTTTAGCTGTCAATTCTTGGGCCCTGCTTTCACCAAATACACGTTGTCCCGCATTGTAGGCTTCCTGCAATGCCTCGACGGGATGGAACTTGGAGACCGCTACCAACGTGACATCTGCCGGCAGCGATGCTTTCAGTCTTGTTATATTTTCAGTGATGTTCATGCTTCTCTTGTTTCCGCCTGTTTTTTCTGTTCGGCAATCAGTTCTTCCTCTGATTTCTTTTCCGCAGGGACACTGTTGGCGTCAAAAGGAAAGACATCCATCAGTTGGGTTTCTGTAACGGAGGCGATGGTATAGTCGGCAAGCGTTCCCTTCATTCCGTCTTCCAATACGGCGATGGCATCTTTCAGGTTAGACGCCTGTGCCAGCATCTGTGCAGCTGTTTTCTTTTCGGCTCCGCTTTTTTCATCGAGGGTGATGAAGTAAACCTTGATCTTATAGAAACGGTCGCCATTTTCGTTGAAGAACAATTCTGACAAACGGGCGCGTTTGATGTCTGTTACAGTAAATTCCCCGGATACGAAGGGGCGGATTTCTTCGATGATGCGGCTTCCGCTTCCGTGAACGACAGGGCGTCGACCAAATAGGGTTCCGTCACTTTCTTTTGTGCTCCATTCTCCATGATCTTCTCGAAGGAGACTTTGCATTCAAACCAGTTATGCATATATTTATATGTTTTATAATGTCTGTATTTTTATTTCAAACCAAGGTACAAATATAACGGCTATTCGGGAATTAAACAACCGGAACGGATTTCTTTGTCAATTATTGGACCGTAGTGAACTTTTTGCCACATGCTCCGGTTATATAAGCGTAGTGTGTTTTTTCATGGTATTAGATTTTTAGATTAGTAATAGGTTGTTTTGTCTGGTTCGAGAGGAATAGGACAAAAGTTCTAAAATATCAGAGCCGGAAGTGTAGGAATTCCCCATACATTCCGGCTCTTTTACGTTTCAAAACCCATCGTTTCTTCAATTTCAAGGCAACATGTGTTTTCCCCCTACTGCTTGTTTATAAGATTCGACGTATCTGTCAAAGGTAAAACAATTATTTTTCTGGAGCTAATTTGTAGTATAATATTCAATAAAGATTTTGAAATAAAGGGAGCTAGAAAGGAAATGTGCAACTCGTAATTGGGTGAAAAGGGAAATATTCACTTTATCGGAGGAAAGAATAAAGCATACAAAACCTGCCGCACGCTGGTGGTACAGCGTGCAGAGGTATTGGATTATTTAGTATGCAGATCATCTTCCCCGTCGGGCATGCCGTATTGACTGATAATAAATTACCTCAAAAACAATTTATTAAGGTTACATAGATTAACATTCAGACAATTAAGGCCATGAAGGTCCGATTACTTAATATATCTATATTTCCTCCAGTCCGGGAATGTGTTCCGCAGGAAATCACGCAGAGTCTGGCGGTTTACTCCGAATTTTTCGGCGATTTCGTTCATCGAGCATTTCTCATTGATCATTTTCTTGATGACATTTTCTTTTCCGGACAACCTGACTTGCATGGTCTTTTTGCCTTTCGGACGACCGAGTTTCGTGCCTTCCGCTTTTTTACGCGCAAGTGCTTCGCGGGTACGTTGTGAAATCAGATTGCGTTCGATTTCTGCACTTAGGCTAAAGGCGAAGGCCAGAATTTTACTATTGATATTATTCCCTAATTCATAGCGTTCTTTGACTGTAAGGACGATAATATCCCGTTCCATACATTGGTGAAGGAAGCTCATGACTTGCATCAAATTACGTCCAAAGCCTTGATAGTTCTGTTGTTACAAGCGTGTCTCCTTTACGAATTTGTTTTAATAATCTGCCAAGTTGGCGATCCGATACACTTGTTGTTCCGCTGATTGTTTCGTCTACCCAACGTTCGATACGGAAACCTTTTCGCTTTTGAATAGTTTTCAATCTCGAAGCGTTGATTTTCAGTACTTTGTTTATCCGTACTGACTCTTACATAACCGTATATCATACTATCTGAATATTAAATGAATAACTAAAGATACTTCAGAAATAGAAATGAAGGAGGGGATTAGTATTTACCAACTTTTTTTATTGTCGTGTGATTATAAGAGTGCATTCCCTCTACAAAGGTGGATATAATAATTTAAACGAAACAGCCTCTGAAAGTAAAAATTAAATTAAATTTTACGCAGTGAAAGGGGAAAGGAGTACATTTGCCGGAAAGAATAGTAGGATATGAAGAAATTATTGTCGCTGCCGCCTAACTTGGTTGGCAGTTTTCACGAGATAGCTAATGCCGATCCGGCAGACTGGTTTTGTACGTCTGATCCTATAGGTGCCCGTCTGGGATCGGGTGGAGGAACAACTTGGTTACTTGAGGCTTGCCGCCGGGATGACGATACTGCTGGAACGTTGTCGACAGGAGAATGGCTGGCGCGTGAAAAGCGGATTTTATTGCATGCCGGAGGCAGAGCCGACGTTTACCGGGATATGCACCTCGGGCAAGATATTGACACCGATTCCGGTGTTCCGGTGGGCGAGGGGACAGAAATTATCTCAGAACCTCCTTTCGCTTCAACTTCCGTTGTATGAGGAGATCATGCGCAAGGCGCCGGATTCGCTGCATACGCTGATTGCCAGTGGCGATGTTTATCTGCGTAACAGCGAGCCGTTGCAAGAGATTCCTGAGGCTGATGTTGTCTGTTATGGTTTGTGGGTGGATCCTGCACTCGCCACTCGCCACGGGGTCTTCGTGTCGGACCGCAAATCTCCTGACCAGCTCGATTTCATGCTTCAAAAGCCCACTCTCGATGAGTTGGGACGGCTGGCGGGGACGCATCTCTTCCTGATGGATATAGGTGTCTGGCTGCTCAGTGACCGGGCGGTGGAACTCCTGATGAAGCATTCCTACGAATCGGATGGGAAACAGATGAAGGAATATGACCTGTATTCTGAGTTTGGTCTTGCTCTTGGGGGGCATCCACGTATAACTGACGAAGAACTGAATGCGTTGACTGTCGCTATCTTGCCTTTGCCGGGTGGTGAGTTCTATCATTATGGTACAAGCCGGGAGCTGATTTCTTCGACGTTGTCGGTGCAGAATCTTGTGCGTGACCAGCGGGCGATCATGCAGCGTAAGGTGAAACCACATCCTGCCATGTTTGTTCAGAATGCCGAAGTTTTTTGTTCGCTGACCTCTGATAATTCAGAACTGTGGGTCGAAAACAGTTTTGTCGGGAAACGATGGACGCTTGCCGATCGGCATGTGATTACGGGTGTTCCGGTGAACGATTGGGAGTTACACGTTCCTTCCGGTGTGTGCATTGATGTCGTGCCTGTCGGTGATGAAGGATGGGTGGCACGCCCGTATGGTTTCAATGATACTTCAAAGGAAATACGGCGAATGAATCTACTCTTTTTATGGGGCGTCCCATAGTGGAATGGTCTGCGGAGCGGGGTATCAATTGCCGGCCTGTGCCGACATACAGAATGCGGCCTTATTCCCTGTCTGCCGGAGTATGGACGAGTTGGGGGCTGTGTTACGTTGGATGGTATCTGAACCTTATCTGGATGAAGGACGCAAGGTGTGGGAAGTAGCTGAAAAGATGTCTGCAAACAGGCTTTCTGATTGTGCAAATCTCCGCCGCCTGTTTGCCCAGCGCGAAGCGTTCAGGAAGAAAAACTGGTCGATGCTTGCTGCCAATCATGACAAAAGTATTTTCTATCAGTTGGATCTGGCGGATGCTGCCTCCGAATTTGTTGCCGGAGGAATTATGTTGCCTAAGGGTTTACCAGCGGATGCTCCGCTGATGAAGCGTGGTGCATGACCATATGTTTCGTGCCTGTGTGCTGCAACTTTCAGGAGATGAACGGGGCATGGTGGAACAGCAGCAGGCATTCTCGTTGTTGCGTGAAGGTTTGATCAATACGATTGCTGATGAGAAACAGATGCCTCGTCTTAATGTCTATCGCGATCAGATTGTTTGGGGGCGCAGTCCCGTGCGTATCGACTTGGCTGGAGGATGGACGGATACCCCCCTTACTGCATGTATGCCGGTGGTAATGTCGTGAACGTGGCGATCGAGTTGAACGGTCAACCACCTTTGCAGGTTTATGTGAAACCGACTCGTGAGTTTCGTATCATTCTTCGTTCCATCGATATCGGGGCGATGGAGTGCATTTCGACTTGGGACGAACTGCGTGATTTCAACAAGGTCGGCTCTCCTTTCTCCATCCCGAAAGCGGCGTTGGCTTTGGCCGGGTTTATACCCGAATTCTCAGCAGGCTGCTATGTTTCGTTGGAAGAGCAACTGAAAGCATTCGGATGCGGGTTGGAAGTGACGTTGTTGGCTGCGATTCCTGCCGGTTCTGGCTGGGAACCAGTTCGATTCTTGCGGCTACGGTATTGGGTGCATTGTCGGATTTTTGTGGCTTGGCGTGGGATAAGAACGAGATTGGTAACCGGACGCTGATCCTTGAGCAGTTGCTCACGACCGGAGGAGGCTGGCAAGATCAGTATGGAGGGGTGTTACATGGATTGAAACTATTGCAGACGGGTGAGGGTTTCCACCAGAATCCGTCGGTGCGCTGGCTTCCGGAATATCTTTTTACCGAACCGGAGTATCGTGTCTGCCACTTGCTTTACTACACGGGAATTACCCGTACGGCGAAGGATATCCTTGCTGAAATCGTACGTGGAATGTTCTTGAACAGTGGTTCCCATCTTCGTCTGCTTTCTGAAATGAAAGTGCATGCATTGGATATGTACGAGGCAATCCTTAGGGGTGATTTCGCTTCATACGGGCGATTGGTCGGTAAAGTTGGGAACAAAACAAGGCACTTGATGCCGGGACAAATCCGCTTGCTGTGGAACGGCTCATTTCTCGCATCAAGGATTATGCATTAGGCTATAAACTTCCTGGTGCTGGCGGAGGTGGCTATCTTTATATCGTAGCCAAAGACCCGGAAGCCTCTTTGCAGATCCGCCGCCTTCTCACGGCAGATCCGCAGAATGACAATGCCCGTTTTGTCGAAATGAGTTTGTCGGATAAGGGATTGCAGGTGAGTAGATCTAATCCAAATCGCAATCCGGATTCTGGATTGCGATTTTCGGATTACGTTTCAGATCTCGGCGACGGGGAGCTTGCATATTCCTTGATGATCAGATATCCGCATCCCCCGATGAAAGCGAGGAAGATGAATGCTACCAAAATCAGCAATTTCTTGGGAGAGGAAGCTTTGAGAGGAACAGTTGCCGGTTCGATAATGGTGTAGACCGGTGTCTGTTCCTGTACTCGGAGTTTATCCTGTTCGAGCTTTTGCGCTAACGTGTTATATACATTGAACGTAAGAGTCATTTCGTTGCGTAAACGCTCTTGCTCGGTGCGGTAACTGGCGGAGATAATGTTCTTGTTACCGTCTTCAAAAGTTGCATAAGCCTGCTGTGCTTTGTAATAGGCACTGCGGGATTCTTTTAGCACTTTTTCTGTAAATTCCAGATCTTTCTTTGCTTTCTGCGTCCGGTAATGTGTGATATAGGTCTGTAACTTTATCACGATACTGTGCGCCACGTCTGCTGAGATCAGCGGGTCTTGCATGCTGACACCGAGAGTAACGACTTGTGTTTTTTATCGACATAGACGGTGATGCGCTGGCGTAGGTTTTTCAGTACATCCTCTTGCTTGTGGGTGAGTTGGAAGGGATTGAGATCTCCATCGTTCTCTTCGTTACCGGAGAAGAACGAACGGAGGGCTGCTATTCCTTTTAGGGGCGCTTTCATAAGGATGCTCCACCAAGCGAAGCGCTGATGGCCGGCTATGTAATCATATAGAGTAGTCGTGTACTTTTTCTCCTTGTCGGTTACCTTTTCGGGAAAGAGCTCCAACAGAAAAGGTGTGCTGTGCACAATATCAGGATAGAGGTTGGGTGACAAAGCATCCTGGCCGGAGGCTGAACCGAGGTCTATTCCTGCCATGGCTGCCAGTCCGCCGAGGTTGCTCATCTTGCTTGTGGCATCGGTGGTTTCGGGAGCCAGTTTCACCGTTGTGGTGAATTCTTTGGGTATGCTGAAAGCAATGATGAGTCCCGCCACTGTTGCAATTCCGCAGCATTTTATGAAGAAACGTCGTTTTTTCCACAGGTAGCCGGAGAGGGCGATCAAATCGATCTCCGATTGTGGAGACGATGGGGTATGATTGTTCTTGTCCATTTATTTACTTTAAAAGATTGATCATTGATGTTATCATGGCAGCCATTGAGGTGACGGAACTGCCGACACTCATGATTTCTGCCAGGCTTGCTCGGCGGTCGCGTTGTGTCTTGGCGGGGACTACGATTTCGCAGCCAGGCTCGACTTTGGGGTAACGTTTGAAGAAAATCATTTTACGTTGTGTGGTCGCCACTTTTCCGTTCATGTAGATAACGATGGGATATTTGCGGGCAATGTCGTTGTAGCCGCCAGCCTGTGAGAGACAGTCACGGACGTCCATTCCTTTTGTATAGGTCACACTGTTAGGATAGTAACGGAACCGCTCACCTTCACCGTACTTTGCTGTTGGGGGATGTAAAGCACATCTCCGTCGCGTAACACAAGGTCGTCGGCACTTCCCGGATGGGCGAGCGCTTTTTGTAGGTCGATGCTACGGGATACTCCTTCAGGTTGGCAAGCGAAACGGAGATCGAGTCACGGCTTTGCTTGCTATTGTTACTCAATTGTAAGAGAGTTTCGATTTGGCGCAACTCATCTGTCGTCAGTTTACGTTTTAGACTGGCTCCCCGCACATAGCGTCTGGAGTGATGCCGCCCGATTGTGCAATCAGTTCGCTTAAACGCGTATTCTTTTTCTTTAAAGTATAGTTGCCGGCAAAAGTAATCTCGCCTCCGACTTTCACTACTTGTTGCTTTTGGTAACCGGGTGAGAAACGGACGAATACTTCGTCGAATGGTTCGAGGGTGAAAAGCGTATCGCCGGAGGTTACTGCCAGTCCTTCGTCGAGGGTGAAGTTAAATGTCTCGGCTGTCTGGTTACTGCTCCGGGTGGCGGACGGATCTTTGAGCCGTCGTGCCACTTCTACGTTGATGATTGAGGCTGCTTCGCGCAGGCCGCCGGCGAGGACGATAACATCCTCTACTGTCAGATTCTTGCGGAAGGGCAATACGGTATCGGGAGCGTTGACTGCTCCGCTCACTTTGACGGTATAAGGTTCATGGAGGTCAAATAGGGAAGGGATATATAGTTGGTCCTCCTTCTGTAGTTCGATGTCAGGAACCTTCCCGTTCAAAATATCTACAATATTGATGGCGATAACCGAACTGGTGAAGTCTGGGTTGAGCCTTGTGATCTGTGCGCGTCCTACAAATTCGTCTCCTTAAGTCCCGAAGCCTGTTCTATCAATTGTTTGACAGTATGTACGTCCGGACTCAAACTCATATTCGCCAGGGCGCCAGACTGCACCAGGAATGATGATTCGGTTATCGTAGTAGGGAATGACTGAATCCACCATCAGCGAATCGCCGTCTTGCAGCACAAATGTTTGGAATTGTTCTTCGTTAACTGTGGCAATCTTGTAGCGGTCGCCGGCTTTGCGTTTCACTCGTATACTGCCAGTGTAGGCATCTCCTGTAAAACCACCTGCCATGTCGAGCAGGTCGTCAAGTGTCTCTCCTCGTCGAAGTTCGTATGTACGGTCTCTTTTCACTTTACCACCGGCGGTGACAAGCTGTTCGTAGGGACCGATAATGATCATGTCGTTGTCTTCCAGACGTATATTCGTTTCATATTTACCATTCAGCAGATAGTCGTATACATCGAGACTGGCGATCTCTTTGCTGTTCCGGTATACTTTTATGTTTCTCAGTGATCCGATATCGTTTACTCCTCCTGCTGCATAAAGGGCGTTGAAAAGCGTGGCGAGAGATGAGAGTGTATAGGTCCCGGGTGCGACGGCTTCGCCGACAATATTGACTTTAATGCTGCGAATTTGCCCCAGTCCGACAGAAACGAATGTATTAGGTTGACTGCCGTCAAGCGTTGCCATGATTTTACCCAATTCCTGCCGGATGCGATTCTCTGCCGCCTCGATAGTCAGTCCGCTTAGGGATACGGGACCGACATTGGGGATCAAGATCGTTCCGTCGGGAGAAATACTGAGTTTCAAGTTCAGTTCCGAATCTCCCATACATTGATCAGCAACTCATCTCCTGCTGATAGAACATAATTTTTAGGCGTCGGCATATTCAGATCCGGTTCGAATGTCAAATTCTTATCGGAAAAGATCTCACGCCCAAAAACAATATTTTCCAAAGGCTGCTTCGGTTTATGTTCGTCGCGTTGCTCTGTCAGTGGGAGAAGTGCTTGCTGAGTAGGATGGGAACGGTCGGATACGGTATTTTCTGTAGCAGGCTTAATGATTTGGTTGATACCGGTTTGTTCTGTCCTGTGTTTGGCTATTTCTCTTTGTATTTGTTCCTCTGTCATCCCGGCAGCACGGGCTTTATCAATTAATTCCTGTGGGATTTGTGCCTGTATGGCAATTGATATTAGCAGGAGCAGGAATCCAATGATACATTGTGGCAGATACCGTTGTCTTGTCCGTTGACGACCTAACGGCTTTCGATGGCATAATACAGCTTGTTTTTTGTCAAGATTTTTCATATTACTTTTCTATTGTTTGAACGATTCGTTGGCTTGCAGTTCCGTCTCCATAGGGGTTTACTGCTTGGCTCATACGGTTATAATAGGTATTGTCATCCAGTAAGTGGGACACTTCAGTTACAATCCGGGCGTAATCTGTTCCTACTAACTTCACTGTCCCTGCGTCAAGTGCTTCCGGCCGTTCTGTTGTGTCACGCATGACAAGCACCGGCTTTCCCAAACCCGGAGCCTCTTCTTGTATGCCTCCGCTATCGGTTAGGACAAGTGTCGACTTCTCCATTAGATAGACGAAAGGAAGATACTCCAAAGGCTCTATAAAGAACAGGTTAGGGAGATAAGCATTTCCGAATATTTCGTGAATGGGCTTCCTTACATTTGGGTTCAAGTGCATAGGGTAGACAAAGTCTACCTCCGCATACTGCTCTGCCAGAGTCTTTATTGCCCGGCATATTTGGATAAATCCATCGCCGAAGTTTTCCCGGCGATGACCTGTTATTAAAACCAGTTTGCGGCTGTTTTGTTCGGCAAGTGGAGTTGTTTCATAACCTGCAGACATCAGTTCGGTGTCAAGTTGCTTAAGTAGGGTATTCATTTCTTCCGGCCAAGGACTGTAGATGTTGTGCGTGCGTAACCCTGCTTCTACATGACCGACCGGTATTTGTTGGTAGAAGGCAGCGAGTGCTGAAGCTGTCGAAGTTGTGGTATCTCCATGGACCAGAACGATATCTGGCTTCGCTTCCTGCAGAACTCCTCTCATTCCTGTCAGTACCCGGGCTGTTATATCGTATAGGTCCTGTCCTTGCCTCATTATGTTGAGATCGTAATCGGGCCGGATATTGAAAAGCTTTAGGACTTGGTCCAGCATTTTCCTGTGTTGTCCGGTAACACAGACGATGGTTTTAAATTTATTTTTTTTCTGTTGGAAAGCTTTTACTAATGGTGCCATTTTAATTGCTTCAGGACGGGTACCGAAGACGAGCATTATTTTCTTCATGTTGTTTCTGTTTAGATTTTTCCAGTCTTGACCAGTATCAAGAATTTGATTAAATGTATTTGTCGTTTGATGCGCGAAGGTTGTTTCAATAGGCGGTATGCAAATTCGAGATTGTGCTTTATCCACCATTCGGGTGCTCGTTTCACGTTCCCTGTATAGACGTCGAAACTTCCTCCTAACCCTTGGTAAATTGCGGGATGTGCCTGATACATTTTTCCATCAATAACTCTTGTTGGGTGATCCCATTGCAACGAATATGACATCCGGCTGTTTTGTCTTGATGTCTTCGATCAGTTCTTCCTGTTCTGTCTCTGTTTGTATGTATCCGTTACGGTACCCCGTTATCTGTATTCCGGGAAAGTCTTCTTTCAATCGGGAGATGGTCTTCTCTATTACGGGCTGTTTACTCCCGACCAAGTAGAAGGTTTTTTCTTTTTGATACAGAGTTGTTATAATCTTCAACCACAGTTCGCATCCCGCGATCTTGACGGCATCCACGGCTCCGTGCTGCCGCACTGCCATAACTGCTCCTATGCCATCGCAATATCCAATATTCCTGTTTACAATATCTTGTATTTGCTCGTTCGCATGCAGTATCTTCTCCGCATTTATCGCTACTAATATCCCTTTATGTTCCTCCACATATTCCAGCAAACTGGAATCTGAGGGAAAGGGGTGGACTTTTATTCCGTTTAGTTGTATTCTGTTGTCGTTCATGATTGTTGCATTAATTGTCCGAATTTTTTGGTCTGAATACCTTCTTTGATTATTCTGGCAGGATTACCGGCTACGATGCAGTTGGCAGGTATATCTTTTGTAACGACAGATCCGCTTCCGACAATTACGTTATCGTTAACTTTTACTCCACACATGATGATCGCATTTACGCCAATAAAACAACGTTTACCAATGTAGGTGTCGGCTTTAGCAGGTTTGGAAAAGTCATGAGCTAAAATAACAGCTCCAGATGCAATGAAGCTTTCTTCTCCAATGTGTACTCCTTTGGGATTACTTTTATCGAGTATGGCACCAAATGAAAGTTTTGCGCTTTTATCAATATTCATTTGATAGATTCGTGTATAAATAAAATGCATCCCGAAGGTGATACAGTCTCTGATTATTTCTCTGATTTTTACTATCATAGTTGCTGTTTTAAACTGGTGATGTCAATCCATTTACTCATTTGATCTGTCAGTTCTGGGGTAATATTACTGATGACGTCTGGAGTAAAAGTCATTTCTCCAAAGATAGGGGATCCGTTGATAAGATATAAATCTACTCTAACGAAAGGAAAGGGTTCAGATAAACGTGAAGCAATTGATATCATTTCTTCTAATGCGCCTGGACGAGGAATTATATCTGATATCGGACAGCGAGAATTTACAAATTCAGGATAGGCATTCCAATCCATGTCATAAACCATAACCGAATAATTATGTGTGTTTTCTTCCCTGTCTGAATAAATAACGACATATTTAGGAACTCCATTAAAGCAAAAAAATTTGTAATCGATGAGTGATTGTTCGCTTTTTTTGTCTGCTCCATAAATTTTTCTGCAATAATAAGAGGTTCTATCTGTGTATAATGCAATTGTCCGGTTAATTCTCATATGGAAATTTTAACCATTTATTTAATTTATGATTTGTCTCTTTTATATTTAGGATATTTTTATCCTTTACTATAATATTTGTTGCACAGCTATTTGTCGTTTTTAATACAAAGGATTTAGGCAATAGGCTATAGTCGATTTCTATAGCTGAATTGTATATACCATAAATTTTGTTTACATATTGTTCTCCGCATCTATCAATCACATATTCTCTTACTCTGTATTTGTCGGCTAATTTACTCCACATAGAAGTGTCAGAATAAAGTGATAGCCATAGAATTTTTCCATAAATGACTGTGGCTTCTTTAGATTGGGGAACTTTTTATAATCTTTACAATATCTGATCTTCCAAATTATATTGGGAAATTTCTTTAATAAAGGGGAGAATGGAGTTGCAATTTTTATAAGAACTGACTTGATAAAAATATTCATATGAATTTTTATTGATTAATATATGTTGAATTATAGATTGAATTTAGAAAAATGTAGTTCTATTTTTCTAATGATTGATATAGATGATCCAATTGTTTTTCTATTGCTGGAGGATAGAATTTTTCTGCTTTCTTTCCAGATTGATGTCCCATTTCTGAAAGATATTCTGGATGATCGATTAAAAATAGGATTGCTTCGTAAAGTTGTTTCTTATTTCCAGGTTCAATAAGAATACCGTTAACATTGTTTCAACAAGATCTGTAATACCTCCAACTGGTGTTGCAATTATGGGCAGTTGGTAGGACATGGCTTCAAGAATGGATATACCAAATGATTCAAAAATAGAAGGATGGACAAATATGTCAGCAGTTCGGAATAATTTTTCTTTTCTTTCATTGTCTACCCATCCATGGTATTTGATAAAAGAAGAAGTTGATGTTGCTGTATGAATTCATTCATAGTTTTTGTATCTCCTGTACCTCCAATATGGTAGATAATTTTGTTTTGCAACATTTCTTTGTTTTTCGCAAAACATTCTAATACATCAAATATTCCTTTCTACTATCTATAGCTCCAATGAAAAGAAGATGGAGCTTTTGGTCGTTCTTTTTAATGGGACCAACACTGGGCTTATAGGTGACATTGGGAAGGAGAAAAATATTATTATTGAGTTTTTGTTCTTTTAAATAATCGATAAAATAATTAGAAACAGTCACCAATACATCTGCTTTATGGCAGACAAATCGAACAAAAGATTGGTGATTCTCGTAGAATTGTTCAAATTTTGCTCCATGTATATGTAAAATGACTTTTTTTTCTGAAAACTTTAGCACAAAATACATAAATCGATTGACGATAAAAATCAGTAAATGATGCTGTATGTATATGCACAATTCGGATTGGTTTGAATATACAATAATAGCAACATCGTAATAAGGCAGATATGCTTAATGCTGTTTTCTTAAACAGATTTCCTTCTTGATGTGAAGCAATGAAATTAAATTTCTTGAACATCTTTGAATAAGATTGTATGAGGATTGCAATCCCTCCTTTGCCGTTTGTGTCAGTTCCTATAGTTAGGATATTTTTACTTTTATTGGATATCATGATTAAAATAAAGATGATTACTAATTACCCAGTAAACTCCTAACAGTGGAGCTAATTGAGTTGAAAAAAAAGCATGTCCTGCTGTATAGGCGATTCCTAACCATAGTATACTTCCTATACTTGTTATAAATGATAAAGAATTCCGACTTCTTTTTATAAAAAAAAGGTCGGATGAACTGGAATACTAAAAAAAAAGTTGTGCAAGGATGATAAGTCCTCCCAGAACAAATCCGAAGGATAATATGATATCGTAAAAATCAGATTCTATATTTTTTACTTTTTCTTCTGGGTCGTATATGCTTGCTACGGCAAATCGTCCTCCTGAAATACCCTTACCCAAAAGAACCTCTGTTAAGTTGAATTCAGAAATAACTTGTTTACCGGTATTGATCAATTGCTCTCTTGATGATACTAACGAATTAGCTGAAAAGCGTTCAAGTGTAAAATTATCATATTGAATAATAGTTTCATATGTTATGATAGCAGAATATACGATAGCGATTGACATACAAAATATTATAAGTATCCGGGTTTGCCATCGGAGCTGAATAAGGCTGTCTTTGAAAAAAAAGAAATAGCCTAAGAAAAGTCCCCAATCTGCCAGAATTCCAATAATACCGACACGAGAACCGATAAGAATTGTTCCGACTGATGCAATAAATGTCAGTAAAAAATAAAATACATTCCGTTTGTAAAAGGAATACCAAATACAAAGTAATACAGCTAGAACCATATATACTCCCAATGCATTGCCGTCTGCGTAATATCCAGAGTATCCGAATCCAAATTTATCACTGTATGAAAGAATCCCGGTTTGTGTAACCATAGAGAATATATTAATTGCACCT
>ENA-OQCS01001014-OQCS01001014.1-human-gut-metagenome-genome-assembly--contig:-NODE-1014-length-15138-cov-3.593565_pt1 | contig 15138 bp, 26 predicted proteins | sample MGYA00242757_ERZ504575 | MGnify/ENA primary metagenome ERZ504575 (study PRJEB26092, sample SAMD00036297) | human gut metagenome | host: Homo sapiens | study: EMG produced TPA metagenomics assembly of...
CTGCGTGCAGCACGGCGGCGCTCACAGCGGCAAGCACTGTCAGCAGCGCCGCGCCTGCACCAGAGCCGTACGCAGCGCCGCCCAGTTGCGGGCAAACAGCACCTGCAAAAGCGGCAGCAGATACAGCAGGATGGTCTTGCGCAGAAAATGCAGCACCGCAAACGGGTGGAAGCCGCGTTCGGTCATGGCGTTTCCTCCATCAGCACTGCGGCAAGGGCCTGCGCCTGCAGGCATCCACGCCGGCAGGAACAGCTGTACGCCGGGCCGTGCACCACCAGCACGCTGCACCCGGCCAGCCACAGAAGCGGCGTGCGCAGTCCACACGCCAGTCACGGCCCGGCGGGGAAGCTGCCGTGTGATGGGAACGGCGATACCGGCCCGCACGGCAGTGTTCCGGGCGGTGAGCACTGCGGTAAAGCTGCAGGCTCTTGCCCACGCGGCGAACACAAGGCACACCCACAGGGCACAGAAAATACACCCGGCAAACAGCTCTGCCAGAACACAAAAGGCGCGCAGAACACGCCGGGAACAGCGGCCCAGACGCACAGCACGGCCCGGCCCTTGGGCGGATGATCAGCGCCGTGCGCAGCAGGTCACGTTCGGTCATTTTCCGGAAAGGCCCCAGGCATCCATCAGCAGGTGCAGGGTGTCATCCTGCGTCAGGCAGAGGATGCGGTCCCACGGCAGTAAGGTGGTGTTGCCGTGGGGGATGATGAACTCCGCATCGCGGGTGATGCACACCAGAATGACGTCGCCCGGCATGGGGATGTCCTTGACCGCCTGCCCTGCAAACTGGAAGTTCTCCGGCAGCAGGATCTCGTTCAGGCTGGCAGTGCCGCCGCCCAGCGAGAGCAGCTGGCGGATGGTATCCGTCTCGATCTCGCGCTCAAGGATGTGGCTCAGGTTGTCGGTGCCGCACACTACGGTGTCCACGCCTAAGGTGTGCAGCAGCTCGCGATTCTTGGGGTTGGAGGCCCGGGCCACGGTGCGGTTCACGCCAAACTCCCGCTTTGCGATCTGGCAGGCAACAAGGTTGTTCTCGTCCGCACCGGTCACGGCCACAAAGGCATCGCAGCTGGCAACGTCGGCCGTGCGCATGGTGTCAAAGCTGATGGCATCGCCGCAGATCACCGGGATATCCAGCGAATCGGCCAGCGAACGGCACAGCATTTCCTGCGGTTCAATGATGGTCACTTTGTGGCGGTGGGCCAGCAGGCTCTGGGCCAGATACATGCCCACCTTGCCGCCGCCTGCGATACAAACTTTCATATGCTTCCCTCACTTTTTACTTTGCCAGTGCGCGGAACACCGATTGCTCGGTGAGCACCGTGGGCAGATGGTGTCGATCTCGTAAGCCTTGTGGTACAGCACCTGCAGGTGCGGGTCGGACACGCGGCAGATCACCTTCTCACGGCGGAAGATGCTTTTTGCAATCTGTGCCGCCATCAGGTTTACCGAGTCGTCCTCGCTCACAGCGGCCACGGCATCGCAGCTGTCAATGCCGCCCTGCCGCAGGGTATCCGGGTCGGTGGGGTCGCCTACCAGAGCCGTGCCGCCAAAGCTGTAGTCGTCAAAGGCATCCAGACGCTTGAGCTGTTCGGGATCCTTTTCAATCAGCGAGATATCATGGCCGATGCGTTCCAAATCGCGGATGAGGGAAGCACCCACCTGGTCGCAGCCGATCACCAGAATATTCATATGGATTCACCTCGTTGTAGAATAGTTCAACAAAAATACCAAGGGTGTTTAAACTCTGTTTTGATTTGCGGATAAAATAGAAGGAAAAGGGTCTTTGCATCAGTATAACACATTTCCCAGCGCAGTAACAGCCTGCAGGGCAAAAGTGGCGGCGGGCGTAAAAATTTTCGCATTCTGCGTGCGTGCAGAGACATAGTATGGTATACTGGAAGAAAATAAGCTGCTGTGCCTTTGTGCACAAGGAGGGTACTTACGTTTTTTGAGATCATCAAAGCCATCCTGATGGGCATTGTGGAGGGCATTACCGAGTGGCTTCCCATTTCGTCCACCGGTCATATGATCCTGCTGGAACAGATCATCAAATTCAACGCAAGCGAAGAGTTCATGTCCATGTTCCGTGTGGTCATCCAGCTGGGTGCCATCATGGCCGTGGTGGTGCTGTTCTGGGGCAAGCTGTGGCCCTTTGGCATGAAGCAGCAGAGTCATTTCCAAGCCCAGCGTGTGGAACCTGTGGTTCAAGGTGGTAGCGGCCACGATCCCGGTGCTCATCATCAGCCCGCTGGACGACTGGATGGAAGCTCACTTCTACAATTACATCACGGTTGCCGCGATGCTCATTCTGTATGGCGCGCTGTTCTTTGTTGTGGAGAACCGCCGCGCGCGCCGCACGTGAGCCGGCTGGAGCAGATCACCTACCGCGATGCCATCATCATTGGCCTGTGGCAGTGTCTGGCCATCATTCCGGGCACCTCCCGCTCCGGTGCCACCATCGTGGGCGGCCTGCTGCTGGGCCTGTCCCGCGCTGTGTGGCAGAGTTCACCTTCTATCTGGCCATCCCGGTCATGGCGGGCGCATCCCTGCTCAAGGTGGTCAAGTTCGTTGTCGGCGGTTCCGTGATGACCGGCACCGAGGTGGCTGTGCTGGCAGTGGGCTGTGTGGTGGCCTTTGGCATGAGCCTTGCCGCCATCCGCTTCCTGATGGATTACGTCAAGCGCCACGATTTCAAGTTCTTTGGTGCCTACCGCATCGTGCTGGGCATCATCGTGCTGGCAGTGGCGGCTGCGACGGCAATCTTCTGATTTAGAATGCTTCCGCAGGGAGCCGGCGCTGCAAGATGCCGCTGCCCGCCACGATTCTTTCCCGTGAAAATAGAAAGCCGGAAATCCGCAGATTTCGGCTTTCATTACTTATGAAATAATAATTCTGCTAAATATGGCCAGAGCGATCAGCGGAGGCATTTTGATCGTGGGACGTGGAGGGGGTGCCCGCCGCCCTTTACGACAGCACTTTTTCTTTGCAAAAAGATGTGCTATACTACAAAATAAGAGAGTATGCGGCAGCGTGCCGCGCAAACAAAATGGAGGAAAATGCTATGGAAGCATCCAAGGTCTATTATACAGATTTCCGCTGTCCCGTGGGCACCAGCCTGCTGGACAAGCTGCGCCGCGTGTGCATCGCCGCCGGGATCAAGGATATTGATATGGATGGCAAGTTCGTTGCCATCAAGATGCATTTCGGTGAGCTGGGCAATCTGGCATTCCTGCGCCCCAACTACGCCAAGGTGGTGGCCGACCTGTGCAAGGAGCAGGGCGGTCTGCCGTTTCTGACCGACTGCAACACCCTGTATCCGGGCAGCCGCAAGAACGCACTGGAGCACCTCACCTGTGCCCAGCTGAACGGCTTCTGGCCCATGACCACCGGCTGTCAGGTCATCATTGCGGACGCCTGCGCGGCACCGATGAGGCAGAGGTGCCGGTGCCGAACGGCGAATACTGCAAGACGGCAAAGATCGGCCGCGCCATCATGGATGCGGATATCTTTATCAGCCTGACCCATTTCAAGGGCCACGAATCCACCGGCTTCGGCGGTACTCTCAAGAACATCGGCATGGGCTGCGGCTCCGCGCGGGAAAGATGATACAGCACGCCGCCGGACACCCGGAGGTGCAGCAGAGCCTGTGCCGCGGCTGCCACGCTGCGCCAAGGAGTGCGGCTCCGATGCCATTACCTACGATGCAAACAATAAGGCCGTCATTGACCAGACCAAGTGCAAGGGCTGCGGCCGCTGCATCGGTGCCTGCAACTTTGACGCTATCTATTCTCAGTGCGACAGCGCCAATGAGATGCTGGACCGCAAAATGGCCGAGTACGCGGCTGCCGTATGCGCAGGCCGTCCCTGCTTCCATGTTTCTCTGGTGCAGGACATCAGCCCCAACTGCGACTGCCACTGCGAGAACGATGCTCCCATCCTGCCGGATATCGGCATCTTTGCGTCCTTTGACCCGGTGGCGCTGGATCAGGCCTGCGCGGACGCCTGCCTGAATGCACAGCCGCTGCCGAACAGCCAGCTGGGCCAGAACCTTGCAAAGCCCGGCTGGAACTGCCACCACGACAACTTCAAAGATTCCAACCCCAATATCGAGTGGAAGGCCACGCTGGAGCAGGCCGAGAAGATCGGCATGGGCACCCGCCAGTATGTGCTGAAGAAGGTATAAAAATCAGAAACAGAAGGAATGCTGCACATGGTCAGCATCCTCGCCCTCTCCGTCACCTACGGTGCCACCTCTCTCAAAGGGAGAGGCCTTGGCAAAGAGATGGACTTTGCGTGGACTGCCAAGGGCTCCCACTTGGGGGAGCTGGCGAACGAATGTGAGCCTGAGAGGGCGAGCCCGCTAAAGAAAAAGCATCTGCAACAAAATCGCTGATTCTGAAATTCAGAAGCGATGGTTGCAAATGCTTTTTTGTTTTATTAAGCCTCGCCGTTTGTCTCCGGCACGCAGTCGTCCAGCACGGTCTGCAGGGCCTGCCAGTTCTTCAGGGTGCAGCCGGGCAAAGCGTCCGGGTCAAGGCCGGCATCCTCAATGCGGCCAGCCATGCTGTCCTTGTCGCTCAAAAGGCTCAGCGCGTCCGGCTCGATCATCGTCCAGGTCTCGGCAAAGCTTTCCTGCTCATCAGCGTCCAGCGTGTCGTACCAGCTGTAGAAAGCTTCCTGCACGGCTTCCGGGGTGCGGGAGGCAAGACGGGCGTTTTCTGCCCACTGCAGCAGGGATGCCGCTGCGATCACCGATTGAGCGAGCAGCCGGAAACACCCGGCCCCCAGCCCAGACAAGGCTCAAAGGCGGCAGCGGTGCCGGTGATGGAGAAGATGGAGTTCTCGTCAAAATCGCCGGGGTTCAGGCCGGAGGTGTCGGCCCGGGTGGTGGAATCAGGCAGGTCTTCGCCGGAAGCAGCGGAGCTTGCAGAACTGCTGGCAGAGCTTGGCGCTTCGGAACTGCTGGCGGTTGAGCCGCTGCAGCCTGCCAGAATGCTGCAGGCCAGCGCTGCGCAGAGCAGCAGCGAGAGGATGCGGGCATATCTCAATTTCATAGTAGTGTCCTCCTTGAGCGGTGCCGCAGCCGGGCCGCAGCACTTCAAAACGATACACCCTAAGTATACGTTCTGCCGCGGCGGTTGTCAATCGGACAGCGCAGAACGAATTTCAAGCGGGAAATATGCACACTGCACAAAGAAGAAACGCATTTTGGGAACTTTGCATTCTTGACATTTTTGCAATCGGTTGACTACAAGTATAGTGTCTGCCCACGTCAGCCGGAAAGGAAGGAAACGCCCATGAAGCACCGCATCACAGCCGCATTGGAGCGGTTCTCCCGCGCAATGCTGGCACCGCTGAGCTATCTTTCGGCGGCGGGCCTGCTGCTGGTGGTGGGCGCACTGCTCACCAGTGCGCCGCTGGCCGGGGTGCTGCCCTTTTTGCGGTGGGAGCCGGTGCAGCTGGCGGGCAGGATCATTTACAAATGCCTCACGGCGGTCATTTCAAATCTGAGCGTGCTGTTCTGCACCGGTCTTGCGGCGGCGCTGGCAAAGCGGGAAAAGCATCAGGCGGCGTTCATCGCCTGATGAGCTATCTTGTCTACCTAACAGCGGGCAATGTAACGCTGACCGAGTTGGGCCTGCTGGCGCAGCCGGATGCGCTTACCGGCCTGTACAGCGCAGGCCAGACCATGGTGCTGGGCATCCAGACTGTGGACACCGGCGTGTTCGGCGGCATTCTGCTGGGCCTGCTCACCGCCTTTGTGTATGACCGCACCTGCGAAAAAGCCCACCGCGGCATTCTGGGCGGTGTGTTCTCCGGCGTGCGGTGGTCCTTTGCCTGCGTGGCGGCACTGGCGGCGGTGCTGGGCTGTGGGGCCTGCTTTGTCTGGCCGCTATCCAGAAGGCCATTGCGCCGTCACCGGCTTCATTGCCGCTTCCGGCAATATCGGGTTGTTTTTGTACGGCTTTCTGGAACGGCTGCTCATCCCTACAGGGCTGCATCATCTGGTGTATATGCCGTTCCAGTTCTCGCAGCTGGGCGGTCAGCTTATGGTGGGCAGCGTCACCTATACCGGTGCCTATGTGGTCATGATGACCGAATATAACCTCGGCCTGCCGTTTTCGGATGGCATCGTGTGGATGTACACCGGCTTTACCAAGACCTTCGGCTACTTTGGCATTGCGGCGGCATTCATCTTCTGTGCCCGGCGGGGCAGCCGCAAAAAGACTGCCCTTCAGCTGCTGCCGCTGGCCTTTACGGCATCGCTGGCTTCCATTACGGAGCCGCTGGATTTTCTGTTCTGCTTCTCGGCACCGGTTTTGTGGCTGACGCACGCAGCCATCTCCGGCATCTTCATCGTGCTGCTGCACCTGTGCGGAGTCACGGCGTTTACCTCGAACCTTCTGGGGTCGCTTGTGATGAACCTTTCTGCTGGTGCGGCCCGCACGAACTACCCGGTGCTGTATCTGCTGGGCCTTGCCAGATCGCGGTGTATTTTGTGGTGTTCACTGTGCTCATCAAGGCGCTGGACCTGCCCACACCGGCCGCCGCCCGGAAGAGCCGTCCCGGCCGGAAAAGGCCCTGCCGCTGGACGAGCAGGGAATAGAAAAGCTCATTGCAGCCTTTGGCGGGCGGGAGAACATCCGCACGGTGGACAACTGCTTTACCCGCCTGCGTGTCACGGTGAACGACCCGGCCTTCGTCAAGGAGCAGGCCCTGAAAGCCCTGCCCTGCAGCGGTGTGGTGCAAAGCGGCTGCGATGTGCAGATCGTGTACGGCATCCGCGCGCCGGAGGTGCGGCAGGCGGTGGAGCGGCGGCTTGGCCGGGTGGTCTGTTGACCTTTGGCAGAGGGGCAACTATAATAGGGAAAAAGTGGCTTCCCGCGCAGAGCGAAAGGATTTTTTATGTTCCACCGATTTATAGTCGCTGCGCGACGGCGATAAGCCGACAGCAGCAACATGCCGTTTCCCGTTACGACCCTTCCCGTGAAAATGCGTTTGGAGCGCTCCGCAGAGCGCGACAAACGCGAATATATAAAATAATATTTCCGCTGATATTGCCAAAGCGAACGCGTCGGCAATTTTAAATCGTCCGGCGGCTGAAAGGATACACATGCAAGAACAAGCAGTTTTTACGCAAAAAACAGAGCCTGTACCGCCAACCGGCCGCTTTGCCCCCAGCCCCAGCGGGCGGCTGCATCTTGGCAATCTGGCCTGCAGCCTGTTGGCGTGGCTCAGCGCAAAAAGTCAGGGCGGGCGTATCGTGCTGCGCATTGAGGATTTGGATGCCGAGCGCTGCCCGCGCATCTATGCTGACCTGCTGGAACAGGATCTGGACTGGCTGGGCCTTGCGTGGGACGAGGGCGGCAGCACCGGTGGGCCGAACGGCCCCTATTACCAGAGTGAGTGCGCGGAGATCTACACCGCAAGCTACAAAAAGCTGGAAGAGCGCGGCCTTGTGTACCCGTGTTTTTGCTCCCGCGCCCAGCTGCATGCGGCCAGCGCGCCCCATACCTCGGACGGCAACGTGTCTATCCGGGCACCTGCCGCGGCCTGACCGCTGCCGAAATTGAGGAAAAACGCAAAAAGAAGGCCCCTGCCTATCGTCTGATGGTGCCGGACGAGGACATCACATTTGTGGATGGCTGCATGGGCCCGCACACCGAAAATCTTTTGCACGACTGCGGTGACTTCTACCTGCGCCGGGCGGATGGCGTGTTCGCCTATCAGTTGGCCGTGGTGGTGGACGATGCCCGCATGGGCGTTACCGAAGTGGTGCGCGGTGCAGACCTGCTTTCGTCCACGGCACGGCAGCTGTATTTGTACCGCCTGCTGGGCCTGCAGGCACCGGGGTTTGCCCACTGCCCGCTGCTGCTGGCCCCGGATGGGCGGCGGCTCTCCAAGCGCGACGGCGACCAGAGTCTGGAAAACCTGCGGGAAAAGTATACCGCGCAGGAGATCGTGGGAAAGCTTGCCTACGCCTACGGCCTGCAGCCGGAGCCTGCGCCCCGCACACCGGAAAGCCTGATCAAGGACTTTTCCTGGGCAAAGGTGCCAAAGCAGGATGTCTGCCTGCCGGAGGATCTGTTCTGAACAAAAAAAGAAATGCGCTGCCCCTGATGACAGCGCATTTCCTTTTTATAGAGATTCAGATGCGGCGCATCTGCGGCAGATCGTTGGTGTCCATCATACGGCTGAACGCGGTATCCAGCGCCAGCGCCAGCAAAGCGCCCAGCGCTGCATCGATGCAGCTGTGCTGCTTGAGCAGCATGGTGGAGCATACAATGGAGATGCACAGCACATCAGCGGCCGGGCGCATCCAGCGGAACCGGGGCTGCTCAAAGATGCGGCAGCGGTGATAGGCCAGCATCAGCGTGACCGAGTTGAACACATGGATGGACGGGCAGACATTGATGGGTGTGTCGGTGCTGTACAGGAACCGCACCGCACGGGCGAAGATGTCTGTGCCCGGCACATAGCAGGGGCGCAGATTCAGCCCGGTGGGCAGGATCACGTAGCAGGCCAGCGCAATGGTCATACCGCTGAACAGCGGCATACACAGCCGCCAGAAGTCCTCCCGGGGTGCTTCCACAGAAGGAAGAACAGGGTGAACGGGATCCACGGAAACCATGCAAAATAGGGGATGACCGCATATTTGCAGAAGGGAATCAGATCGTCCAGCCGGCAGTGCACGAGGATGTGCGGCATATGGATCTGGGTGTTCAGGAAATTGAATGCGGAAAGATAAAGTATGAGATACAGCGCCATGAAGCAAAGCGGATGGCGCGAAAACCAACTGCGTTTCATTGAAAAAGCCTCCTTTTTGCAGAAGTGAAAGCTCTTAGCACTGTGAAATTATACGCCGGGAATGTGACAAAAACAAGAATGAAAGCAGACAACATTGCTGAAAAACAAATAAATTATTTGTGCGTATTGCGTAAAAAAGAGCCTGCCTTCGCGGCAGGCTCTTATAAAATGCAGAGGAAAGATTCAGATGACCTGCTGTTCCAGCCACTTGCCGCGCACGAAGCGTACAAAGAAGCACAGGGAGCGGAACGCCCAGTCCAGATACATGCCCATCCAGATGGCCAGCAGGCCGCCGTGGAAGGCCAGCACACACAGGTAGCAGAAGCCCACCCGGAAGGCCCACATGGACACGATGCTCACGGTCATGGTAAAGCGGGCATCGCCTGCCGCACGCAGGATGTTGGGCATGGTAAAGCTGGAAGGCAGATGAACAGCGAAACGATGTTGAACCACACCATCACTTCCAGCGCCATGGCGTAGGCTTCCGGCGAGAGGTTGAACAGGCCCAGTGCAAATTTGTTGGCAAACAGGAAGGCCGAAAGTTCATGAACCATGCGCCGCAGTAGGCAAACAGCATCAGGCGGCGGGAGTAATACACGGCCTGATCTTTTTCGCCTGCGCCAAGGCACTGGCCCACCACGGTCAGCGCAGCCATGCCCACGCATTGGCCGGGATGTTCAAAAAGGTGGTGGTGGTGTTTGCCACGCGTTGGCCGCAATGGCGGCGGTGCCCAGAGTGGAGGTCAGGCTGGAAACGGACAGCTTGCCGATCTGGAACATGCCGTTTTCAATACCGGCAGGGATGCCCACCCGCAGGATCTGCTGGATGAGCCGTGCCTTCGGGGCAAGGGCCTGCAGGCCGTCCACCCGCAGCGGGCAGGCGGGCCGCTGCAGCAGGTACAGCACAGCCACGCAGGCAATGGCACGGGACACAAGGCTGGCCAGTGCGGCACCCATCACGCCCATTTTGAAGCGTAGATCAGCACGCGTTGCCGCCAATATTCACCACATTCATTACAAGGCTGGACATCATGCTGATCTTGCTGTTGCCCTGCGCCCGGAACAGGGCCGCACCGGCGTTGTACAGGCCGATGAACGGGTAGCTCAGGGCCGAGAGCAGGAAGTAGGTCTCGGCATAGCGCATCACGTCCACGTCGATGGAGCCGAAGATGCCGCGCAGGATGGCATGGCGGCCCGCCACCACAACGGCGGCCACCAGCAGGCTGAAGCTGGACAGGATGAACAGGATCTGCGCCGCTGCATTCTTGGCATCCTTTGGCTCCTGCCGGCCGATGTACTGGCTGGTGACCACCGCGCCGCCGGTGGCAAGCGCTCATGATCTGGATCATCAGGGTGTTGAAGCTGTCCACAAGGCTCACGCCGGAAACAGCGGCTTCCCCCACCGAGGAGACCATCAGCGTGTCGGCCAGACCGATGGTCACGCTGAGCGCCTGCTCTGCGATCAGCGGCAGCAGCAGGGCAATGAGCTGCTGCCGGGTGAACAGCGGCGGCTTATGGAACGCGGGCGTTTTGGTTGCTGTCATAGGTTCCTCCGTGACGGTGACAAGATACACTTGGATACATGACCTATATCATACAGCAGAACGCGCAGAATTACAAGAGAAAATCTTCTGTCAGGAAAATTCCTGACTGGGGGTCAGGCTGGTGCCGTAATATACGATATAATCATACGGGACGGTCGGCCCGAACACCGTCTTGTCTGGGTACTTCCTCAGCATGTCCGCTTTCAGGTCGGCCGGGGTCTCGGGCACACCGGCGCAGAGCGTATCGGAGCACACGGCATTCCAGAGGCCCGCAGAGAACGAGGTGCAGTTGTAAATGGCCGACCAGTGGTCTGCGTTGGCCAACGCCTGATTTACAGTGTCTAGCTGGCTCTGGTCCAGTGAGACTGAATGCCGTAAAGATTCTGATAGTAAGAAGCGTTCAGGTAATATTTGTAGTAGCCCTCCAGATTGTACCAGATGCCGGAATGCTCGCAGCGGTTGCCGCGGGTGCTTACGGTGATGGACGTATCCGGCGCAATGAGCAGTCCGCCCACATTGATATCCTGCTCCGAGACATTGGTGATGGTGAGGAAGCTGTGTCCGCTGGTGTTGAGGGGAACATCGCCGTGGTCATCGGCGCGGGCAAAAAGCCGCAGCACCGCAACGGCTCCCTCGGCAGGGGCATCACCGTAGGCCTGCGCAGGGGACTTGTGGTCTGCCTGCGCAAAGTGGTACGGCCCGCCAAAGTTGGTGGTAAAGCCAACGACATTGAGCATCAGGTCGGCAGAACCGGTGATATCTGTTACCACCTTATCCTCTTTTGCGGCGGGCTGTGCGGCCTTGGGTTCCTGTGCGTAGGCGGGCAGGGCGCACAGGCAGGCCAGCAGCACGCAGCAGGAGAGGATGCGGAAAAACGGTTTTTTCATAGATGCCTCCATTTGTGTTTTTTTTTCAGGTAAAGCTTACTGTTTTTGGCAGGGTCTGTCAAGGACTGCGGCAGGCGGAAAAGCCGCGCCGCAGCGTGTTTGTTCCACTTTACCCGTGCAGGCAATTGTGATAAAATAAACCTGAGGTGCACTGTGCTTTGCAGGAGAGGGGAGTGCACTGTGGTAAATGAGATAAGAAATAAAAGGTAAATCAGAACCCAAAGGGGGAACAATATGCCAAAAGCAGCCCACAAGGTGGTCGTGATCGGCCACCGCAACCCGGATACCGATTCCATCTGCTCGGCCATTGCTATGCAGAGTTGAAAAACAAGACCAGTGATCTGGTCTGTGAGCCCCGCCGTGCAGGCAAAATGAATCAGGAGACCGAGTTCGTGCTCAAAAAGTTCGGGGTAAAACCCCCGCGCATGTGCACGGACGTGAACCCGAAGATCCGCGATGTGGACTACCGCGAGATGCCCGGCATCCCCGGCTCCACCAGCCTGCGCAAGGCGTGGGAGATCATGCGCGACAAGCAGATCGACACCCTGCCGGTCACCAGCCCGGACAACGAGCTGGAGGGCGTGATCACCGTGAAGGATATCGCCACCGCCAACATGGACGTGTTCGACACCGGCATCCTGGCCAAGAGCCAGACCACCTACCGCAATATTTTGGAAACGCTGGGCGGCACCATGGTGGTGGGCCGCGAGGACGACGTGTGCACCACCGGCCACATCCGCATCGGCACCGCCACGCCCGAAATGCTGGAAAATACCGTGGAAAAAGGCGACATCGTCATCCTGACCAACCGCTACGAAAGCCAGCTGTGCGCCATTGAAAAAGAAGCGTCGCTGCTCATCATCTGCAACGGCTCCAAGGTGGGCCGCACCATCCAGCGCATTGCCGAGGAAATGGGCGTGGCCATCATGTCGGCCCCGGTGGACACCTACGCCGCCGGTAAGCTGATCAGCCAGTGCGCTCCCATCTCCTACTATATGACCCGCAGCGACATCATGAAGTTCACCCTCGTCACGCCGGTGGCCGATGTCACCCGCGTGATGGCCAAGGTACGCCACCGCTATTTCCCCATCCTCGACGAGGACGGCAAATACTGCGGCATGGTCAGCCGCCGCAACATCATCAATCTGCAAAAACGCCGCATCATCTGGTGGACCACAACGAGGCCACCCAGGCCGTGGAGGCTTCGATCAGGCCGAAATTCTGGAGATCATCGATCACCACCGCATCGGCAGTCTGGAGACCAGCGGCCCGGTGTACTTCCGCAACCAGCCGGTGGGCTGCACTGCACCATCATCACCCAGATGTACGACGAGAACGGTATGGAGATCCCGCCGCAGATCGCAGGCCTTCTGCTGGCGGCCATCCTTTCGGATACGCTGGTGTTCCGCAGCCCCACCTGCACCCCGCTGGATGAGGCCCTTGCAAAGCGTCTGGCAAAAATTGCCGGTGTGGACATTGACGAGTTTGCCAGCGAGATGTTTGAAGCAGGCGAAAAGCTGGACGGCAAGACCGCCGAGGAGGTGTTCCTGCAGGACTTCAAGGTGTTCATGTGCGGCGATATCCGCTTTGGCGTGGCGCAGGGCAGCTACATGACCCGCAAGAACCTGCTTGCCGCCGAAGCGCTGCTGCAGCCCTATCTGGAAGAAGCCCGCAACAAGCAGAACGTGGAGGATATCTACATGCTGCTCACCGATGTGCCCAAGGAGGAGAGCGTGGTCATCAGCGATGGCCGCTATGCTTCCGAGGTGCTCTCGGACGGCTTTGAGACCCAGCCTGCCGAGGACGGCAGCTTTACCCTGCCCGGTGTGGTGAGCCGCAAAAAGCAGTTCATCCCGGCGCTGATGACCGCCTATCAGGAGCTGTAAGATGTTTGATTTTCTGCATAAAAAAGCACAGGATGCCACGCCGCCCGCCCTGCCGGAAGGCACTGTGCGCCGCCGCTACTCCATCGAAGGGCAGGTGCAGGGGGTGGGCTTCCGCTACCGCGCCCGCTATGCGGCCCAGACGCTGGAACTGACCGGCTGGGTGGAGAACGAGGACGACGGCAGCGTGACGCTGGAAGTGCAGGGCGACCCGGAAAAGTTCCTGCGGCTGTTCGCCATGATCCAGAAAAGCGATTATATCCAGATCACCGGCATCCGCCAGAAGGATCTGCCGCCCGACCCATGGGAGCGGGGCTTCTCGGTAAAAGGGTATTGATCTGAACTGCAAACAAAGCTGACGCGAAAGCGTCAGCTTTTTTGCTCTTTCTAAATTTATCAACCTGCTGTTTTTAGCGGGGAATTGTCTGTCCAGATGGTGCCGTCCAGCAGCCGGGTCACAGCCAGAGTGCCGTTTGCGGAAACACGGGCCGGATCCAGCGCGTAGAAATCGCTCTCCTTCAGGTTCGCGGGGTCTGCATCCGGGCGGATGCCCACCACGCAGACCCAGTGGCCATAGGCGGCGCTGGTGGCGATATGGGGGTAGTTCACCTCGTTCCAGCCGGAACTGGTCAGGTGGTATTCATAGCTGGAGGTGCGGTTCGTGTGCCGTTTTACGCCGCTCACCGCGGTGTTTTTCAGATGCACGATCACCGGCTTCCCGGCGGAAAGCTCGGTGTAAAGCTTCTGCAGGCACTCGGACAGGCTGCCGGAATAACCGTAGTAGCCGCCCGCAGACCAGACCGCACCGTTTGACCACATGCCGCTGCCGGAGGAAACTTTTCCATCCAGAATGGTGCGTGCATAGCGCAAGGCGTACCAGCTGCATTTGCCGGAGGTCTGGTTGCCGATGGAAAGGATCTGGCTGGTGCTGAAGTCCAGCATCCGGATGCCGTGCGTTTCCTGCAGGGCAGCTGCGTGTGCGTGGGGAACGGCCAGAGCCAGCACAAGGCACAGCGCCAGAACTGCCGCCGCCAGCCGCTGTGCCGCGCGGGCGGGACAGTGTTGCATATTGAGCCACATCCTTTGTTTTTTCTACGACCTTATTTTACCATGCAAAAATGGTAGAATTGTGTAAAATCGTAATTTTTTGAAAGGATTCTGAAAGATGGATCAAGATGGATCGGAACACAACATCTGTCCAAACCGGGAAGGACTGTGCCCCGGAAAAGAACCGCATGGAGCTTCCGGCTGGAAGAAGATTTTCCAGCACGGTAAAGAACCTTTGCGAAATAAGAACAGTATATCTCAATACTGCAACAAAAAAGCCGCTGTTTCATTGATTTTGAACGAAAATGTTTCGGAAACTTTATGCATCTTCTCGATTGACAAAACCAACTGCTGTCGGATATAATCAGGCCAGAACGACACCCGTTCTGTAGTGCGAAAAAACAGCACTGAAATGAGACAAATCAACAAAATCTTGAAATGACAGGAGGCGCTTTACAATGAAAAAGCTGAAGAAATTTGCTGCCCTGCTTCTGGTGGGTGTGATGGCTCTGGCCCTGCTGACGGCCTGCGGCGGTGGCGGCGGCCCAACCGAAGAGCAGAAAGTACTGGCCCAGATCAGTCAGGAGAAGGGCGTCCAGGTGACCAATGACGCAGAGCTCCGTGCAGTGGCTGAAAAGAGACTGGATGAGTCGCTCCAGTATAAAGTTTTCGGCTATGCAGGAGCGTACAGGTTCTATACAGATCCAGTAGGAAATGATCTGGCTGTCACCATTACTGCCCGGCACAACTATAAGGATACGTTCCTGAGCACGGTTCTGACTTATATCTCGCAGTATATTAAAACGGATGTCAGCGGCAACGTGAGTCAGGATGGCATCTGGTCGAATATAGGCGTGGTGGTCAAGAGTGATAACGAGCAGAGCTACATTGGCATCACCATCCGCATTAAGAACTACTACAAGTAAAAATTCCTCAACCCTTTCTCCCGGAGCGTGGCTGC
>ENA-OQCS01001015-OQCS01001015.1-human-gut-metagenome-genome-assembly--contig:-NODE-1015-length-15137-cov-3.074950_pt1 | contig 15137 bp, 19 predicted proteins | sample MGYA00242757_ERZ504575 | MGnify/ENA primary metagenome ERZ504575 (study PRJEB26092, sample SAMD00036297) | human gut metagenome | host: Homo sapiens | study: EMG produced TPA metagenomics assembly of...
GCTCACTGCGACTCTCCTACCTTCCGCATCAAGCCTAACGCTGAGATAACTTGCGAGGGCGGTATCGTGAAACTGAATACCGAGGTTTATGGCGGTCCGATTATGTCAACCTGGTTCGACCGTCCACTCACCTGGCGGGTAGAGTGATCGTAAAGGGCGAGGATGCGATGCATCCGAAGACTCTCCTGATCCATATCCAGCGACCACTGCTGCAGATCAGTAATCTCGCTATCCACTTCAACCGTCAGGTGAACGATGGCGTGAAGCTGAGCAGGCAAAAGGATGTGCTCCCTATCCTCGGCATCATCATGATGAACTGGAAAAGGGTAATCTGCTGATGAACGTGATTACCGGCGAACTGGATATACAGAAGGAGGATATCCTCGACTTCGACCTCTATCTGGCTGATGCCACTCCTGCCTGCACCTTCGGTGTGCACGATGAGTTTATCTCTTCGGGAAGACTCGATGACCTGTCGATGTGCTGGGCGGGCGTAGAAGCGATGATTGCAGCAGATGCAACTTCATCTTCAGATGCTACTCGTGTTCTCGCCATCTTCGACAATGAGGAGACGGGTTCGCAGACCAAGCAGGGTGCGGGAAGTCCTTTCCTCTCTTATATGCTGCAGCGCATCGCTCTTGCACAGAGCGGAACGGAGGAGGCGTATTATCAGGCAGTGGAGCGTGCCTTCATGATTTCTGCGGACAATGCGCATGCCTGGCATCCTAACTACAGCGAGAAGTTTGACCAACGAATCATCGATGCTGGGGGGCGGTCCGGTCATCAAGTTCAATGCGGCACAGAAGTATGCGAGTGATGCGGTATCTGCTGCCATCTTCGCGAATATCTGTGAGGCAGCGGGTGTGCTTGTCAGCGTTTCGTGAACCACAGTGATGTGGCTGGCGGAAGCACTTTGGGCAATATCCTCGCCTCTTCCATTCCATTGAAGGGCGTGGACATGGGTAATGCCATCCTCGCCATGCACAGTTGCCGCGAAACCGGCAGCGTGATTGATCACGAATACTGCGTGAAGGCTTTCACGAAGTTCTATCAGTTATAATTTAAAAGCTTTTGCCCTTACAGGGCGACAGGCTTGCATCCATAAATACCCAGGGCGATTGCCCTGGGCTAGGAGCTTCTGCCCTTTACCTTTCCCTTCGGCCGGTGACCGTTGGTTCAGGGCGTATGGGATGTGGCTTATGACACACCCTCTTAACTTTCATTTCTTCTCATACCCCTTATTCTGCACGAGCTTGGGATTCAGGTCGAGGCATTTCTGAGGAATCGGGAAAAGAATACTGGAATCATCACCCTTGCAGACCTTTGCCTTCTCCTTCATCAACAATACCTCGGGATAAGAGAAACGGAAGAGCGGCTTGAGATGCTCCGTTTCTACCAGATGGGAACCGCCATTCTCACGAAGCAACCTTGCATAAGTGGAACTATCGAATATCTCATTCTCCTCCAAACCATACCCTTCTGCGGCCAATTTATCACAATAGAAGATACAGGTTCCCAGGCATTCAATTCCTTGCTGCGATTCTCACCAGCCGTTCCACCATTGAGCAGAGAAGCACCATCGGCCGTCTGAACCACAAAGTGGATTTTCTTACCTTTAGGACGTTTCTTATATCCTCTGGTCCAATCATCAAACGTATAGATTTCAGCATTGAAAGCCAACTTTGCCAACAGGAAGTTGATTACCGGTTGCGTGATTCTTCCCTCATACACTCCAGCATTGGCGCTATGCTCATTCGGAAGATAAGGCAGCGCCTGCTGCAACTCACTGAAGATAAAGCGGAACACCTCGCTCCTTTCGCTTTGCGCACAGAGGTTGACATCGGTAAGCGAAGCCACGGCAATGCCCGAAGCCGCCTCATAGATGGCCGCCTCGCCAGAAGACAGAATCACGGGAATCCTGCCAAAAAGCTCCATCGCCTCGTAATACATCATAGCTCTGATGGCACGCACCTCTGCCTTAAACTGGTCTTTTTGATTCACAGAGAGCAAATCCGACTTGTAATCGATGATATCAAGCGACTGATTCGCCTTTCCTATCACCTGATAGAGATGACTCCACACAGCATAGAGCGAGTCTTCCTCCTCGCTATGCTCTACAAAGTCTATGTCCTGATAGAGAGAAGATACGGTATGGTTGTAGATTTCAGACGCAGAACCATACATGGCATTCCCGTCGAGCTGCTCCTTAGGATGCTCATTCGCACAAGAAGAGAATACCATGACAGTCCCCAGCATGAGGACCCAAATGCAAATACGTGAAATCTTCATAACCATATCTACAGTAATTTGGGTAAAACATAATCCAAACTGCAAATATAACAAAAAAGAAAGATAGAAGAATGTAAAAAAGGCGAGAAAACTTACGCAAAATTGCGTATAGGCTGATAAAAACGGAAAAAGGAAGCCAAGACAAATACAAACTTGCCCGACTTCCTTTTGTTTCATTTATATAAACGAGAACCACTATACCAAGGTTCCGTGCTTATCTATGTTAATTATCATTTCTATGTTAATTATCTCTTCACTCTCAATCCATTCTCGATGCTAGAGAGTTCATCGAAGAACTCGGCATCAATCTTCAGTCGCTCCTCTACCTTGGCGCAACTGTGGATAACCGTGCTATGATCGCGATTACCAATGAGTTTGCCCACTCTGGAAGCAGGCATCTTGATGAGTTTCTGAGCCATGAACATCGCCACCTGACGCGCCTCCACGTACTCACGCTTGCGGCTCTTGCTGTTGACTGCAGCCACCGTTACCTTGTAATGATTGCAGACCGCCTCCACGATTTCATCGAGGGTGAGCACCTTGTTGCTCTCCTCAACCTTGACGGCACGCTTGATGACACGCTCAGCCAGTCGGATATCGATGCTGCTGTTATATACGATACTGTAAGCCAGCAAGCCATTGATGGCACCCTGGAGATCACGCACACTGCCGTTGCAGGTCTGTGCGATGAAGGAAACCACATCCTTCGGAATCTTCAGTCCATCCTTGCGCACCTTGTTGCTCACGATATCGATGCAGAGTTCCACATTCGGCTTCTCCAACTCCGCCACCAGTCCACAAGAGAAACGGGTGATGAGTCGGTCTGGCATATCCTTGAGTTCTACCGGAGGTCGATCGCTCGCCAGAATGATACGCTTTCCGTTACGGAAGAGGTGATTGAAGATGTGGAAGAAGGTATTCAAGGTCTTCGCCTTGCCTGCCCAATCCTGCACATCATCCACGATGAGCACATCGATAGACTGGTAGAAATTGATGAAATCATTGCTCGCATTATGCAGCACCGCATCGGTATATTGGGTCTGGAAGAGGCGGGCACTGACATAAAGCACACGCTTCTGCGGATACATCTGCTTGGTTTTCAGACCAATAGCATTCACCAGGTGAGTCTTTCCGCTACCAGAAGGACCATAGATGAACATCGGGTTGAACTGCGTGGTATTCGGATGCTCAGCGATAGACAATCCCACCGAACGTGGCAGCTTGTTGCTGTCACCCTCCATATAATTATTGAAGGTGAGTTTCGGATCAAGTTGGGTATCAATGTCTTCAAGCTGCTGTGGTTCTGCCGGGTTAGCCTGTGTCTGTGGCTGCTGTGCCAATCTCCTGCGCTCAGCCTCATCAATATCAGCCGGATCAGCTTCCACATCCTGGGTCAACCTGTGTTCCTTATCCGTTACCACACGATAAGTGAGTCGGATGCCATCGCCGAAATTGCGATGAAGGACCTTGCTCAACAAGCCAACATAGTTCTGTTCCAAGTATTCATATACAAATGGACTTGGAACTTGAACCAACAGAGTCTTGGTCGAAGGCTTGTACGACTCAAAGACTATCGGTCGAAACCATGTATTATATTGCTGCTCTGACACATTATCCTTTATAAGCAAAAGACTATTGTCCCAAAGCGCTTTTGGACTTGCTAACATTGACACTATTTACTTCTTATTTAATTGATTTTTTACCTTAACACTACATCAGATTGCACCACCTGGTGTAAATCGACTGCAAAATTACAAAAAAGCCCAAAGTAGCAAATCGGGCTATTTATAATATTTTAAGACTCCCCTGATAACTACCTCATAATCAAGCAACTAAGAAAGTTATCCACAATTGCGTTTTAGGGGCAGTGAAACAATTTCGAAACACCCCGAAATAGCTAAAAAACAACAAGTTCTGTAGCTATTCCGGGGGCGTGAAACATTGCCTTTATTATTTAGACAAAATTTATTTTGGCATTTTCCTCAAAGAAGCCTTCAAAACGGCATATCCGAGTCTCTACTTGTCTTTCTTTCCAAAAACTGAGAAGTGAACATATCGCTTTGGATGCGCCTTGAGATCGATGACCAGAGAGTCGGCATGCGACATGGTTGAGTTCAGATTCTCATAGAGGCGGGTATCGTTCATGAGGAGACCGAGGCTACCCTTTCCGCTGTTCAACTGCTCGGTGAACTTCTGTGCACCATCGAGGGTGGCATTCACACGGTCGAGTGTGCCCTGCACATCGAGGCTCGCCAGATTAGAGGTGAGGCGGTTGGTATTGTCGAGAACGCCATTCGCCTTCTTCATCATACCTGGAACCTGCCTGTTCAATCCAGCCATCAGGTATTCAGCTCACGGGTGGAAACGGTGAGGTTGCTGGTGATGGTCTCCACATTGTGGAGGGAAGCAGCCAGGGCAGGATCAGCCAGAAGTGCATTCACACTGGTGAGGATGGAATCCAGCTTAGGCAGCATCTTCTCGACTACCGGAATCATTTCAGCAGCCTTGCCCATCATACCGGAATTCACCATACCAGGGATGATGCCGCCCGGTTCGATACGCTCGCGAGGATTGTTGGCAAGCAGGAGACTAACCTGGAGATTGCCCATGATATCCTTAGAAATCTCTGCGGTACTACCCGCAGGGATTCTCAGATCCTTATTGATATCCACCTTGACCTTGATGGGACCCTTTCCTGAATAGTCGAAATCCAGCTGATCCACGGTACCCACCTTGTAACCATCGGCATAGATAGGGGTAGAAGCACCCATCCCCTGGATGTCATCAAACGTCATATAGTAGGTGTTATTGGTAGAGAACAAGTTGATGCCTTTCAGAAAGTTGACTCCGAAGTACATCACCAAGATACCTACAATAGCGACCAACGCTATCCTAATTTCCTTTGTCAGTTTCATATTTATCTATTTTTGTTCTTTTTATTATACCTATTTATATAGAGCGAATCACAGGCTGCCCGAAAAAGGGAGCTATCGGTTGCGGTTCTGCTTGAACTCCCGGATAGCCTGGTTCACGTCATATTTCTCTCCGTTCTTGAAGGCGATGATGAAAGCTCCGGAAACTTATCCAGCTTTTCCTTGCGCAGGCGATAGATTTCGTTGTAATTGGTGGATGCACCCAGGGTGTATTTCACCAGATTGCCTTCCTGGAAACTATCGTAATCGGTTTCGCCCTTGAATGAGCATCGCCCTTGCGAAGGTTTCTACTACCTACGAAAATCTGAAGCTTGAAGACCGGCGCATCGGCTATCTCAGCCTTCTTCACCTCCTTCTTCGGTTCCTGCTTCTTCACCTCCCGCTTTGGCTCAGGCTTTTTCACTTTCTTCTCCACCCGCTTTGGCTGTTCAGGCGTTGCCTCTTCACGCTTCGGATGCTCTACCCTCGTTACGGCACGAGTCTTAGGCGCAGGTTCCTGATCAGGAACAATCTTCGGCAGATTCACGTCTTCGGAATCCTTGGCACGATAAGGAATGGAAACCGATCTGTCGTACTTATTCTTGTATTTTGCGAAAGCCTCGTAGATGCCACGGGCGATATCATCCACTCTGCTGTCATTGTTGAGCAGGCGCTCTTCATCAGGAGTGGTGATGAATCCCAACTCAATGAGGCAGCCCGGCATGGAAGTCTCTCTCAAGACCAGGAATCCCGCCTGATGCACGCCCTTGTCGGGACGGTTGGCACCATCGCAGACACCTCGCTGAATCATTCGTGCCAGATCTACGCTGCGCTCCATGTTCTTGCCCTGGATGAACTCGAAGATGATATAGCTCTCAGAAGAGCGGGGATCGAAGCCCTGATATCTCTGCTGATAGTCCTTCTCCATCGAGATGACGGAGTTTTCCCGCATCGCCACATCGAGATTATCCTTGGCACGGTGCATACCGAGGGTATAGATCTCGAAGCCACGAGCCACCTTTCCTGCCGGCAAGGCATTGGTATGCACGGAGATAAAGAGATCGGCATTGGCACGGTTGGCGATATTCGCACGCTCATTGAGCGGGATGAAGACATCCTTCGTGCGGGTATAGATGACTCTTACCTCCGGGAGATTCTGCTCCACATACTTACCGAAGCGCAAGCAACGGCAAGATTGATATTCTTTTCCTTGGATATGGCTCCGAGTGCTCCGGCATCATGGCCACCATGACCAGGTCGATGACCAGCGTGAATCGCTTATTGGCAGCTAACGATGTCATTACAAACATGCACATCAAAGCCCATATCAGTGTTACTTCTTACACATACTTCTGATGATTTTGCAAAATTACTACTTTATTATCAGAAACCTAATTCTAACTACAAGTTTTATCATTTGTTAATACAACCTCTACCCCTGCGCCGTCGCTATCGGCACCCATCGGTGGATTCACCTTGGTGATAGAGAGCTGGAGTTTCTGGATTTCCGGGAAATCGGAAAAGAGCCTATGGGCGATTCTGCCTGCCACATGCTCCAGGAGCTTGCTGGGCACCGCCATTTCTTCTCTTACCTTCTGATAGACCTCGGCATAGTTGAGGGTTCCCTGAAGATCATCGGTCTTCATGGCAGAAGAGAAGTCATAATCCAGCACCAGGTTGACAAGATAATCGTTGCCTACGATTCCTTCCTGCGGCAATACGCCATGAAAAGCGTGGAAACGCACATTCCTGAGGTATATCTTACTGCTCATCAATTTCATCTTCAGTCTCCTTATCATCTATTCCGTTTTCCAAGTTATCTATTCCATTTTCTTCATAGAGGTACTTCTTCAAGGCTCTTTCCACGCCCACCCGCCAGGTGTTGAGGGTTTCGGAGGTGAGCTGAAGCTGATTGACCAGCTTGATGACGTGGGCAACCGGCATACGATAGCGCAGAACGCCGGATATGAGCTTGGCATAGTTCCAATACTCTGGATTGAACTTCTCGCTCAATCCTTCGACGGTAATCTTGTAGCCACGCTTGTTGACAAACTGGAAATCATATCGCTTCTGTCCTTCCGGGAGCACCGTCTTGATGATCTTGCCTTGGTGACAGACTTGGGGAGCATGATGCCTTCATCCTCATCCTGCAAACCGGTGAATATCTCGTAGGGATGACCATTGAGCAATCCGACCAAAGCCACCCATCTCTCCTTATTGTTCTGGTATCTTACCACATCGCACTCCAATTCCTTAGGTCGAACCTCTACCACTTCCGGGCTGCCGATTGATTTCTGCGTTTCTTCGGAAACAAGTTTCGCCAATGGAAGATGGAGCTTATGCCAATCGACATTCTGAGCATCGAAATGCCCGTGCAGCTCAGCCAATCGGGTCTTCAAATCTTTCATCAAGGCGTGGCTCGCCTCTTCGAAAGTCATATTTTCAGTATATTCCATATTAAACGTTTAATAATTAGCTGCAAAATTAAAACAATATTTCTAAAATATGAAACGTTTGAGCAGATATTTCATCAAAAAACGCACGAAAAGCTCATTATATAGCAAAAAATGTAAAAGAACCGTGTTCTTTTTGGGAAACTTGCATTATCTTTGCATAAGATAAGCTGCACTCGGCAATTTGTAAGCAAGCTTACATTGCGCTCGCTTGCATTATCTTTGCATAAGATATTAGAAAAAGAAACAAGATATGGAATCAATCAAGAAAAGAACCTCGATTCGCAAATATGCAGACAGAGAGGTAACAGAAGAACTTTTGAACAGATTGCTGGAAGAGGCGATGCGTACTCCTACCATGGGAAACCTGCAGCTCTACAGCGTAGTGGTAACCCGCAGCGAAGAGGGAAAGAAGGCTTTGGCACCTGCCACTTCAACCAGCCGATGGTGACAGGCGCTCCTGTGGTACTCACCATCTGCGCCGACTACCGCCGCACCACCCTCTGGGCAGAAAACCGCAAGGGAACCCCGGGATACGACAACATCCTCTCGTTTATGAATGCGGCTACCGATGCCCTGCTCTTCACGCAGACTTTTACCAATCTGGCAGAAGAGGCAGGTCTGGGAACCTGCTTCCTGGGCACCACGGTGTATATGCCGAAAATGATCATCGACACCCTGAAGTTGCCGAAGCTGGTAATGCCTGTGGCTACCCTTACCATCGGATGGCCGGATGAGCAGCCTGCCCAGAACGACCGTCTGCCATTGAGAAGCATCATCCACAACGAGCATTTCGAGGATTATACCCCAGAAAAGATTGATGACTTCTATGCCGAGAAGGAAGCACTGGAAGAGAACCAGGAGTTTGTACGCATCAACAACGTAGAAACATTAGCCCAGGTTTTCACCGATATCCGATATACCAAGAAGGATTGCGAAGCCATGAGCATCGGATTCCTCGATGCCCTCAAGCAGCAGGGATTCCTTTAGTTCGGAAGTTAAAGGAGTCAAAGGAGTTAAGACAAACGTCTTACTGCAAAAATAGCGCATCAGCAAGTTAATCTCGCTGATGCGCTTTTTTATTTTACTTTCAGTTTTACTTATTGAAACCTGTAATCTCTACGTAAGGAGCCTGATTTCTGCCATCCTCATCACGATAAGATACCTTGATAGTCTTGCACTCGTTCGGCATCAGACTGAAATAGTTATCGCTGTAGATAACAGGGAGAATCTGCTCACCATCTCCACCCTTCAGGTTCAGGCGAACCAAGAGGCAGGTACATTGCCGGTATTGCGGATCTCTACCTCGCCAACCCACTCTTCGCCCTGCTGAACGAAACGCTTTCCGCTGACAGCAACATCTGCCTTTGGCAACTTAGAGAGTGCCTGGAGATTATCCTCTTCCTTACCCATCACATAGAAGTTGTCTGAAACCACCTGGTTGTTCTGCTCCAGAGTCAACTTGATGTAGTAAACCTCCTCATCCGGCTCGCTTACGCTAACGGCATCGAGGGTCTGGTCTTCTGACACATTCACTTCCTTGCTCTCCTCCTTGATCAACTTTCCGTACATATCAAAGACCTGAGCCTTGGCAACCAAGCCATCCTTGGCACCACCGGCAAAGTTGACCACCTCGGCAACCTTCTTCACTGGGTTGTACTGGATATGCAATGGTTCGCAAGCCTTCTTCACACCAAGTATGCTGCAGTTGGCTCGAAGTAATAATCGTAGGTACACCATACCATACTTGGCCAGCAGGCATGACTCATCCAGATGAGCAGACCAAGACGGTCCTGCTGAGAAGACTCGTACATCGCACGGTAGCCATCATAGTTGAGCACTGTGCCACTTGGTAAACTGCTCAGCACTCTGAGGCTTGCCATAACGTTTCTCCATGATGTTGTTGAAAGACTCACCACCTGCGCCTTCAATGTATAATCATGCTGTCCCCAAGCATCGCTCTGTGGCCACAGATGCTCCGGTTCCATCATTCTGCTCAGCGATTCAAAGGTAGGCACATTCGGCATACCACGCTCTGAATGCAACTTATGGCTCTGGTTAGCGAAGTAGAAAGATGGTGACTTCATCTGGTAAGGACCATGACCGCTGACACCGAGGTCGGCTGAGCTAGGAATATAGCCCAACTGTGATGGATATCCTTGACCTGCTCTCTCAGCACCTTGTCGATGGATGCAGGAGGGAAACCCTCGTTTCTACCGCAATAGATACCGATACAAGCATGGCTGCGGATGCGGGAGATGTAATCGGCAGAGTTCTCGAGGAACATCTTGTCGTCATCAGGATCCGGTCCGTCCCATGGGTTAGCCAACCAGAAGTCCTGCCAGATCATGATACCATACTTATCGCATGCCTCATACAGCTCCTCATCACCAATCTGACCCACCCAGTCGCGAATCATATTGTAGTTCATCTCCTTATGGTAGCGAACGGCAGCATCGTATTCACGTCCACGGTAGTTGAGGTTGGTCTCGGAGAATCCCCAGTTACCACCCAATGGATTCAATCGCTTGCCATTGATGTAGATCTTGGTCTGGGTATCCAGGTCGGCATAGCTCATCTGGCGGATACCCGCCTTATAGTTGACCTCAGAGATTACCTCGCCTGAAGCCTTGTCAGACACCTTGAAACCGGCATCATATAAATAAGGAGAACCATAGCCGTTAGGCACCAGAGATTCATGCGCTGGTTCTTGAGCTGAGGATAATCAGCTGGAGCGAAAGCCACCTCACGCTTCTCGTTTGGCTGCAGGCTAACTTCCTGCTCGAACTGGATCTTGCCGATAAAACCGGAAAGCTTCACAGTCTTAGCCACGGCATCTGCATTCTTCAGGAAGACAGATGGAGTCATGGTTGCCAATGTATCCGGCAAATTCAAAGTAGATGTTACCAGCGGATCGGAAACGCTCACACCGTTATCGTGGGTGAGATAGACATCATTCCAGATACCGATTTCACGACCTGGGGTATTGGTAATCCAGTCCCAGCCGATAGATGCGTGGAAGGTTGGGTTATCAGCACCCAACTCACCACCATTGAGGTCGGTATTCTGGAGATTCTTCTGTTTCACCACGCCGAAGTGGGCATTCTTGATGACATGCACCTCGAGCTTGTTGGCACCCGTCTTCAACTTCTTGGTCACGTCGATACGAGAGCGGATAAAGGCACCTTCGATCCTGCCAATCTTCTCACCATTGAGGAGGATATCTGCCTTCCAATTGATACCATCGAAGTTGAGATAGGTATGCTGGTTCTTGTTGGCTGATGGCTGATGGTTGATGGTAGTACGATACCAGAAATCTGAGTTGAAGAACGACTCGGAAATCTGTCGCATATTATCATCGTAGCGGTTATCAGGCACCGCACCGATATTCATATAGCTGGTAAGCACGGTTCCAGGAACGGTAGCCTGAATCCAGGCATCACTTCCCTCACGCGCAGCTGCCACTGGTTGAGCATCTGCTTGCCATCCTTAGAAGCCAAAGTGTTGGCTGCCTCGGCACGCAAGCCACCCTTACCCATCACCTGCATCTCAGACAAGGCATAGCGACCGGAAGCATCCGGCTGGGTAAGCAGCAATCTCACATATCTGCCATGCCCCTTGCAAGCCACCTTCTCGGTCAAGCCCTTCTGCTTCTGCTGACCAAGGGTAGCAATATCACTCCAGTTTCTGGCATCACTGGAAACCTGAATCTTGCCCTGGCGAGCCTTGTTGACCCAGAAGAGATTCACCTGATCGAAATCAGCCACAGTACCCAGATCTACATAGAGCCACTGATCATTCTTTGCCAATTCTGACTTCCATACACTGGAGAAGTGCATGGGATGGACGCCAGGAAGTGGTATTATCGATGAGTTTGACGCGCCACCACGCTGCACCCGGCATAGTAAATTCGATGCGTACGTGCTCGTAGTTGCCCGGTTTCTTCAAAGGAATGGAAACATTCAGCTTGCGGAGCGGCAGGCGCACCACATCCTGGAACTTGTTTGGGTCGGAACTTACCTGCTGTTTGGTAGCCTCGCCAGGAAGTCCGGTGCCTTTCGCTTCTCCCAGCACCTCCCATTTCTGACCATTGTGTGACCCCATCACACGAATCACATACCCCTGAGTAGCCTTGTCCTGATAGTAAGCCAATTCACCTGTAAACTTCAGGTTTCTGAGGTTTACCTTCATGGCTTCCCAATTGAACTCAGCAAAAGCCTTCTCGCCCTTGATATACTGACTGGTGACCGTGTTGCCATCAATCATCTTCTCCTTGTCACGGTTGGACAACTCGCCTTCATTCGTTCTTACACTTAGGAAGGAAGGAGCCTTGCTGGTGATGATACCATCTGTTACCAGATGACCTGTAAGATTGAAATCGGCATTCGAGGAAGTATATACCATACGGTTCAAGGCAATGTTCCTATAGGTATCATCTTTCACCATTTGAGGAGCCGTAAACTGAGACGGGCGTCCCGGATACTGTCCGATACCCCTTGTCCCGGTCTGATCGTCGGCATAAGTCAAGCCCAGAGCCTGGCTGAGTAAAGCTATAACCACAACTGCTTTCTTCATTATTTTTTAAGTTTAAGTAATATACTAAGTTTTTGTGCAAAGTTACAAAAAAAATCATACGTGCAAATATTTTAAACCAATTTATTTATTCTTGCGTATTTTAGGGGCAAAAACTACTCAACGACGATTGGCTTGTACTTAGGCACCAATGCCTTCATGCTACACCAGCCTACGAGGTAAGCCACGCTGCAGATGCAGAATACAATCATATAAGCACCTGGCTTGCCATCGAAGCCCATGAAGGTGAAGGCAGAACCCTGCCCCTCTGCGTAGGTGAAGAGCATACCGGAACCCTTGTTGATGAGGAAAGAACCGATACCACCCGCCATGGTACCGATACCAGTGATGGTAGCCACAGTTGACTTAGGGAACATATCACCGATGGTAGAATAGAGGTTGGCAGACCAAGCCTGATGACCAGCACCGAGCAAACCGATGATGATAGCTGGCCACCATGCACTGTACTCACCCATAGGCTGAGCTATCAGACCGAGCAATGGGAAGCAAGCGAAGATCAACATCGCACGCATTCTACCGATATATGGATTCATCCCCTTCTTATCTACAAAATAGGTTGGCAAATAACCGCCACCAATACTCAATACCGTAACAATCGCATAAAGAGTGAAAATGAGGCGATACCCATACCAGAGTCTGAAGAGTAACCATACTGATCAGAGAAGTAAGCAGGAGCCAGAAGAGGAAGAACCACCATACACCATCGGTCATCAACTTACCCACGATGAACGACCAGGTCTGGCGATAGCTGAAACACTTGAGGAAGCCGATTGTCTTCTCCTCAGAAGCCTCTACAGTCTCAGCTTTCTCAGCCTCAACCTTCTCCATATTTTCATCCTGCTCAATGTAAGTAAGCTCAGCCTTGTTTACATACTTGCTCTGAGAAGCTTCTCATAAAGCCACACCCAGAGACCCATCCATACATAACCGAGCACACCGATGATGATGAAAGCCCACTCCCAGCCCATGCAGCGAGCCAGCAATGGAATGGTAGCTGGAGCTGCCAAGGCACCAACAGATGCACCACTGTTGAAGATAGCTGTAGAGAAAGCACGGTCTTTCTTTGGGAAATACTCAGCGGTTACCTTGATGGCTGCAGGGAAGTTACCAGCCTCACCCACAGCAAGAATCAAGCGGCAAGAGAGGAACAACCATACACTGATGGTGGCAATAGCTACAGCTGCATCACTGCCAGCCTGTACCAGGCGGAGTGCTCGATAGAATCGTAACCCTCGATCTGCATAGCTACCCAACCGCAACCTGCGTGCATCACAGCACCGGTTGACCATACGAAGATGGCGATGAGATAACCCTTCTTGGTACCCATCCAATCCACGAACTTACCTGCAAAGAGGTTGGCGATGGCATAGAAGATAGAGAAAAGACCGGTAATCGTACCATAGTCGTCATCAGTCCAGTGGAATTCTGGAGCGATGAAGTCTTTCCATGTTAATGACAGAACCTGACGGTCCATGTAATTGACTGTGGTAGCAATGAAAAGCAACGCACAGATTACCCAACGGAAGTTGGACATTTTACTCGTTGAAATAGGACTCATTTGTCTCAGTTTTTAAGCGTTATATTTTTACTTTGTTGTTTATTACGGTTTTTAGATGGCAAAGTCTGACTTGTGTTACCAAGCCAGGTTTGCTATATTTAAACAAAGGGGTTATTCCAATGTAGGGATCTTCACCACCTGCATATCATTATAGATGAGGTTCTCACCCGCCATACCCCAGATAAAGGTATAGTTGCTGGTACCTGCAGCGCAGTGGATAGACCATTCAGGAGCAATGACAGCCTGCTCATTGTTCAACCAGATAGGACGTGTCTCCTGTGGTTCACCCATTATATGGAGAATCTTCTGACCTTCTGGTACATTATAATAAAGGTAAGTCTCCATACGGCGGAGGTGAGTATGAGCTGGCATGGTGTTCCAAACAGAACCCTCCTTCAACTCGGTAACACCCATCTGCAGCTGGCAGGTACGGACACCAGCCACGCCATCAATGATCAACTGGTGGATTACACGGTCGTTGCTTTCCTTCAGGCTACCCGCCTTGATGTTGTTGGCATCCTTCAGGGTTACCTTCTTGGTAGGATAGGTCTGATGAGCGCAGGCACTGTTCATATAGAACTTAGCAGGCTTGGCAGCATCCTTACTGCTTACCTCGATGCTTTTGGCACCACGACCTACATAGAGAGCCTCCTGGAAAGCAAGTGTATATTTCTTGCCATCTACGGTAACTGTTCCCTCGCCACCGATATTGATGATACCCAACTCACGGTTGTCGAGCAGATTCTTCTGATCGTTTGGCTTATCGGTATAAAGCGGAGCGATAGAAGTGAGCTTCAAAGGAGCGGTTGTTGGCTCTGCACCACCAATGAGGAAACGGTCGAACATAGTGTAGGTCCAGTTTACCTCGCCTGGAGCGAACACCTTCTCGATAGCGAACTCGCTGCGGAGACGCTCGGTTGTATAATGCTTGGCATCCATCGGATTGCTCGCATAACGAACGTTATAATTAGTATAGGCATTTTCTGCCTTCACTTCGTATCCACACTTACCACACTGGCCAAAAGCCTGGCTTGCTGTTAATACCATTGCAGCTAATATTAATGTTAATTTCTTCATTGCTATTTTGTTTTTATATTTTTACCTTTTTTGCTGCCTTTTCTACCTTCACGATGCGCTGGCGGTTGAGAACCAGCAGGGCGATGGTGAGGATGGTGAGCACACCCATACCAACAATTGTTAAATAGTCCTAAAATCCGCAACTATCATCCAATACACGATTAAGGGTAGATTTATGAGTCGTTAGTAGCAGCTTTCAGTAAAAAGCAACAGCACAACATCAATATGTAGCCACCATCCCCTTACCCCACGATG
>ENA-OQCS01001016-OQCS01001016.1-human-gut-metagenome-genome-assembly--contig:-NODE-1016-length-15131-cov-4.874700_pt1 | contig 15131 bp, 21 predicted proteins | sample MGYA00242757_ERZ504575 | MGnify/ENA primary metagenome ERZ504575 (study PRJEB26092, sample SAMD00036297) | human gut metagenome | host: Homo sapiens | study: EMG produced TPA metagenomics assembly of...
CTCAGGGAAATACAGCAAGAAATCTGCTCAGTGCAGATTATATAGTTTCCTCCGGACCTTATATGACAAAGACAGCATACAAAGATTCGTATAAAATGCAGAATCTGTATGAAGGCACAGTGCTGGAAGAGGGCTTCCCGCGTAATGATAAGCTTTTTGACAGTGACAGAGCAGAAGTGATACAGGAACTTAAGGATTGCGGAGTGGACGTAAAGGAAGATAAAAAGATTATTCTTTATGCACCGACATGGAGAGGCGAACAATACAGCCGTCCGGATACAGATTTGCAGGATGTCTATAAGCTGATCAATGTAATGGAGAACAGTATAGATACAAATGAATATCAGATCTTTGTCAAGCTTCATCAGATCGTATATCACTATATGAAAGAGAATGCCATGGAACCTGGTGATGCGCAGACAAAATTTATTCCTGCAACAATGGATACAAATGAGATTTTGTCAGTGACAGATGTACTGATTTCTGATTATTCCAGTATTTTTTATGATTTCATGCTGACAGGAAAACCGATTCTGTTTTATGTGCCGGATGCGGAGAATTTTGAAGATTACAGAGGTCTGTACTTCGGATTTGACAAACTTCCGGGACCGGCAGTGTCTACCCCTGAGAAGCTTGGTGAACTTCTGAAGGATCTTCCGGGAGTGGCTGTTTCCTGTAAAGAGAAGTATGAAAAAGCAAGAGAACAGATATGTCCGAGAGATGATGGAAAAGCATGCAAACGTATAGCTGAAGTCCTGCTTGATGGAAAAGAACCGGTAAATCCGATATATCTGAATCAGACAGATAAAGTAAAACTTCTGGTATATGCAGGAGATTTCAGTGATACACAGGAGACAGAAGCATTCTATGAATTTCTGAACAAAGTGGATTATGAGCATTTTGATGTGACGTTGATCGGGAATGGTGCAAAAGAAGAGGAGTCTTCTGAGAAACTGGATAGTCTGCCAAAAGAAATCAGGGTTTTATACTGGAAGCGTTCCTACCCGGCTACGGACGAAGAATATGTATGTCATAAAAAATTTATGAAATCTAAGAAAACAGAAGTGCCGGAGATGCTTCTGGATTTTTACAGGCGTGAGCTTCGTAGGATGATCGGAATGTCAAAGTTCGACTATGCTCTGGTATTTACTGATATGAAGAAGTTCTTTCCTGCAATGTCAGGGGCTCTGGATGTGAAGCAGATATTTAATATAGAAAACTGGCAGAATTTGTTGAAGTGTTAAAGCTTCATTAAAGCTTCACAGACAGATCAGAACCTCATTGGAAAGAGGCGGAAAACGGTATATTTTAAAAGATATGTAAGGCAGTCTGGCAGGTATTGGGCCAGGCTGCTTTTCTGAATACGGATCTTGAATTATCATTTTATGGACGCAGATAATTACGCATGGATTTCAGTGCATTTTTTTCGAGACGGCTGACCTGTGCCTGGGAGATGCCGATTTCCTGAGCTACTTCCATCTGCGTCTTTCCTTCGTAGAAGCGCAGTTCTATGATATGCTTTTCGCGGCTGTTCAGCCTCTGCATAGCTTCGCGGAGAGCAAGATTTTCAATCCAGCGTTCTTCTTTGTTTTTTTGTCACTGATCTGATCCATGACATAAAGAGTATCACCGCCTTCTGTATAGACCGGTTCAAAGAGACTCACAGGATTTTGGATAGCATCAAGGCATATACGATCATTTCTTTTTCGATACCAATTTCCTGTGCAATTTCGGTAACTGTAGGTTCTTTCAGGTGCTGTTTCATATAATTTTCGCGGGTATAGATTGCTTTGTATGCAATATCACGAAGAGAACGGCTGACGCGGATACTGTTGTTATCCCTGAGATATCGCCTGATTTCGCCTATGATCATTGGAACTGCATAAGTGGAAAATTTTACCTGTAAAGTGGTATCAAAGTTGTCAATGGCCTTGATCAGACCAATACATCCGATCTGAAAAAGGTCATCGGCATTTTCGCTGCTGTTCTGAAATCGTCGTATTACGCTGAGAACAAGACGTAGATTTCCTTTAATGTACAATTCACGTGCCTGTTCATCGCCGTTTTTGATCCGTCTGAACAGTTCCGCTTTTTCTTCTGCTGTAAGAACAGGAAGTTTCGACGTATTGACTCCGCAGATTTCAACTTTGTTCAGTGCCATCTTATTGAATCCTCCTTATTATCTCTGGATGTAAACCGACTATTCGCAGATATGAGCCAGGATCCTCCGAAATCATTTCAGGAAATAAAAAAAGGACAGTGGCTGCCGAATAGTTGTCATATACTTCAGTAAGAATGATTCTCATATAGCAGTGGATTTATACTTTGACCGGGAAAATATAAAAATATAGGTCCTTGACAATTCTCTGCGGTGAAATATCAGCCTTTATGGAAACATTTTTCTTCGTCTATTTTCACAAGGATGATATCGTCCCCGATCTGGCTGATACATTCCCAGGGAATGATATATTCATTATCACGTCCGAACAGGCAGCAGAATCTTCCGGGGCCTGGAAGTATAAGGGCAGTGAGCTGACTGCTTTTGCAGTCAAATTCCGCATCAATGGGACATCCGAGACTGCGGCAGGTACAAATATTAATTACTTCTTTTTGCTTTAATTCACAGATTTTCATAAATCAGATACAGTCCTTCCGGTTAAAATCAGACTGTCGTGCCAATGCTTTCAGAATCTGATATGCGTTTGATAACAATTTATGTATTTTTGACAATTTATGCAAGTCCTTTTATTGACACCTTAAATAGAAATACAGTATAATAAAACTATATATAACTGTTTGTATTTGTGTTACTGAGAATGGAGTGAACAGTAACGTATTTGTAGCCGTTTAACCGAATCAAGTATATAGTACATAAGCAGAAAACAGTAATACGAATTAAAGGGGGACGTCGTATGAAGTGTCCATTTTGTAATCAGGATAATACGAGAGTAGTTGATTCCAGACCGGTAGAAGATACCAATTCTATCCGTCGCCGTCGTTTGTGTGATGCCTGCGGAAGGAGATTTACCACATATGAAAAGGTGGAAAGTATTCCGCTTACTGTGATCAAAAAAGATCAGAACAGAGAACAGTATAATCGCAGTAAAATTCAGTCGGGAATTCTGAGAGCCTGCTATAAAAGACCAATATCCATAGATAAGATTGAAGAGATGATGGATGCCATAGAGGGAGAAATCTTTAATACCGAAGAGAAAGAGATTTCCAGCACCAGAATTGGTGAGATCGTTATGGAACATTTGAAAGATCTGGATGCAGTTGCTTATGTACGTTTTGCGTCTGTATACAGAGAATTTAAAGATGTCAGTACTTTTATGGACGAGCTGAAGAAGTTTATGAATTAAATAAGAGTTCTGTGTGAACAGTAATGTATGAATGCTCTGTGTGAAAGGATTTACGGGCAAATATAAAGAGCCGACGAGAATAATATCCCGCCGGCTCTTTATGTGTATTTTTATGGGGGTAATTAACTAAAATAAATTAAACAATACCCTGAGCGATCATAGCATCTACAACTTTCTCGAAGCCTGCGATATTAGCGCCTGCAACATAGTTGCCTTCCATATCATAACGCTTGGAAGCATCATCAACTTTATGGAAGATATCAACCATGATCTGATGAAGTTTTGTATCAACTTCTTCTGCTGTCCAGGAAAGTCTTGCAGAGTTCTGGCACATTTCAAGTGCGGAAGTAGCAACACCACCGGCATTAGCTGCTTTACCAGGCATAAATGTTACACCGTTTGCCATAAGGTAATCAGTTGCCTCGCGGGTAGTAGGCATATTGCACCTTCTGCAACATATTTGCATCCGTTTGCAATAAGGATCTTAACAGCATCAAGGTCAAGTTCATTCTGAGTTGCGCATGGAAGATAGATATCACATTTGATGTTCCAGATACCTTTTCCTTCTGTATAAGTAGCGCCTTCTACGCGATCTGCGTATTCTTTGATACGTCCACGTTTTACTTCTTTGATATCTTTAACGATGTCAAGTTTGATTCCTTCCGGATCATAGATATATCCGTTGGAGTCGCACATAGCAACAACTTTACCGCCAAGTTCGGCAGCTTTCTCTACTGCTAGATGGCAACATTACCGGAACCTGTTACGATGAGAGTTTTACCGGAGATTGTGTCGTTTTTAGCTTTAACCATTTCGTTCAGCATATATACAAGACATATCCTGTAGCCTGTGTACGAATCAAAGATCCACCGTAGGAAAGACCTTTACCTGTGAGAACACCCTCGTATAATCCGCGGTTTCTCTTGTACTGTCCGTACAGATAACCAATCTCACGTCCGCCTACACCGATATCACCTGCAGGAACGTCCATGTCAGCACCGATATATTTGGAAAGTTCTGTCATAAAGCTCTGGCAGAATGCCATAACTTCTCTGTCAGATTTTCCTTTAGGATCAAAGTTTGAACCACCTTTACCGCCACCGATCGGAAGACCTGTAAGGGAGTTCTTGAAAATCTGTTCGAAACCTAAAAATTTAAGGATTCCCTGGTTTACTGACGGATGGAATCTTAAACCACCTTTGTATGGTCCGATCGCACTGTTGAACTGTACACGATAACCTTTGTTTACCTGTACAACACCTTTATCGTCTACCCACGGAACTCGGAAAGAGATGATTCTTTCAGGCTCAACAAGACGTTCCAGAATGGAAAGCTTGCGGTATTTCTCTTCATTTTTGTCGATTACGACTTTAAGGGAGTCTAAAACTTCCTTTACTGCCTGATGGAATTCAGGCTCATTTGGATTCTGTGCTACGACTCTTTCGTATACTTCTTCAGTATAAGACATTATGATTTCCTCCTCGTCCATCGTATAATTATTTTTTAAATCGACGTTATTATACACTAAAGTGTTACAAATGGAAAGAGCCAAATGAAAATTTTTTTATGAAAATTTTTTGAACAAAATTTGTACTTGCGAAATGGCGCCAAGTATGAGAAAATGTTAAAAATCATCCATACAATTTATAGCAATTTCTAAAAAATACAGTATATTTATAAAAGCTGCGTAAATTCGCACTGTGCGTTTCGGTTCTTATATTGTCATGTATCCGTAAGAAACTGCAAATGGAAAGTCAAGCGGATATTCGCAATCCGCTTCGCTACTTGCTCATAACCGAATAACTGCTTCGCAGGACAGTAGTGCGTGAACAGTAAGTGGCAATCTGGAATGAATTTTGGCTACGTTACTGTGAACGGAGTGAACAGTAACAATCTGGTTTTTTATGTTCAGAAACAGAATATATAAGATGTAGACCGAAAGAGAAAAAAATGCTATAATATTTACAGAGATGTGCATCTGCAAATTGTTGCGATGACAGAAACGAGGAGGGAATCATTATCGAGAGAATTGTGAAGAAAGGCAAGAGTATGTCCCTGACATCCGAAAAGAAGTTATGGGATTTGCGAATGCAGAGGGCGGCACAGTTTATGTTGGGGTACGAAAAGATGGAGCAGTTCTGGGTGTTGGCGATCCGGATGGTGTGATGCTACAAATCGTAAATTCTTTGAAGGATTCGCTGGCACCAGATATAATGCCATTTGTTAGAGTCAATTCGGTTGATATAGAAGAAAAGCAAGTAATCGAAATAGATGTAACAACGGGAACCAATCGGCCGTACTATCTTCGTGAAAAAGGCCTGAAGCCTGGTGGGGTGTATGTAAGAAAAGGAAGTTCTACACAGCCGATGACTGAAGAGGGAATACGGGAGATGATTCTTCAAAACAGTGGCAGATCTTTTGAGTTGTGCCGGAGTATGAATCAAGAATTGACGTTTCATACTCTTAAAACAGAGATGCAAAGAAGGTCTATCGAAATCGGATCATGCAAATGCGAACTCTCAAGCTAATTGGTGAAGATGGCTTATATACAAATCTTGCATTGCTGTTATCAGACCAATGTGAAACAACAACGAAAGTTGCGCTATTTCAAGGAACAGATAAGGAATTGTTCCGAGACAGAAAGGAATTTAAGGGCTCTATATTAAAGCAGCTTGAAGATGTTTATCAGTTTATTGATTTAGTTAATAAAACGAAAGCAACGTTTTCCGGGCTTGATCGAACTGATAGAAGAGATTATCCGGAGGAAGCAGTAAGAGAGGCTTTACTGAACAGTATCGTTCATCGTGATTACTCTTTTAGCGGAAGCAATTTGGTCAATGTCTATGAGGACAGAATCGAATTTGTTTCTCTTGGAGGTCTTGTGTCAGGCTTGGAGCTGAAATCCATTTTTCTTGGTGTTTCACAATCGAGAAATCCGAACCTTGCAGCTGTTTTCTATCGCATGAGATTGATTGAGAGTTATGGTACAGGAATTGGAAAAATTGAGCGTGCGTATAAAGCATGTCCATTCCAACCAGAGTTTGAAACAGCAAAGGGCGTTTTTCGGGTGACGCTTCCAAATCGAAATGAAGAGCAAGAAGCTGAGGTACAAAAAATAGACTGTGCGAATAACGATATTTCACTAGATGAGCAAAAGAATCTCATCATTCAGTATGCGCGAGAAAATGGTAGCATAACAAGAAAAGAAGTCGAAGATTTGATTGGTGCAGGAACAACAAAGGCATTCCGATTGCTTAAAGAGCTTTGCGAGGCTGATAAACTTGAGCAAAAGGGAAGCGGAAAGTTGAGTGCCTACTTTATCAAGTAAATATCCATTTGGGAAAAACTTGAGCTTTTAATAAAATCAAAGTTTTTATAGAAACGGAGAAAAGAATGACTAATAAATATAATATGCGATGGAAACAGGGGGATTATCATTATTACGAAAATTTAATTCCAAAATTAAAAGATGATGCACCTCAATGGGTTGTAGATAGTTACAATCATTATATGCAACAGCTGAGAGAGGAATTTAGCGATAGGGAACGGGATGATGAAAAAGAGGAGTATGTTGATAAGTTATAATGTAACGCTAGATACTCTTCAATGTAATTCTCACAAAACGTGGTATAATAGGGGTCGGAGAAGCCTTTGGAATCTCTCTTTAAATCTTTTGGCTTTCGATTAAAGGGTTTCATAGGTCCATTTGAAAGATATGTTTTGTGCATATCTTTTTTTTATTGACTTAATAGTTAAATAGGTATATAGTTAAGTAACTTAAATAAATTGGAGGTTCTTATGGAAGTTCAAGATGAAGTACTCGATTTGATGTTTGATCTCACGTATAAAGTCACGAACTATGTTCGAAATAACCGTCATTGTAAAGATGGTCCTAGAATAAAGGATGTGATGTTGTTTAAAACGATTTATAAAGCAGAAAATCATCAGATTACGATGAGTGAACTGGCAAATATATTGGGTGTATCTGCTGCAGCTGTTTCACAGATGATTGCTGGATTTGAAAAGAAGGGGCTGCTTCAAAGGGTGCATTCGAATACGGATCGTAGAACGGTCTATATTCAAATTGTCCCTGAAGCCATTGAAATGTTTCAAAAAAGAATGGATACACATGTAGAAAATGTATATCATTTTTGGATTATTTAGGATCCGAAGACTGTGCGCATTTAAGAGATATATTGATCAAGACAACTCGTTATATGGAGGAAAATAAATGACAAAGATATTGAAATATTTAAAACCGTATTGGCTATCGATTGTACTTGCGTTTGGTTTGTTGTTTGGACAAGCAACTTGTGAACTTACAATGCCAGATTATATGCAAAATATTGTCAATACAGGAATTCAGAATGCGGGTATTGAAAGTGGTGTCTATCAACAGATCAGTGAAAAGACTTTAAATTCCTATTTAATGTTCGCGAATGATTCTGAAAAGGATTTGATTACATCTTCATATAAGTTGATTACACCAAGTAAGGCAACCAAGGAAGAAAAAACTGAAATTCCAGTTTTGAAAACGGAGAATGTATATGTATTAAAAGATATTGGTGAAGAAAAGGAAGAAAAGCTTTCTTCCACTTTGACCTTACTTCAAATGACAATGGTTGAAGTAAGTAAAGAGGCTAAAGAACAAAATGTACAAATTCCACAACTTCTTATGATGAATGGTATAGATTCATATAGAAAAGCTGCAAAATCTGAAATTTCTAAATTGGGAGATTCAACCGTATCGAGTATGAGTTCTCAATTCCTTAAAAAAGAATATACAGATCTAGGTATGAATATGGAAAAGATGCAACAAGACTATATTATCTTTTCTGGACTTAAGATGTTAGGCTATGCCTTAGGCAGTGCTGTATGTGCGATTTTAGTTGGTTTTTTAGCTTCAAGAATTGCCGCAGGTTTTCCAAAGACTTGCGTGAAGAAGTGTTTGAAAAAGTCACTCATTTCTCAAATGAAAACTTGAATACATTTAGTACATCGAGTTTAATTACACGTACCACAAATGATATTCAACAACTTCAAATGACAATTGTGATGTTTTTAAGAATCGTAATATATGCACCAATCATTGGTGTAGGAGCCATCTTACACGTCATTGAATCGGGTGCGAATATGACTTGGATTCTCGCTTTATGTGTCGTTGTGATTTTAAGTGTTGTTTTATTGATCTTTATGATTGTGATGCCAAAATTTAAGATCATGCAGAAAATGATCGATAAAATGAATAGTGTGGTTCGTGAATTGTTAGATGGAATGTTAGTCATTCGTGCTTTCAACAATGAAAAGCTTGAAGAAAAAAAGTTTGATCAAGCCAATTCAGACATAACTTCCATTTCCTTATTCACAACACGTGCAATGGCTATTATGATGCCAATCATGATGTTTTTAATGAATGGTACAACCCTTATGATTTTATGGTTTGGATCGAAACAAGTCGATTCAGGAATGATTCAAGTAGGTAGTATCATGGCCTTTATGCAGTATGCGATGCAAGTTATCATGGCCTTTTTAATGATTACGATGGTCACAATCATGCTTCCTCGAGCAAATGTAAGTGCTTTGCGTATTCATGAAGTCTTAAGTAGTGAAATTACTATAAAAGATCCATCAAGTCCTATGGATTTCTCATCTTCTATGCGTGGCGTTGTATCTTTTAAAAATGTATCGTTTAAATATCCGGGTGCCGATGAAGAAGTGTTGAGTAATATTAGTTTTGAAACCAAACCAGGCGAAACTACAGCTTTATTGGAAGTACTGGATCTGGTAAATCAACATTGATTAATTTAGTCCCACGTTTCTATGATGTAACAAGCGGTTCGATTTTAGTGGATGGAGTTGATATTCGGAATGTGAAACAGGCGGATCTAAGAAGTCGAATTGGTTATGTTCCACAAAAGGGGATGTTACTATCGGGTGATATTGAATCGAACTTATTGTATTCAAAGAAAGATGCAAGCAAGGATGATATTTCTAATGCATTATTTATTTCTCAAAGTACGGAGTTTGTTTCTAAAAAACCAGAAGGAATCAAGAGTGAAATCAATCAGGGGGGAACAAATGTTTCAGGCGGACAAAGACAAAGACTTTCCATTGCCCGTGCCGTTGTAAGAAAGCCTGAAATCTATATTTTTGATGATAGCTTTAGTGCTTTGGATTTTAAGACGGACGCTAAACTTAGAGAGGCTTTGGCAAAGTCTTGTAAAGAAACAAAGAGTACGGTATTACTTGTGGCACAACGTATTTCTAGTATTTTACATGCGGATCAAATCATTGTGCTCGATGAAGGAAAGATGGTTGGCAAAGGAACACATGCTGAATTGATGAAATCTTGTGAGGTTTATCAACAGATTGCGTCTAGCCAATTGACAAAGGAGGAACTTGCCAATGTCTAATCAGAAACAAAATAATCGTCCAAGAGGTCCTATGGGCCATGGTATGCGTGGTGGCGAGAAGGCAAAAGATTTCAAGGGAACGATGAAGAAGCTTTTAAACTACATCAAACCCTTTAAATTCTCATTTCTAGTTGGTCTATTATGTGCCATTGTTTCCGTTTGTATCATGGTGATTGGTCCTAAGATTCAAGGAAATATTATTACTGAAATTGCGCAAGGCTTTATGAATAAAGTACAGGGTAAAGGTGGCATTGATTTTGATGCGATCCAAAAAACATGTGCTTTATTACTAGCGATTTATGCTTTGAGTACAGCCTTCTCTTATCTTCAAGGCTGGTTGATGAGTGGTGTCTCGAATAAAATGGGATACAAGCTTCGTAAAGAAATGAATCAAAAGATTGATACACTTCCATTATCGTATTTTGATAAAAATAGTCATGGAGATATTCTTTCAAGATTTACCAATGATGTGGATACACTTGTACAATCGTTAAACCAATCTTTATCCACTATGGTATCAAGCTTTGTACAAATTATTGGCTTTTTAGTATGATGCTTAGTATTTCATGGAAGATGACACTTATGGCTTTAATTGTCATTCCATTGAGTTTGATCTTAGTTATGGTCGTTGTCAAAAAGAGTCAGCGTTATTTTAAGGCTCAACAAAAATCATTAGGGTTAGTGAATGGTCATATTGAAGAGATGTATTCGGCACACACGATTGTGAAGGCATTTAATGGGGAAGAAGATTCTTTGCACACTTTTAAAGAATATAATGATCAATTGTATACGAGTGCTTGGAAATCACAATTCTTATCTGGACTTATGATGCCTTTGACAAACTTGATTGGAAATATCGGATATGTGGGTGTATGTATTCTAGGTGGATATTTAACGATTCATAAAGAAATTGCCGTGGGAGATATTCAATCGTTTATTACATATACACGTAACTTTACGCAACCGATCTCTCAAATCTCACAATCTATGAATATGTTACAGAGTACGGCAGCTGCTGCAGAGCGTGTTTTTGAATTTTTGGCAGCAGAAGAAGAAATTTGTGATGTAAAAAATCCAGTTGTATTAGAAGATGTACAAGGTCAAGTGACTTTTGAAAATGTATGTTTTGGATATGATCCAAATAAAATTGTCATCAACAATTTTTCGATGTATATTAAGCCAGGACAAACGACCGCAATTGTTGGTCCTACAGGCGCTGGTAAAACAACGATTGTTAAATTATTGATGCGTTTCTATGAATTGAATGCAGGATCCATTTATATTGATGGTCATAATATTACGGAATATACAAGAAGTGGTTTGCGTAATATGGTTGGTATGGTCTTACAGGATGCATGGCTATTTGAGGGTAGTATTTTAGAAAACTTACGTTTTGGTAAGCCAAGTGCTACAGATGATGAAGTAATCCAAGCGGCTAAGGCAGCTCATGTCGATCACTTTATTCATACATTAGATCATGGATATGGTACTGTATTAAATGAATCTTCAAGTAATATTAGTCAAGGTCAAAGACAATTATTAACGATTGCCCGTGCTTTTTTAGCGGATCCTAAAATTTTAATTTTGGATGAGGCGACAAGTAGTGTGGATACACGTACGGAAGTCTTGATTCAAAAAGGTATGGATGAGTTAATGAAGGGACGTACAAGTTTTGTGATTGCGCACCGTTTATCCACGATTCGTGATGCGGATAATATTATTGTGATGGATCATGGTGACATTGTAGAAGTCGGAAGTCATGATGAATTGATGAAGCGCAATGGTTTCTATACGAAGTTATACAATGCTCAATTTGAAGAGGCTTAGTGATGCGTAAGATCATTGTGGATTTAAATCGAGTCAAAGATGATGAATATGCAGCGATGTATGAAATCTTTGGATTGGATGTACTTAATAAGTCATATGAGGATTTTGAAAGAAGAATGCTTCAAATCCAAATTGAAACGATTGTCGAAGTAAAAAATAGGAAACATAACCTTTCTACTTGTTCGAAATGGATCTTTATCTTAGAGGATATTCAACAAAAAAGTGATTACTTTTACTGTATATGGGGTGTTTAACATCCCATTTTCTCTTAAATCGCTTTCTTTTTGGTTAGGATTCATATATAATAAAAATGTGTTAAGGAGTGTGAAATTATGAAAGACATTACCGAAACAATGACATTTACTACAGAAGAGATTCGTCGTGAGAATATCAAGATGATTCTTCGTGAAGTAAGTGATGCTTTGGAAGAACGTGGTTATAATTCAGAAAATCAAATTGCTGGCTACTTGATCAGTAATGATCCTGCGTATATTTCTTCTCACAAGAATGCTCGTAACTTGATCCAAAAGATCGAACGTTATGAAATCATTGAAGAATTAGTACGTGCCTATTTGGATAAATAATGGATCGTATCATTGGTTTAGATCTTGGTTCGAAAACGTGTGGTGTATCGATTTGTGATGCGCTTCATATTACGTGTCGTGCTTTAACGACTGTGCGTTTTGAATCGGATGATTATGATGCTTGTTTGGAAGAAGTTTTGAAATTGCTTCAGGAAAATAAAGTAAAAGAAGTAGTTTTAGGCTTACCGAAGCACATGAATGGAGATATCGGAATTCGTGGTGAAATATCTTGTGAATTTGCCAAGAAATTAGAATCTTCTGGAATTAAAGTTCATCTTTGGGATGAGCGACTTACAACAGTTGCAGCTGAGAAAATTTTACTTCAGGGGGATGTTTCTAGAAAGAAACGTAAAAAAGTAATTGATCAAATGGCTGCGGTTCAAATTTTACAGAGTTTTTTGGACAGACAAAACGGGGGATTTTAATGTCCTCCTTTATTTTTGAAAGGAAGTAATGTATGTTAGATTCAAATTGTTTATATGTTAAAGATGAAAATGGAAACGAAAAAAAGATGACGATTCTATTCACTTTTGATAGTGATGAAACGGGATGTCAATATGTTGTTTTCCAAGATCCAGATTTAGATGAGGCGAAGTATATGCCTCTCGTTATGATGACAAGGGTCAATTGATTCCAATCGAAAGTGAAGCAGAATGGGATATGGTTGAAGAAGTAATCAACACATTTGTTGAGGACGAGGAAAATGCCGACTAGGCGTAAAGTCAATTCTGTAAGAGTTGTTTTATTAGTCGTTGTATGTATTTTAATTATCGCTGGTCTTGCAGGTGTTTTTGTGGTAAAAAAAGACTTGTCAAGTACGGGCAATGGGGATAAGAATATAGTATTCACAATTGAAACCGGAGATACGCTTGATCAGGTTGTAGAAAATTTAGAAAATGAAAATTTGATTTCAAATGCGACAGTGACAAAGTTGTATGCCAAGGCAAGTCACAATACAAATTTTGTGGCCGGAACATTTGAATTGAATAATGGTATGAGTGTAAAAGAAATATTATCGTATATTCAAGATAGTACAAAACTTAAGAAGGATGCGTTGATATTAAAGGTACCAGAAGGAAAATGGGCAAAAGAAATAGCGGCTGAAATATCCAATTTATATGATGGAAAGTTTTCGCCTGAAGAAATCTTAAATCAATGGAATGATATTTCATATATTCAAAAACTAGCGAAAGATTATTCATTTATCAATGTGGATGATTTAAATAATTCCAACTACAAAGTAAAACTAGAGGGGTATTTATTCCCGGATACGTATTACTTAGGTAAAGAGGATTCCATTGATGAAATCACTCGGATTATGCTAGACCGCTTTGAAGTGATGTATAAAGAGAACAAGGAATTGTTCTCAAAGAGTCATTATTCTGTGCAACAAGTCATCAGTTGGCAAGTGTGGTTCAATTTGAGGCAAGTTCAAAAGAAGATATGGAAATGATTGCAGGTATTTTCCATAATCGTTTAGAACAAAATATGAAACTTCAATCGAGTGTTACAGTATGTTATGCATTATATGATGATTTTAAAGATCCTAAAGATTGTGAAACCAATCCGGAAGTAGATTCACCATACAATACGTATCTACATGAAGGTTTGCCAATTGGGCCAATCTTAAATCCGGGAGATGATGCGATCAAGGCTGTGCTTGCACCTAAAAAGACAGATTATCTATTCTTTGCGGCCGATATTTACAATAAGTTGGATGGTAAAGTCCATTATTCAAAAACATATAAAGAACATCAACAGATTTGCGAAGAATTAGGATTAAATCTGTAACAATGTTTTGCATAATTCAAGGATTATGCTATAATTTTTGTGCTAAATACAAGGAGTGATACCACATGGCAAATGAAAAATTTTACGTTACCCAAGAAGGTTATAATGATTTAGTCAATGAACATGAAAACCTAGTTCATAAAGTGCGTGACGTGGTGGTGGGCGACCTGTCGGCAAACCTTATCAACAACATCAACCCGCTTGCCAACCTTGTGCGCATCCCCGACAAGCAGACCGCACTCATGGAAGACTGGAGCAAGAAGCTGCCGGCTCTTGTAGAGGCAAGCCGTCGGCAGAACGTGACCAACATCTCCGGCGTGCCGTCGTGGTTTCTGTCGGTGATAAAAGAAGTGATGCGCAGGGAGGGAGTCGAGTCAATCCACGACGTGTGGCACAATCTGGAAGTGTTTTTCCACGGAGGCATCAGCTTCAAGCCTACCGCAGTCAATATGAGAGCATCACCGACAAGACAAAGATGCACTTCGTGGAGACCTACAACGCCTCCGAAGGATTTTTCGCCGTGCAGTCGTCGCCCGACTCTCCGGCAATGCTCCTGCTGCTCGACCTCGGGGTGTTCTTACGAATTCATACCGCTGTCTGACGTCGACAGCGACAACCCGCAGACACTGACCGCGCGCGACGTGGAGCCGGGACACACCTACGAACTCGTAATCACCGCCTGCAACGGCCTGTGGCGATACCGCATCGGCGCACCGTGCGCGTGGAGCAGACCATGCCGCTGAAAATAACAATCGCCGGACGCACCAAGCATTTTATCAAGCTTTCGGCGAGGAACTGATGGTGCACAACGCCGACGCGGCGATTGAGCGGGCGTGCCGGCAAACGGGTGCGGCGGTGGCAAACTACACCGTGGCGCCAGTCTATGCCACCGCAACAACAAAAGGCCGTCACGAATGGCTCATCGAGTTTGACCGCCGTCCTGCCGACATGGAGCGTTGCCGACCTTCTCGACCGATGCCTGCAACAAGAGAACTCCGACTATGAGGCGAAGCGATTCCAGGGCATTTTCATCGACCGTCTGTCAATCGTGGAGGCTCGCCGTGGTCTCTTCGACGACTGGTTGCTGCAACGCAGCGGAAGCTCGGCGGACAGCGCAAATACCACGCCTCCTACAACTCGCGCGACTCATCGAC
>ENA-OQCS01001018-OQCS01001018.1-human-gut-metagenome-genome-assembly--contig:-NODE-1018-length-15126-cov-2.005734_pt1 | contig 15126 bp, 19 predicted proteins | sample MGYA00242757_ERZ504575 | MGnify/ENA primary metagenome ERZ504575 (study PRJEB26092, sample SAMD00036297) | human gut metagenome | host: Homo sapiens | study: EMG produced TPA metagenomics assembly of...
AGACTGTCTGGGATGATGAAAAAGCATTCAAGACTTCCGACGATTTCTCCAAGCCCAAATATTACGCACTGGTAGAGTTCCCTTATCCTTCCGGACAGGGATTACACGTAGGTCATCCGAGACCTTATACCGCACTGGATATCGTAGCACGTAAGCGCAGAATGCAGGGATACAACGTGCTGTATCCTATGGGATGGGATGCGTTCGGTCTCCCTACCGAGAATTACGCAATTAAAAATCACATCCATCCGAAGATCGTAACCAAGAATAACGTGGCAAGATTCAAGAATCAGCTGCATTCCTTAGGCTATTCCTTTGACTGGGACAGAGAGATCAATACCACGGATCCCGAGTATTATCACTGGACCCAGTGGATATTCTTAAAGCTGTTCAAGGCAGGACTGGCTTACAAGACAGAGATGCCTATCAACTGGTGTACCTCCTGTAAGGTAGGTCTGGCAAATGAGGAAGTAGTCAACGGTGTCTGCGAGCGTTGTGGTTCTGAAGTCATCCGTAAGGTCAAGAGCCAGTGGATGCTGAAGATCACTGAATATGCAGACAAGCTGATCCAGGGACTGATACCGTAGATATATCGAGCGCGTCAAGGTTTCCCAGAAGAACTGGATCGGTAAAGTCCCAGGGTGCGGAAGTAGACTTTACACTCACCGGAAAAGACGAGAAGCTGCGCATTTACACCACCAGACCGGATACGCTGTTCGGCGTTACCTATATGGTAGTATCTCCGGAACACCCTGTACTGGATAAATACAAGGACGAGATCAAGAACTGGATGATGTTGTGGCTTATCGTGAGATGGCTGCGAAGAAGTCTGATTTCGAACGTACCGAGCTGGCAAAGGATAAGACCGGTGTCTGCATCCAGGGTCTGACCGCTACCAATCCCGTCAACGGTAAAGAGATCCCTGTATGGTATCTGACTATGTATTGATGACTTACGGTACCGGCGCTATCATGGCAGTACCTGCCCATGATGAGAGAGACTGGGAGTTCGCTAAAAAGTTTGGTATGCCTATTATCGAAGTTGTAGCCGGAAGCCCTGTCAGCGTAGAAGAAGCTGTATATACCGATGTTGCTGATGGTACTTTGGTCAATTCCGATTTTCTGAACGGCCTGTCTGTGGCAGAAGCCAAAGAGAAGATCATGAACTATCTGGAAGAGAAGGGCATCGGTAACCGTAAGACCAATTATAAATTAAGAGACTGGGTATTCTCCAGACAGCGTTACTGGGGTGAGCCGATCCCTATCGTACATTGCGACAAGTGCGGATATGTTCCCATTGATGAGAGCGAACTGCCGCTGCAGTTACCCGATGTAGAGAGCTACATGCCTACCGATACCGGAGAATCTCCTCTGGCTGCCATGACTGACTGGGTAAATACCACCTGTCCCTGCTGTGGCGGTCCGGCAAAGAGGGAGACCGATACCATGCTCAGTGGCAGGTTCTTCCTGGTATTACCTGCGTTATACCGATCCTCACAATGACAAGGCACTGGCAAGTCCTGAAGCATTGAAGTACTGGCTGCCGGTTGACTGGTACAACGGCGGTATGGAACATACCACACTGCATCTTTTGTACTCCCGTTTCTGGCATAAGTTCCTGTATGATCAGGGCGTAGTACCTACTCCAGAACCTTACCAGAAGAGAACCAGCCACGGTATGATCCTGGGATCCAACGGTGAGAAGATGTCCAAGTCCCGTGGCAATGTGGTAAATCCGGACGATATCGTACAGGATTACGGTGCAGATACTCTGCGTACCTACGAGATGTTCATCGGTGCCTTTGATCTGAGTGCTTCCTGGAGTGAGGAAGGCGTAAAGGGATGCCGTAGATTCCTTGAGAGAGTCTGGAAGTTGCAGGATATCCTGACTGATGAAGAAGGCTATAGTGCAGACTTAGAGACTAAAATGCACCAGACCATCAAAAAGGTCAGCAGCGATTTTGAGAACTTGAAGTACAACACCGCCATTGCAGCTATGATGTCCCTGATCAACGAGTTCTATAAGAAGAATGCCATTACCAGAGGCGAATATAAGACACTGCTTACTTTGCTTAACCCCGTAGCACCTCATATCACTGAGGAATTGTGGCAGACTGCCGGATTCGAGGGCAGACTGTATCAGGCAGCATGGCCTGAATTCGAGGAAGAGAAGACCGTAGAGAGCGTTGTTGAGATCGGTGTTCAGGTCAACGGCAAGATGCGTGTGACCATCAATGTTTCCAAGGATGAGACCAAGGAAAATGTCATCGCCATGGCAAAAGAAGCTCTGGGAGACAAGCTGACCGGCAACATTGTAAAAGAGATCTACGTTCCCGGCAGAATCGTCAACATCGTAGTTAAGTAGTCACAGAAAGCGTGATAACGCGACTATGCGAATGGCATTGAATGAATTTTCGAGAAATAAGATAACTCCTGACAGACCTTATGTCTGCCGGGAGTTATTTCTTTGTGCTTTACTTTTTTCTAAAATGTTTTGAATCTGCTTCCGTTCTGCTTCACTGCTGTATTTTTTGATGGCAGTGATGGCGGCCTGCATTTCCTGTGGGGTAAAAGTAAGATGCTCCTGCTTTGCCTTACGCATGGCAGGCATGAGAAGTGCCATCATTTCTTTTTGTGATTTGCCATGCCCTTTGGCAAAAAGAGTGGAGAGAAATTCTAATTTTTCTCTGGGGATGTCCTTCACAAGATCATCCTGCATCCAGAGGGGAGTCTGGGAAGAATCCATTTTGTTGACCTCCTGATTGATTTTGAGTGGCTGCGAAAAGTTCGGACAACATAGCCGGATCACAACCGTCCAGATCGGAGAAACCTTCCGGGAACAGCTCCTGCATGGACTTAGCCATATCCATCATTTCTTGAAAATTATGGATATTGTCAAGCATCTGGGTGACCTGCTGCAGGGATGCTTTCTGCGTTTCATCGCATAAAGGCATGAGATCACTGCATAGTTCACCGGCGAGACTGCTTCCATCGGATGATAGAGGAAAACTGTGCAGAGCAGTCTCCGGATGCTTTCTAAACAGTGCCAGCGTATATTGCAATTCCAAAAATTTTATGTAGACAGCAAGTCTTTCAGGAGATGCGGATCTATATAATAGGCAAGTGTTTTCAGAATCTGAATGCGGTTGTTGGTAAATAAAGTGTCAAAGGCGGCCGCCTTGTCGATTCTGTTATCATCCATGCAGATAATACCTTCCAGTAAATGAATTACTAGTATCTTATGAAGCGGATAATTCGCTTATGCCAATCAGTCATTCGGGGTACGGAAGATCCGCACCCCGGGATGATCGATCATACGTGTGTAAAAAGTCCGGTAAATCAGCAACCGCAATTTCCACAGCCGTTGTTGCCACCGCCACAGAAGCAGGACAGGAGCAGAATCCAGATCAGCCATTCGCAACAATCATTTCCGCCGCAGCCATTGTTTTTATTGCCCAGAAGTCCGCAGCTGTTGTTGCCGCAACCGTTACCGCAGCCACCGCCGCAGAACAGTAAAAGGATGATCCAGATGCAGCTGTTGCCGAAGATACCGTTACTACAGTTGTTATTGTTGCTGCAGGAATTATTGTTGCAGCCACAGTTTGTAGCAGTTAAGTCACTCATTTTTAGTGCCTCCACATTTTATTTATGCTCTATTGTATGCGGGGGAGCCTGTCAATGTTTCCGGAAAAGACTTGCAATAATTTTCTAATATAGTAAAATAAAAATAGCTATGTGGAAATGTAATAGATGATAATATGTAGTTAAAATGATGCAGGTTTAATTCATATAGGTTTAACCCATTTATCCCTGACATCTTATTATTTACTTAAGGATAGATTGAATGACACAGAAGATATATATCGTAGAAGGGCGGCAGTTTCGAACAGAGGCGGATTATCAGAACGCTCTGAAGGATCAGCAGGTGATTGAAAATCTTCGGATGCAGACTAAGAAGATGAACTTGTCGGATCAGAAGAAGCTCTTGGAATTGATCCGTAGTGGAAAATGCAGATTTCACAGTATCCTGGGACAGGATTATATGGAGGAACTGGCAGAAGAAATTCACAGACAGGAACGAAAAGATGCCCCGGTTTCCAGAGCCAATGCAACGAAAAAAAAGGAACCTTTAAAGAAGCCAGTAAAGAAAAAAGAAACACCGAAACATAGGAAGGCCGCACAGAAGCAGAAAAAAACGCAGTTTGATGAACAGGAACTGGATAAAATAGTTAAAGAAGAATTGAAAAAGCAGGAAAAACGCAGAAAATTACTGGTACTCCTCTGTAGTATGGCAGCCATTGTCTGCCTGGGGTATTTCGGTGTATATAATTGGTACAATTATCGTACCGCTGATAATTACAAGCAGCTGAGCGAATTGAAAGATAAAGAGCCAACAGCAAGTGATGCACCGGCTCCGGTGATTCATTATACCGCGGAGGAAGGACAGAGTACGCCGCCTCCGGTACTGGATGAATATAAAAATTTATTAAATAAGAACAAAAGACTAATCGGATGGGTAAAAATTGACGATACTAATATAGATTACCCTGTAATGCAGACAACGGATAACGAATATTATCTGGATCACAATCTGAATCAGGAGTATGACAAGAACGGATCCATTTTCATGGATAAGGACTGTGATGTGCTGAAACCCAGTACAAACCTTATTCTGTATGGGCATCATATGAAGAGTGGGCAGATGTTTGGAGGCTTATCCTTATACAGCGACCAGAGCTACTATGAGAAACATCCCTGCATACAGTTTGATACCATCTATGAAAAAGGTCTGTATCAGATCATGTATGTATTCCGTTCAAGGGTATACAGTGAAGATGAGATCGTATTCAAATACTATCAGTTTATAGACGCCCAGAGCGAGCAGGAATTTGACTCTTATATGAATGATATGGAAGGGATGTCATTATATGACACAGGAGTCACGGCCTCGTTCGGTGACCGGCTGCTGACCTTATCTACCTGTGATTATCAGGAGAAAAACGGCAGATTCGTAGTGGTTGCCAAAAAAGTGACGACAAAGGAGTAAAGGATGACTAAGGGTACAAAAAAGACCAACAGAAGATTAAAAAAGACAGTAAGGAAGACCCTGGGAACATTGTTCCTGATCTCAGCGATCGTAGTGGCAGCGATTCCTACGGAAGGACTGCGTGCGGAAGAGGAGATCGCAACACAGGCAGCAAGTCATACACATCAGACAACACATAGCTCTTCTAAATATAAGGTTACGATTCCGAAGGACGCATCAGAGAAAGCAAGTCTGCTTTCCGGTAGCAGCACAATTCCCACCATGGATACGCTGATTCCTGTGGTAGACAGAAATGCGACCATTTATACAACAGAGACTAACACAGACGGAACCAGCTATCAGTTGCCTATGTGAACTATAAGAATTCCTGGTGTGCAGTATTGCTTGGTTATAATAAAAATACGACATTGACTGGGAATGTACTGGATATTCCCGATATGGTAAATGCGTACATACAGCCTACCGGTAACCAGGGTACCATCAATGGTTACGTGGCGGCAAGTAAGAATGGACAGCCTTTGTATTATGAGGCTCTGACAGAGAAGACCAGAGAGGTGGAAGTACAGGCAACAGATCCGAATACAGGTCTACCGTTATATGATTCACAGGGTAAACCGGTGATGGAGACGAAGACTGAGACTTATAAGGATGGTGAGATGCGTCCTTGTTATGCTACGGACAATGCCTGGAAAAAACTTTCTCTTGTGGATTTCTTCCAGAAAAAGGGCAGCGGTTATTCTTACACCAGTACGCAGGCGGAAAATGAGGATAAAACAGCAAAAGTATATGACGGATTTGCAAAGACAGAACAGCCGGATGATCAGTGGATCAAGGATCTGGATGTAAAATACATTGGTAACCAGTATCTGGCATCTACAGCCAATCCAAATGGTACCTATACCTGGTCTGTGGCAGGAGATATCACATCTAAAAATCCGTTAGACGGTATTTTCGCCGGAGCAGCAATATTGTAACACTGAACATTGGTGAGAAACTCATTGGTGTCGGCAACTATGCGTTCTATGGCTGTAATGGTCTGAACAGCATTTCCTTTGGTAATGGTATCACTGTCATCGGTAACTGGGCATTTGCGGAATGCGGCAGTATGAAAGCAGTGAACATCCCCAGAGAGTGTAACCTGGCACAGCTGGGAGATCATGCTTTCTACAGTTGTACTCAGTTGACGGATATTGATATTCCTATTTCTGTAAGTTATATCGGAGACTATGCATTCGCGGAATGCCGGTATTTATATGAAGTAGAGATATGTAATCCGGAGCAGGAGAACGGCATCAGTTCCAGCAGCCTGAAGGAAATGGGCTGGAATGTATTTGAAAATGATGAAACCCTGTATTCCGTGACTTTCCCGGATATGTACGGCGAGACCATTGGAATCTCCATGTTCAAGGGATGTAAGAACCTGCATTATGTAGCTTCCCGAAATGCACAGTTTACCATCAACTCCGGAAAAGCAGATGACGATGTGTATTGCTTTGACTGCTTTAAGTCCATGCTTGCGGATGATCCGGTAAACGGTACCTTCTATTTTGAAGGACTAAGAGAAAGCAAACTTCACAAGCTATGTCAGGAAAATTGTTTTGCATTCAGTTACATTAATTATAATCCTGACACACATTTATATGAGAAATTGAACAAATACGAATTGACGGTTCAGGATCCCAATGTTTCAGGTGAACCTGGTCGGTCTACGTTTATAGTAGATTCCTCCAACCAGTTGCTTAATGCCAGCGTAGGAACCGGCGTTAAGACATTGAATATCCCGGATCCCATCGGACCATATCATATTTACAATATCTCGGCAAATACATTTGCAACAATTGTAACCTGACAATGGTATCTCTGCCTGCCAGTGTACAGTCGGTAGGAGATGGTGCTTTCCGTGGATGTCATAATCTGGCAACGGTAATATTTAACAATAGCAGTATCGCTATTGGAACGGATGCGTTTAAGACCCAGGACTTTACCGGTACACACAGAACGGCTGTACACACAGCACAGCGACAGCTATGAACGATGCAGATAACAGTCCGGCAGTGAAACTGACCTTTGTAGGAGAAATCTCACCGGAGTCCACACCGTATAAGTATGCGATGAGTCCGGACGGCAGATATAATAACAGCAGTCAGGTGGCAACCTATGTCAGATATTGCAGCGGATGGCCGTCCAATCTGGTCGCACAGTACAACCCGGAGAAGAATGTCAGCGAACTGATCGATTTCCCGGCATTTACGGAATTGACCAAATACTTAAATAAAGATGATTATCCGTATCTGACAGATGCCCAGAGAAGTGCAGCGGAAACTGCACTGACCAAATATAATGCTGGAGAGTCTCTGACAGAGGATCAGCAGCAGTTTATTGATTCCGCACTGAACGTGACCATACCGGAAGGCATTCAGGCAATCAAGGACGGTCTGTTTGTGGAAAAAGAGAAGGATCAGAAGGAAAAGACTCTGACCATATACGGTCTCGACAGTATTGAAGAAAATGACTTCAAGGGCGCAAAATATCTGACCGGTGTGATCAGCTACAGCAATACCCTGTCCAGCATAGCAAAAAATGCCTTTGATGGCTGTGAGAAACTGGCTACAGTAGAGATCAACGGCAATACCCAGTCCATTGGCGACTATGCATTTAAAGACTGTGTTGCTCTGAAAGATGTGTCCCTGTCCGGAACCATCAGCAGTCTTGGTAATATTCCATTTACCGGTTGCAAATTTTGGATAAGGTAGGATTCCAGGGAACCGATTATTTCACCTGCGACAATTCGATTATCTATGGAATGAACGGCAGTGCAAAAGCGAAGATTATTGAATGCTTAGAGGGTAGAACCAGCAAGCGTGTGAATGCCAAAGAGACAACGGGCGTGACGGAAATGGCACCGGAGGCGTTCCGCGGCTGCGACAATCTGACTACGATCGATCTGTCGGACAGTGCCATTACGGTAGTGCCTTCCTATGCGTTTGCGGAGACTAAGAATCTGGATACCGTGAAACTGCCGATCACCTGTGAAGAACTGAAAGATAATGTATTCAACGGCAGTAGCATTAAATGGCTGGAGGAGTCCAGTGAGAGATTAACACTGATTGACCAGGATACTTTTACCGGAATCCTTAAAGATAAGGGAGATGTTACCTTATGTGCTCCGAAGACCAGTTATCTCTACAGATATGGTGATGCGAACGGATTTGCAGTGGAAGATACTCCGCTGGAGGAAATCTATACCGTTATCTTCCGTGACTGGAATGAAGAACTGCAGAAAAATGTCCAGGTAGACGAACAACAGGTACGGGGCGGGGAAGATGCGGTTCCGCCTACACCGTTAGGTAAGACCGGCGAAGTATTTAAGGGATGGGATGGCGATTACACGAACATCACGGAAGATACAACATGTACCGCTATTTATGAGAAGGAAGATCCCGATGCAAGTAAATTGACCGTACTCCAGGATTGGGATGGTACGGTAATTAAGAAGATCAAGGTATCCTCCGGCGGCAGCATCGCAGATGCGGATCTGCCCAACACATCTAATCTTGTGAGAGATGGTTATATCTTCATCGGATGGGACAGACCTCTGACCAATATTACAGAGTCTTTTACCACCATGGCACAATATAAGGCGCTAAGCGAAGATGATATTGTAGTCAGATATATCAATAGTGTGACCAAGGAAGTGTTCTATCAGACTACGATTAAGAAGGGTACGGTTGCACCCAGTATCCAGACTCCTACGGTCAGTGGCTATACTTTCAAGGAATGGCTGCCGGATATTGCAACAGCTATCACAGAAAATACAGATTTCTATGCAGTATATGAAGCCAGTGGCTCTAATAATGGTGGAACTGCCAGTCCGGGTGCAAGCACCAGCCCGGAGCAAGCACCAGTCCGGGAGGCAATAATAACAACGGAACTACTGCCAAGATGTATACTCTGACAGTTAAAAACGGTTCCGGCTCCGGCAGTTATGTAGCAGGTTCCCAGCCGATCATCGTTGCGAATGATCCTGCAAAGAATCAACAGTTCAGCAGCTGGTCAATAGATCCGGCCAATACGAAGATTGCCAGCAAGGTATTGTCTGCAACGGTCATCACTATGCCGGAAGCTAATGTAACAGTAACTGCAAATTATACTGCAAAATCCGGTTCAGGTAATAAAACAAATACATCTACAGGAAGCGGTAATTCCACGAATTCCAATTCCAACAGAAGACCGAGCAGCACTACTACGGGAACCGTATCCGGTGGCAGAACCACTGTTGTTATTGATAAAAACGGTCTGTCCAATACCGGTGTGGTATCTGCAACGGTGAATGGATCTTCTGATAACTTTGTGATCAAGATCACAGAGAGTGCAGCAGCTTCCGAAGAGGTAGTTAAGGCTCTGATGGCAGAGTACGGCAGTGATATCAGTGCTATCAAGTATTTCCCCATGGATATCAGTCTTTATGATTCCACCGGGAATACGAAGATCACGGATACCACGGGATTATCCATCAGTATTACGTTACCGCTGCCGGATTCTCTGATCACCTACGCAGGTAATAACAAAGTGGCCGGAGTAGTGAACAGCAAGTTGGATAAGCTGTCACCGAAGTTCTCTACAATATCCGGAGTATCTTGCGTAACCTTTACGGCAGAGCATTTTTCACCGTATGTGATCTATGTGGATACGAATAATCTGACTGCGGGAACCATCGCAGACAGCACACCTAAGACCGGAGACGGCATTCATCCCAAGTGGTTCCTATCCATGGGACTTGCATGTATTTCGGTAGTACTCTTCATGAAGAAGGACAAAAAGACTCTGCGGAAAGCCAGAGCCTAGTGTGAAATAAAGGATGGGAAGGTTTATGAATCATAAAAAGTGGATGGCTGTCATAGCACTGGCAGTTACCGCATTGATCCTGACACATCTTCCTGTGTCGGAGGCAGATGCGGCAGCGTCTGCCTCCGATTTTCAGACGCAGGGAAGTACACTGGTAAAATACAGAGGGACGGAAGAACGCGTCACGATTCCGGATACAGTGGAAGTCGTAGGCGAGAGTGCCTTCGAGAACAATCAGAAGGTACAGTTCGTTGTAATTCCGAAATCTGTCAAGCGTTTGGATGCCTATGTTTTCTGGGGATGTAACAATCTGGAAGAGGTTGTCCTGGGAAAGGGTCTGACTGCAGTGGACGAGTATTCGTTTGCAGGATGTACGGGTTTAAAGCAGATCACAATTCCGGAAAATATACAGAGTATTGATGCACAGGCATTTGCGGGATGTGTTAATCTCACAGATATTTATATCCCGGCTACGGTGACCGGTATTGCGGAAGATGCTTTCTTAAACTGTGATAATGTGACAATCCATGCGGACGAGGGAAGTGTGGCAGCACAGTTTCCCAAACTTGCGGAGCAGAAAAACCGTGATCCGCTGGTGACGGCAGCTCCTGTACAGACACCGACAGCAGTAAGCAGACCGGATACACAGGCAACGACAGAACCTGTATCAACGGCTACGCCTGCACCTGTTGCAACACCGGTTCCCGGTAATGTCCTGGGCAGTACTATTATTGTAGGGAATCATGCCTTGGTAATGGTGCATCCGGGTGAGGAAAAAGTACAGCAGGGGTATACGGAACCGGAAGCGGGACAAGAGACCGGTGAAGAACAGGATATCACAGCTGAGACAGAGAACGGCAAGATTCCGGAATGGATGTATTATCGTAACCAGTCTGTCAGCGCAGTTACGATCCCGGAGGGTACTACAGAGATCGGACGGTTTGCTTTTTCCAGAAGTTCTCTCCGGACCATTACGATTCCAGAAGGTGTAACGGTGATTGACTATGCAGCGTTTTATCATTGTGATAATCTGGATAACGTGGTATTACCGGACACGGTGAATACTGTTGGTGCCAAGCGTTTACCCATACCGGCTGGCTGGATGATTTTGAAGAGAACAGTATGGATGATTTTCTGATCAGTGGGGACATCCTGGTAGCTTATAAAGGGAATCTGCCTGAAGTTGTGATACCGAATGGCGTTCGCGTGATCGCAGAGGAAGCATTCCGAAATCATACGGAATTGAAAAAAGTACATCTGCCGGCGAGTGTCACGGATATTGGAAATGACGCTTTCCCGGAGGGGATAGAGATTATAAATGAATAATGGGGTGATTTAACCGACACCCGGAATAGAAACCGGCATAAGATAGATTAAGTCTTATGTCGGTTTTACTATATTTTTACCGGGAAGGAAAACGGATGCAGAGGGTCAGGGAGCAGGTACAGGTACCGGAACAAATATATAGCGTTACTTGGCGGTCAGAGCCTGTAACGGTTGCTGTATTGGATACCGGGATCGCATATCATCCGGATCTTGCCGGGCATTTGTTATGTTTTCGTGATTTCGTGGAGAAGAGCTCTCTGCCGTATGATGATAACGGACATGGAACCCATGTATGTGGCATCCTTTGCGGAAACGGAGAATTGTCGGGTGGAAGGCTTCGGGGAATGGCACCGGCATCGAAACTTGTCGTGGGAAAAGTGTTGGATGGAAAGGGAGAAGGATCCTGTGATTCCATGCAGGAGGCATTTAAGTGGATCCTACGGGTAAAAAACAGGTATCAGATCAGGATCTTAAATATATCTGTCGGAATCGGTGAACTGAAGGAACGATACAAGGAACAGGTACTGCGGGAGTATATGGAATTGTTGTGGGATCATAATATTCTCGTAGTCTGTGCAGCGGGAAATGCAGGACCTGAGGATGGGAGTATTTCGGAGATGGCAAGCAGCCGGAAAGTGTTAACAGTGGGTTGTCACGATGGAAGATATTGTAAAAATGACCCGAAGCGATGCGAAACATATTCCGGAAGAGGTAGAAAATACGACGTCATCCGAAAACCGGATATTGTGGCTCCCGGGACGAGGATCCTGTCCTGCAATGCTTCTGGAAAAATAGAAATGGCAGAATTTTTAAACCTTATATTGCAAAAAGCGGTACCTCCATGGCAACCCCCATTGTGTCCGGAGCGGCAGCACTGGTACTACAAAAATATCCGAGAATGTCCAATGAAGAATTTCTCCGTAGGGTAGCGCTCACAGCTACGGATCTCGGAGAACCCTGGAATAAGCAGGGCTTCGGAATGCTCAATGTCCGCAGATTATTAGAAAACAAGTAAAATGATAAAATCACTGGGAAAAATAAAAAATGTGATTAAAATAAGTCAATAAAATTAATACTAAAGATATTGACACAAATGGTATGATTGTATACAATGATACGAGAACTGCAAAATGTATTTTACTGCGCAGAGTAAAAATAGAAAACAATATTGCAGATGTCGAATGTCAGGGAAGAGAGGTATACCAATGAGAGATAGTGATGCATTTCAGAATCGTCCGGTCTCCATGAATCCGAAGAACAACCTTCTGGAGATTGAGGAGCATATGTACATACTGGATGATGTGGAGAAGCCGAACGTGTTCCGTAATATGTTCCCTTATTCCGAAATCCCCAAAATACCTTTTAATGATCGTATCGTGCCTCATAACATGCCGAAGGATATCTGGATCACAGATACCACTTTTAGAGACGGACAGCAGTCCAGGGCACCTTATACCACGGAGCAGATTGTGAAGATCTATGATTATCTGCACGAACTGGGCGGTCCCAACGGAATGATCCGCGCCAGTGAATTTTTCCTCTACAGCAAAAGGACAGAGATGCTGTCTATAAGTGCATGGAGAGGGGATATAAGTTCCCTGAGGTGACCAGCTGGATCCGCGCCAGCAAGGAAGATTTTAAATTAGTAAAAGAGATCGGAATGAAGGAGACCGGTATTCTGGTAAGCTGTTCCGACTATCATATTTTCTTAAAGTTAAAAATGACCAGAAGACAGGCAATGGATCACTATTTAAGTGTTATCCGTGACTGCTTAGAGGAGGGCATCAGCCCAGATGTCACCTTGAGGATATCACCAGAGCGGATATCTACGGCTATGTAGTGCCGTTCTGTCTGGAACTGATGAAACTGATGAAGGAGTATCAGATTCCTATCAAGGTACGTGCCTGCGATACCATGGGATATGGTGTCAACTATCCCGGTGCCGTTATTCCCCGTAGTGTACAGTATCATCTATGCGATCCATACCCATGCAGGTGTGCCTCATGAGTTGATCGAGTGGCATGGACATAATGACTTTTACAAGGCAGTGTCCAACTCTACCACAGCATGGCTGTATGGCTGTTCCGGTGTCAACACTTCCCTGTTTGGTATCGGTGAGCGTACCGGTAATACGCCTTTGGAGGCAATGGTATTCGAGTATGCACAGTTAAAGGGCGACTTAAACGGTATGAATACCCGTGTGATCACGGAGCTGGCAGAGTACTATGAGAAAGAAATAGGTTATCAGATTCCTCCCAGAACCCCGTTTGTGGGCAAGAACTTTAATGTAACCAGAGCCGGCATCCATGCAGACGGACTGCTTAAGAACGAGGAAATCTACAATATCTTCGATACTGAGAAATTCCTGAACCGTCCGGTATTGTGCGCTATTTCCAACACCTCCGGTCTGGCAGGTATCGCACATTGGCTGAACACTTACTACAAGTTAAAGGGAGACAAGCAGGTACAGAAGAATTCCGAACTGGTAGCAGAGATCAAAAGTGGGTAGACGAAGAAATATGCCGGCGGTCGTGTCACCGTACTTACGGATGATGAGATCGTGGCATGCGTCAACCGGATCTGTCTGGAGAAGAATCTGAAGATCGGTGAGTAAGCATAGAATGAGCATGACAACGGTAACAGCGTTGTCTGGAATCGAGGATTATAGTGAGTAAGTATGATGTAAAGCAGGAAGTAACGGACAAGTTCTCCCTGCGGGGACGGGTATTTCACAAGCTGAGAGAGGACATTTTAAGCGGAAAATACCAGGAACATGAAGAATTGAAGGAAGTGGCGATCGGTGAGGAGATGGGCGTCAGCAGAACCCTGTCAGAGAGGCATTCCGTCAGCTGGAGCTGGAGGGACTGATCCAGATCATTCCGAACAAGGGTGCCTATGTCACCGGCATTACCCAGAAGGATGTGAAGGATATTTATATGATCCGTTCCCTGCTGGAAGGTTTGTGCGCCCGTTGGGCTACGGAGCATATCACCAAGGAGCAGATGGAAGAGATGGAGGAGAATGTCTACCTGTCCAAGTTCCATGCCCAGAAGGGGCATCTGGAGCAGCTGGCAGAGTTAGACAATCGTTTCCATGATATTCTGTATGAAGCCTGTGACAGCAAGATGCTGGAGCATCAGCTGAAGGATTTCCATCAGTATGTTCTCCGTGTCCGTAAGAAGACGCTGTCCAGTGCCAATAGAGGTCCAAAGTCCAACGAAGAGCATGAAAGATCATGGAAGCCATTAAGGCTGGCAACGCCGATCTGGCAGAGCAACTGGCACATCAGCATATGATCAATGCTTATGAGAACATGGTGAAGAACGGTCTGAATGAGGCTTATGCACAGCAGGCGGAAAGTCAGGAATAAGTTGCCTGTTGGAACGAATTACGTTAAAATAGAATAGAACGAAAATTAATACCGGAAAGGAAATCGTTATGGAAAAGATCAAAATGACAACCCCTCTCGTAGAGATGGACGGAGATGAAATGACCAGAATCCTCTGGCAGATGATCAAGGATGAGCTGTTACTGCCTATATCGATCTGAAGACAGAGTACTATGATCTGGGACTGGAGCATCGTAATGAGACAGACGATCAGGTAACGGTGGATTCTGCCAACGCTACGTTAAAATACGGTGTTGCCGTAAAATGTGCTACCATTACTCCCAACGCTGCCAGAATGACAGAGTACAACCTGAAGGAAATGTGGAAGAGTCCCAACGGAACCATTCGTGCCATCTTGGACGGTACTGTATTCCGTGCACCAATCCTGGTAAAGGGTATCGTTCCCTACGTAAAAAACTGGACCAAGCCCATCACCATCGCCCGTCATGCTTATGGTGATGTCTATAAAAATACAGAGATCAAAGTACCCGGACCCGGTAAGGCAGAGCTGGTATTCACCG
>ENA-OQCS01001019-OQCS01001019.1-human-gut-metagenome-genome-assembly--contig:-NODE-1019-length-15104-cov-3.520064_pt1 | contig 15104 bp, 20 predicted proteins | sample MGYA00242757_ERZ504575 | MGnify/ENA primary metagenome ERZ504575 (study PRJEB26092, sample SAMD00036297) | human gut metagenome | host: Homo sapiens | study: EMG produced TPA metagenomics assembly of...
TCTTCCGAAGCATCCATGGATGGTTTCTTGTGCCGCATCAAACGTTCAGCTTATTACAACGAAATTCCATATAGCTGCATTGCATCTTGCGGAGGTTCTTGCTATACTTTGTATCGAACGTCACTTTGCATGGCGTCCAGCTCGGACAAGTCCAGTTCGTTCTCCGTAACCGTGGTCTGCATGGCACACTCCTTTGAATGGGCGTTCAGGGATTTGCCGCACGTTCGGCACTTGTACTGCGTCGTGCCCTGACCGAGCGTAGCCCCGTCCGAACAGGTTACACTGATGGTCACGCTCTCGCAGCCTTGCAATTTCGCGGCGTCCGTCGCCTGATAATAGTTCCGCGCGTCAGAAGCTATATAATAGGTATAACCTTCCTCGTTGTCGTTGAACTCCGAGAGTCGGGCGTAAGCCCGGCTTTGAACGTGTTCAGGTCCATCGAGTAGGAATCGAACACCTCTTCATAGACGACCTCTTCCCGGTTCCAGCTTTTCTTCACATGGATTTCGTAGGCGTATGCCTTCTTCGTCTGTTTGCCGCCCCGGCTGATGATATAGCCGTTCTGCCAGTAGTTGATACTATAGGTATAGCCGTCATTCTGGTTGTTGAGCTGCTGTACCCGGCTTCTCGACCAACCGGCGTACCGTTCCGAATTGGCGAGCGCCTGCTCCCGTTGCGAGGCATTGGGATAAAAGTCGGGATCGGTTGTCTCGAAACGCGTCCATTCGCCGCCGTTCAGTATGCTGTTATCGTCCGTCGGCGGGTAGTAGTCGCACAAGGCGATACTCCCTTGCTCACGCCGGGCGATATACCACCGTTGCGTGTAGTAGTTTCCCGCCGTCTCGTCCAGATAGTCCGTCATCCAGGAGGTAAGGTCGTAGTTGCTGAAATCGAACAGTCCCGCCACGTTGTCCTCACCGCCCACCATGTCAATCAGCAGGCCGCCGAGGTCATGCTCCGCCTGCTCGAAGAGCGCACCGTAATGGTCATACAGGTCGATGACCTTGCTGACCCTGCCGCCCATCAGCTCATGGAACGAACTGGTTTGCAACAGGGCGTCACCAATGTTCCCGATACCTGCCGAGGCGAGACCGACACCCATGTTGTAGAGGTTGTCGATGTCGTGTTGCAGGTTCTCCTTGGTGAAATTGCCCGGCACGCTGGCGATGTCGTCCAGCATGTGCTGCCAGTCGATGTCGCCTATCTCCGAGAGTTTCAACAGAGGGGCGATGTTCCGGTTGATTTCCAGAAACACGATGTCCGAAAAGCCCAACGTGCTGTTCGTCACTACACTCTCGAACTGCATACACAGGCTTTTCGTTTCGTCGCAGATTTTCATCAGGTAGCTGCCCCAGTAGATAGCCGTTTGCGGTGAGCGGAGCATCAGTTTCGCCACCACCCATATCTTGGGTATGATCTTCTCCGAGACCATGCGGTAAATGCGGCGGTAGTAGTAGTTCTCCGTACTGCTGTTCCAGATACCGAGGTCGGAAAAGGCTTTATGCTCCAAGAACTTGGAGGCAAAAATCCCCGCCGTGGCCACTTCCGCCGCATTGTAGTGCTTGAGTATGTCATCGACCTGCTCCCGGTAATAGCTTTCCGCCACGGCTTCCGTACCGAAAGCGGTAGCCATTGCCGCCACGGTACGCGCATCGTAGTTCACGCTGTAATACTGCGCGTGGATGTGCTGTACGACAACGAGCGACAGGAGCATAAGGATAAGTGACAGCCGTTTCATCATGGATTCCTCCCCGGTTAAAAACAGCCCCCGTCAACGGCGCGTCATGCCTCTTAGTGCACGTATCAGTTCGTCGGCCTCATATACGGCGGAATTTGCCACCAGACGGTGGTGTATGAATACCTCCTTGGCTATCTCGTACCTGCGTTGTTCCCACTTCGCCTCTTCTTCCTCGTCCTGCACGGAATTTCCGATACCGGCGTATTCGTCCAGTTCCTTACCGGGCATTCCCAACCGGAGATTGTACCTTTCCAGAACATCCTCTATTTCCTCGATGCTTTTTCTTCCCATGTCGCGTACCCTTACCAAGTCCTTTCCGGGCCATTGGCACAAATCCCGGATGGTTTTGATGTCGAACTCACGGAATATCCGTTGGATACGGGCTTCATATTTGCTCCCGAACTCAAGTGTCTTCACACTTTGGCTGATGTCTATCTTTTCCATTTTCTGTAATTGATGATTTGATTGTTATTGTTTTACATGAAGGTTCAATATCCGCCCGGCCTCGTTGACCTTTTGGGCGAACGGCAGGGATTTTCCGATACCGCTGGCGTTCCAATCCCGACAGTACGCTCGATAGCTTCCTGATGGCTGCACCGCAATTCCCGCTTGTAGAGTTTCAGGCTTCTTTCTCCGCCCGCTCGGTGGTGTAGGTCATGTAACACTCTCTTGGTTCTTCCACGCCGTACACGCCGCTGGTCGTCCCCCGGCGGATGAACACCTCTCGGAAGAAGCTGCGCCCTTCCTTGTTTTCCAGCCGGTTGATGGTGAATATCTTTTTGCAGTCCACGTCGGTAAGTCCGAGAATAGCCTTGATTTCATCGAACGCTCGCGGAACTTGCTCTGGTCAAGCAGCATCACCACGTCGGAGTTGTTGATGATGGCTTCCTTGACGATAGGGCTGCCGATGATGTCCTGTATCTCCTGCGTCACCACGCCGACCGAGGCCCAGAACTTACGGGCCGTCTTGTACATAAACTTGATGTATTCGGCCATGAGCGGGCTGGCAATGGCCTTCCACGCTTCCTCTATGACCAGGACTTTGCGGTTCTTCTTGATACGCATCTTCTGTAAGATACATCCATGATAATCAGTGTGACAAGAGGGAACAGGAGAGGATCATCCTTTATACTGTCAATTTCGAAGACGATGAACGTCTCATCGAACAATGAACTGTCCATGTTCTCGTTCAGCGTCTTTTCATGATTGCCGCCCCGATAGAAGTCCTTCATCATGTAACGGTACGTCGATATGTCGATGCCCGAAATATGGTTTTCGGCACAGATGTCGGGGATGCGCTGCACGGAAAATTCATAGAACGAGTTGAACGACAGCTCTTCCACTTTCAACTCCTTACGGCGGCGTTCCATCTCGTCGATCATGCGCTCGATACGCCCGGTCCGCTCTCCTTCGTCCTCGTCCTGCTTCTCGGCATGGTTACGGTCGTCGATGAGCAGCCCCTTACGCAAATCCTCCCGTTGCAGGGGTGTGAAGCCGTCGAACCCATTGAAATAAGTGTCGTAATACTCCGTGATGACCTGTTCTATCAGGCGGTCCTCTGTCTTTGTGACCGTACCCTGCGAGCCTTTCCAGATGAGCAGCACGAGGTTTTTCAGGAAGCCCGTCTTCTCCACATTCATTTCCGCCCGATTGATGCGGAATGGGTTCATCGTAATCGGTCTTTCCTCGGTATAGGAAATGTACTTGCCGCCGAGGTATTCGCAAAGTCCCTCGTAGCTGTTACCCGTATCGACCATCACCACGTCCGTTCCTTGCTCGTACAACTGGCGCACGACAGAGTTCATGTGGAAGCTCTTGCCGCTGCCCGAAGGACCGAGACAGAAAAAGTTCGAGTTGTCCGTCAGCTTGTTTTTCCCCTCCTTTCCCGTGATGTCGATAGCCACCGGCACGCCTTGGCGGTCTGTGTAGTAGATTTTCAGCGGTGTCTCCTCGCTGTGCTGTATGTGCTCCTTATACATCAGACACATCGCCGCGTCACCCAGCGTCAGGAAGCGGTCATAGTCCTCGTTCATGCCGTAACAGTTACCCGGAAACGAGTTCACGAACAGTTCCAGTTGGTTGTACGCCCTTTTGGAAATATGGATACCCATACGTCCGAAAGCATTCTCCAAGTGGTTCGTGCATTTTTGCAGGTCCGTATCGGCCGGTACGGCGACGATCAGGTTGAAATGGGTGTACACGAGCTGCTTGCTTTCCCGCGCGATGACCTCCTGCACCCGCTTGATGTCCTCCACGGCCATCTGGTTGCTCGGATTGGGAATACTGGCGTGCCGGTTCTTCTTTTTGTCCAGCAGGGCCAGTTCCCTTTTCTGGTTGGGCAGGAAGACAATCTGGTTATAGACGACCGTCTCCGCATTCGGAATGTTGTCGATGGCAGCCAGCAGGTCCACGGGCATATCCGTGTTATTGACCTCTATATTGGTGTAAGGCCGTATCAGTGAGGGCAGTGCGGCACAGTCCACATCGACAAGGCTATATACCTTGCAGCGTTTGTCGCCCATCGAGACCGTTTCGTCGTCCGCCTTGAAGTTGGTCATCGACACGATCCGCTCCTTGAAGTTCATGGCGAAATAGCGGTCCACGTATTCGCTCGCTTCGGCTTTGTTCAGGAACCTGGCCTGTACCCCGGCATCGTGCAGCTGGTCATGCACTTTGCGTATCTTGACCAGAAGTCGCGCCACTTCTTGTTGTCGAACGAGAACAGGCGGCTCTTCTTCGCCTCCTGCGTGATGGTCAGGTAACACACGCTGTCCGTATAGTTACGCCCCTTGAAGTAACGGAAGTAGGCCGATGAGAGGAACTCGTGTTTGTCCCCCGTCTCGTTCTCGAACTGTTTCCGGATGAAGATGTCCTGTTTGTGCAGGGCATATCCTTCGCCGAGCGTCTGCGCGAGGGCGGTGAAAAGGTGCGTGAACTCGTAGTAGCTGTCGATGTTCGCACAGTATTTCTGCACGGGATTCTCTATTTTCAGGATGGCTGAATATTCGCCCGTCTTGGTGTACAGCACGCCCACGCCGTTCGTATCTTCCACAGAAAAATAGATGTCCTGAAAGATACGCTTACGCTTGCCTCCGGTACCGAACGCATAGACCGACAGGGCCATGCCGGCACACAAGGCGATAAAAAGTAGAATGATGTACAAGGTCATTTCAAAATACAATAAAAAAGGCCGGTCCACCCGGATTTCAGGCGGCCGGCCCGCGTTCAACATTCAACAAGACCACACGTTGCCCGTGATGGTTTTTCTTTTCTTCTCACAGTTTCTTCGAGTGGGCGTAGATATACACTCCGCGACCGTCTTTCTTGGTATGCAGCCCTTTCCGCTGTTTGAGCATGATAAGCGCAATACCCGTCGAGACGACCGCAACCAGCACGACCAGTCCGGCCACGAAACCCACGAGGCAGTAGGCGATGATAAATCCGACGATGGCTCCGCCGGCAACGCCCGCCGCCCAGTAGATGTAGCGTCCCTGAATACCCATGAACTCCAAAGGCCGTTGCAGGCCCTTGAACAGCGGGTAGTCGGGATAGCGTTCGTCCTTGCCTTTCATCGTGCGGGAGGGTTATGCGCCGATACCGAAGAACATCGGAAGTGCTTGTGCGGCAGCGATTAAGAAAATACATGCGCCAACGATCATCATAATCTTTTTCTTCACGTCCTGTTCCTCGTTGTTCATGGCGATGTACACCGAGATAGCGCCTACGATAGCCACTACACCGGCAATGGCGTAACACAGTTTGACCATGACGGGGACGTACTTGGCGATTTCCTCCGTCACGGTCGCCAGTGCGGTCGTACCGGCGGAGTAATCGCCTGCGGAGTTTTGGGCCATGACGGCGTCGTGCCACACAGCAACATCAGTGTGAGCATCTGTACCTTTTTAGCAGAAAACATTCTTTTCATTTGTCTTTTTGTTTTTTGAAACATGATTATTTATTTTAGGGTAAGTATTGCAGTTCTTTCGAATCGTTATGGCGGCACCTCATTCCTGCATCCCGTTTCTATATGCGATAGCCGAAAAAGGCAGGAAAGACAAGGAAGGCACCGATCAGGAACAGGCACGCGCCCACAAGCGTTACGACGGACTTGGTAATACCGTCCTCGCCCGTGTTCATCTTTACGTAAATCTGGAATCCGGACACAATCACACAAATCCCGGCGATGGCACAACAGAGAGCTTGGACGTAGAACATCATCGTTACCACGTAGTCGTGCATCGTCGCCAGCGCATCCGCCCCCCAACTGTAATTCACGCTGCACTTTTCGCCAGAGCCGAACAGGGGATGATGGAACAAAGCGCACATAGTATCTTCTTCGTTTTCGACATCTTACAGCTTATCTTTGACCGGTCTCCATTTCAGGCTGGGACGGTTGTCCAAGCGTCCTTTGGAAATCATTGCCTTATACATCTCTTCGTCGGTAAAGCCGTCGGACAGGTAGGGTGCGACCTTTTCCATCTGTGCCTCTGCCTTGCTTTCAGCCGTTCGAGCCGATCCTTGGCTGTTCCATCTTTTTTCCCGGTGTCGCCGTTTTGGGCGGCAGGCGAAGCGGCAGGTACAGTCTCCGTGCCGTATGTTTCATTTCCGATTTTGAACCCGGTCTCGTTCTCCGAAACCTCGACACTCTCTTCCGTGGAATCCATCGGACCGAGGTCGAAAACTTCCTCGTCAGTCTTCTCCGTTCCCTTCTTTCCATACAGGTCACGGATGATATTGACCGCGAAATAGACGATGTACAGCACCGTCAGTACAAGGGCGAATATAAAGTATGAACCCATCTGTTTTTAAGTATGAAATTAAACTTTAATTGAACTTTGAAAGTACGGTTGCAAAGAAAAATATTATATTTGATGTAACAAAAACTCTTTATATCAAACAGTATTTTATTACATAGAAATAAGTTTGAAACACTAAAATTGAACTTTAATTTCATACTTTGAGGTATCGAAGCAGAAAAATCGGGCATAAAAAAAGCCCTCCGGGAGGAGAGCTTTCAAGGGAAAGGGTAACGATGATGCCTTACCGTTTCTTTCCGCGTAGGTAATCGTTCAGGTCCTTGTATTCGCGATAACGGGGTGCTTCGTTGCGTACACGCCCGCCATACATGCCGGCGATGGTCTCTTCCGTTTTCTGCCCTGCGAGATCATTGTCGAGATAACAGTGGATTTCCTCGTACACCTGCAAGTGTTCCAATGCTTTTTTCAGGTTGTTCACCGAGTTCATCACGAGGTAATCACAAGGTGCGTCGATGCAGACCGTATCATCACCCGCCTGTTTCAGCGTCAGGTAAGAGAGAAAATCCATGAAGCCCTCGAACACGCAAACACGGTTCTGTGTTTCACCATGAGATTGCCTGATGACAGAGATGTCCTTACACCGGATACAGCCCTTATAATAAGGATTGCGCACCTCGTACCCGCCCGCCGCGTTGCCGAAGGCAAGAGCGAAGTAGCGCCGTTTACGTAATTCATAATGGACCTCCCGGCAGAACATGCGGCCGATGTCCCCGTCGATTCCACGGGAATGAAGGTACGAGAGTAGCGCATGGTGCTGCAACGGCACGACGAGCACGTCCTTCATGTCAGCTTCGACGGGACGGGGTGTTGTCCCCGGAATCCGCACTCTTTGTATCGGGGCAGCATTTTCATGTCTCCCGATACAGGCAAGCACTTCGCTCACGCTGTTCGTCCGGTACAGGTATTTGCCCAGTTCCACAAGGTCGCCGCCCGTCGCTGCGCCAAAGTCATACCATTCGTTGAGCCGGTCGTTGACCTTGAACGACGGAGTGCGTTCATCGCGCAGCGTGACAGATTACCAGTATTGTTTTGATATCACACTCTGGGATGGTAGCCGAGACTGGCGAGATAGTCCACGATACGCAGTTGTTTTGCTTCCGCTATGGTCATGTCATTTTCTTTTCACTTGTTTTCAAAAACAGTTTACTTTGGTTTTTCTCCTATATATACCCGGACCAAAGTAAACTAAATTATTTTTCACCTTCCGCTTCCTCGCATTCTTCGTCGAAAAGCAGGGCTTCGGTCGGGTCACATCGTAATAAAAGAGCTTGTCCCGTTTGACGATCAGCTTCAGGTTTTCCGTCAGGTATTGCAGCAGTTTTATCATGACGCTGCGTCCCCGTTTGAACCCGATAGCCTCATAGGAAGCCATGAGGCCTGCAGCACGTTCTCGAAACCTTTGATGGGCCTGTCCCCGAAAGCGGCGGAAAGTGCCTCCCGGTGCTGTTCGATGGACAAATCCATGAAGCTGCTCCGGGCTTTCGGTCTTACACTGCCGTCAAACGAATAGTTATCCACCATGACCGGCAACCCTTCGTCATCAACGGAAAAGGCGAACGGTTTGAACTCCTTCTCGCGGATATGCAGCGCATGAACTTCACTGATAACGGGATTCTCCGCACTTTTGGTGATGACCAGCACCGTTTCCGCCTTATTGCTCATTTCCGTACCGATATGCCGCGCACATTGTTGTCGCCCTTGTTCAGGTGTAGCACACAATGGATGTGCAGGTCGTATTTCGACGACCACTCCATCATCTTGTTGATGACCTCCACCGATTCGCTGGTGCTGTTGATGTCGAGCATCAGGTCGCGGATGCCGTCTATGATGACCAGCCCATACCCCTTGTTCTGACGCAGGGCATAGTCGATAACCCCGATACGGACGCAGGAGTGTATTCCCGCAGGCAAATGAAATCGAGATTCTCGTTGTCCGTCGTGGTGGGCAGCCCCGCCAGGCGGAGAATGCGTTCCAACACGTTGTGGCAATGGAAACGGCTCTGTTCAGTGTCCACGTACAGAATCCTGCGTTTGCCTTCGGGCAGGTGCGCCCGATAGTTCAAGACCTGCGGCCCGCCAGCGACGCGGCGACGATGGCCGAGACGTTGAACGTCTTTTTCGCCTTCGCCTTACCCGTCGAAGCGCTGAAATTACCGAGCGTCGCTATGGTGGAGTTGTCAATCCATATAATCTGGGGCGGAGTCTCGTAGGTGTCCGTGGCCTTTATTTGCGATGCCGTGAGGATATCCGACAGGCGGTTCTCGTCCAGCTCCGCCCACGAGTTACGGTCAGTTCTTTTTTCGTTTTCCATAGCGCTTCTGGTTAAAGAACGGTTGGGTTGCGGACACTTCCGTCGCCATACGCATGGCATCGTCCACCGTAGGTCGTAGTTTTGCAAGAGCCACGCGTCCAGCTCTTCCTTCGCAAAGTAGAGCATCTTGCCGCGAGGCTTGTAGTGCGGGATTTCCTTGTTCGATGTGAGTTTGTACAACATACTTTCGGACACGCCGATATACATGCACGCCTCTTGAAAAGTGAAGACCTTCTTGGTCGTGTAAATGGTATTTTCCAGCAAAGCCACACGCTCCAACAGACCTTCCACCGGTTCCAACTTCTTGAGAACCGCTTCTATGGCGGTCAGCCGTTCGCTCAACCGCTCCATGAATGTTGTTCTGTTTTGCATAAAATACATGTTAAAATTAGACAATGGAGAGTTACCTCCGTTATGCAGCGCGCTAACGGAGGTCAAAGTTATGTGATGTGAACCGGACAGCCGGAAATACCGGCGTGATACTATGCACGTATCACGGCAATTGTCACTGTTTTATCTTTCACATACTTGGCTTTTTGGCACTTCGTGTTATATTTTCAGTCGGCTGACGGCTTTTCGTATGCCGAGGTTTGCCGATGTAATGTTGTTCCTCGCCGCAGACAGGGCGGACGAGAGGCTTGAAGCGGTAACGTATCTTGTGCCGTCTTTGGACAACAGGAACCGCCCCTTGTCGAGAACCGACTGCCAGTGAGGCAGGATGAAGGTGTTTTCGAGCAACGCGTCGAACAGGACCGCCACATGGCGGATATTGTTCACACGTATGCAGAAGCCCTTCTTGCAGGCAAAAAGCGCTTCCATGTCCTCGATGCGGAGTGTGGAAACGCAAAACAGATGATAAGCGTTGGCGCAAGCCACAATACCTGTCATCTGTTCACGGGAAAAATTACAACCGAAGGAGAGAGGTGGATCGTTTCTGGAATCTTCTATACGTGAAGAGCCGAACCATACTCCGGCAATGTCGTACTTTCGTTTCAAGGCCATGCACTCCTCGAAAGAAAATGTTTCTGCGGTAAAGAGGCTTTTGACGAGACTTGTGCAATCGATCAACAGCCCTCTGATGATATGGATGTTCATTTCATGGCAATTCCTGCAAACCGCACTGTTGCAGTCGATGTACCGGTGACTGTTTATAAAGTCATCCACATAGCGGCCATACCGTTTGCCGCCTGCCATGACGTCTTGAAGATAAAGCTCCCTCGCTTCGGAGAGCAATTCGTAAAATTCTTCCGCTACATCCTGTTCCGTAGCGAAGTGGTGCAGATGTGGTCTCCCTTCAAAAAAAGAGAGGACCTGTTGTTTTGTCCTTTCATGTCGAATTGTTTTTATGGGTTTATACTTATTATAATAGTGGCATTACTTCGACTATTTGAAAAGTCGGAGAAAAGCCGGAAATATTTACCTGTAAATTGAATTTGACATGTATAACTACATCAGTCGAATAGCCCGTTGACCAAATTGACTGCTTCGTCTTTTTTCTGGTTGATGATTTTGGCGTACACCTGTGTCATTCTCACGGAGGTATGACCAAGCAGCTTCGATACGGTATAGAGATCCGCACCGAGCGTCAGCATCATGGTCGCGAATGTGTGCCGGGCCGTGTGAAAAGTAAAACGCTTGGTGATTCCGGCCGCTTCGGCCCACGGCTTGAGATACTGGTTGATGTTTGAAGCAAGCTGAACACATGGTCATCCGCCGCCTTGTCCTCACGCTCCGGCATCCACTTCAACGCCTCGTTGGAGAGTGGCAGGTAAATCGGTTCTTTGGTCTTCTGCATAGCCACCGCCAGACGGTATTGGCCGTTATCGACAAAGACATTCTTCCATTTCAGGCCGACAATATCGCTGATACGCAGTCCGCAGAAGCAGGAAAACAGATAGGCGTTTTTAACCCTCCCATCCTGTACCGGAGTGGCAATCAACGCCCGTACCTCTTCGATGGTCATATAGGACCGCACGCTCTCCGGCATTTTGGGCTTCTCCGATTTTTCCATTTCATTAAACGGATTTCTCAACAACCGTTTAGCCCGGACGGCAGCGTTCAGGGCACCGTTGAATATCTGATAATAGGTATTGCGTGTAGATGCTGCTATCGGCTTTCCTTTAGGGCGGAAGGTCGTCAGCATGTAGTCGATATAGCCTTGGCAAAAAGCGAGGTCAACCCGATCCAACAAAAACCTTTCCCCTGCATATTCTTTCAGGATATGGGTAACGGCCTTGATTTGACCGATGCCTTTCTTGTCGCGTTTCTCTTGGTACTCCAAATAGGTTTGCATCCAGTCCAGCAGATAAACCTTATCTGTATGGTTCACGATACCGCTTCGCCGCTGGTCAGTTCGATAATGCGTTTCGACTTGATGGCATTCGCAGCGGCCATTGTTATTTCATTCTGCCGACGGGTATTGTTGTCCGTTCCCGGGATAAGATACAGCTTCAGGTACTCATATGTCCGCTTGCCATTGCGGTATATATCCAGATACAGACTTTTGCTGCCATCGGACAAATCCTTCATCCGAAGACGGATGGGCTCTTTTACTTTTTTAGGCTTCTTTATTCGTGGCATAATCGTATTCTTTCATTCGTTCTTTTTCGTATGCAAATGTACGAATTAAAACCGAAATCAAGAAACAAACAAGGAACAAAAATGTACCCAAAAAGAACTAATTAACAGAAAATAGCGAAAACAACTGAAAGAAACGATTTCTTTATAAATGTCTGATATAAAGCCTATTTACTTGTACTTATTTGGATTTTATTTCATCTTTAATATGTCTGTTTGTTTATTGCCAATAAAAATTTATAGATAAAAAATAATTTCCTGATTTTTGAAAAATTGTCACGAACATAAATAATAACGTTTCTATCCAGGAACGTTAGCGCTCACATTCTTAAATGTTCTATTGTGCACATCATCAAGGACAATCGCAGGACGATAGTCTTTTTCTTTTGCGGACAACTTCACATTTTGTTACACCTAATTTCAGATAGATCAAGCCTGTCACAAAATCACCAAGAGTAAACGCAACACGACCTCCGCCCTGTTCATGGGAGAAATCAATAACTTTCTGAATTGTCGCCACATTCAACGTAATTCCATCCGCTTTCGCCCCAAAGTCTCTCACTAAAAATCTTGTCCTGAACAAAAAACTCTGCAAAAGAAAAAAGAGACAACTCAATTGAATTGTTTTCCAAATTATTTCCATATCATTATATATTATTCAATGGCATTAGTAACATTACAGCCAAAATTATCCACAATATTCCACAGTTCGCCTTATCCTTTTGATACTAATCATTACATTTCTGGCAAAAAGAGACCTCCTTCATGTCTATATCGAATGACATAAGCGAAACAAGCAAGTACCAATTATATGCCGTCACCCAATCCCCAAAATAGGAAACCACTCTACCGATGTCTAAAGAGGCGGATCTTATAACCGCATTTTTCTCTCTATGTCTGCCATTTCAGCATCAATGCTGCAAAGGACAAAGAAATGAGTGTTTGTCAATTACAAGTTCCATATTTGCCTTCTTCATTGAAACGAAACTCCTGAACAGAGCCATATTATTCACTACAAGAAATTTTCTCCGAAGCAAGCACGGCATTTACAACTATATTCGCCCAAACACTCCACCGATTCACTTATCACCTCAATTTGATTTCTTTCCGCTTCTCAAACAACCGGCTAGCCGACAGGCGTCCACTGTGACTGCTGACCGCATCAATTCCGGTATATTATACGAAAACATTAACGCGTCATAGTAGGTTAAAGGATCCTTCTGGGGCAGCAAAAACGGTTTATGCCCACCCTCGATCAACATAGCAATAAAAGACGTGTATAAAGTCCATCAATCCGCCTGCTGCTGAACACCATCCAACGACCATTACCGCTCCAAGAATGATAGCTCTCCGCCTCTTCCGAATTGAAAACATCCAAAGGATATTTTCTGGAAGTAAGCAAATCAAGCATATACAGGTCAGCTTCCTTATGCCAAATAGAAAAATTACCAAAATCATGAAGTGTAAAAGCCAAGAAACGTCCGTCAGGAGACAAACGCGGAAAAGAAACACTTTGTCCTTCCATACGCGCGTTGTAAAGCGTGTCGACAACTTCTCCCAAACGTTCGTTTTGGAAATCGAACGCTATCCGGCAAAGACTGTATTTCACTTGCCTGCAATTCTGGGGCAGCGAATCGACCGCAACCGCTGAACAAAAATATAAAAAATGCCCATCCGGTGAAAAAGTCGGAAATGTTTCAAAAGCACAAGTAGATCGTAACAAAGGAGAAGTCATTATTTTATGATCTTTCACACTATATATCACCACATCCGAGGCTGTATCATAGACCTCCACTATCGGGATCATGGCTATAGAAATTTTGGCGAGTCTTGTTCATGGAAAAAGCAATATAATCACCCGAAGGATGCCAATACGGATAAACAAAAGAACCCATTTGCTCTGTTTGCACATCTAGCTTTTCAACCAAACCGTCCTGCAGAATCAACGTACCAGCAAATCCGCACGCGCATGGAACATCATACGTGACGGATCACGCTCACAATAGGCATGACAGTTCACGCAATTACCTTTTGTCAGACGATTTCCAAATAGGACGTTGTTCATAATCAGAAAGGTCACGCTGGTAGATTCCCATTTCCCTCCAACCTTCGTATCCAGGAGGAACTAATCGATAAGAAAGATAAGAATCTATTGAATCTGGGGCTATATAGATTGAAAAAGAGCGGTAACGCTTCCACTGATCCGACTGATACGCTAAAACAGTCAGACGAAGCGAGTCACCAGCGTATCGACCATCCAATCCTTCCAATCGGAAACCGGAAATGAAAAAAGCCCTCGTCTGCCCTCCATCTGCATCAGCTCATGCCCTGCCACTTCAACGACCAACCGGCAAGGTTCATTCCCTAAATAGGAGAAATTCAATGGGGCGATATTCATCGGAACCGTCACACCCTTATAATCCGGAAATATATCAGGGTCAGCCTCCAACACTCCTTGTATTTGTACGGGTCTGTTTCCACTACAGGCTCCAAACAACAGTCCTGCAAGCAGACATATCATCCAATTAATCTTTGTTTCCATCATCCAATCTCAGCAAAAAGTAAATAATACCAAAATGTATGCTTGAAACCATCCAACAAGGAACGAGGAGCTCCTTGTCGTACTTGTTCATATCCTTTCTTAAACTGCACAAACCGATCCAATGTGGACGATTCGACACCATGTGCCTTGCAGTATTCCCAATCAACCTGTTGGTAAGCGGATAACTGCTCATTCGAGATACCATGTCGGAGAGCATAGTCCTCCTCCAATGTATGATAATAATCTGAAAAGAAAAGCAGGGCCTCCTGTACCGGTTCGGCCAAATACTGAAGAGCCGGAGTTCCATAATAAGTATCGACGAACGATTGCACATGATTAAAGTCTTTCGCCAAAAGCAAATAAGCAAGTGCATATTGCATCGCATTTGAATTCGCAGGATTAACCGCTACGATTTTATAAAGATCGTCCATAGGAGACGCCAAAAGAACAAATGAATCATCCAAGGGGAAAGAGGCACGTCCAGTGCCTAAAGAAGGATCTTGCTCCACAGCTTCATCATCAAACAAAAAACGACGTTGAGCAGTGGCCCAACCGGCATAATGCACTGTTTTTTCCAACAAGGTTATATACTTCAACGCAACCAGATAATTCCCTCGCATCAGTTCAATCCGCACCAACATCTGAAGCATGGTCGGATTATATCCATTCAACGCGAATAAAGAGTTAAAAGCCACATTCTGAGCAGCAGCTATATTTCCCATCGCAAACCACAAATGAGCCAAACGGACATCGGCTGATTTATTATTCGGGATATAAACAAGCGATTGCGGACCATATTGAGGATAAGTAAACAAATGGTCAAGCAGCACTCCCTGCTCTGCCAAAGAGAGATTCAAATAATTCGCATCATGATAGTGCATAATACGCTTAGAAGCTTCCCGTTGCAGATCTTTCCATTGTTTCATAACAGTATAATATTCATATCGATATTGTTCAAAAGAAACTCGAACCTGATTCATCCTCCGATCCTGCAAGAAGAAAAAAAGTCCTATTTCGCTTGTCAAAAGCAACAAGAAAACAATCCTTTGCAACCATTTACCATGCAACAGCGACATTCGCCCCACCACAACCCCAAACGGAAGAAGCAACAGTGCCACCC
>ENA-OQCS01001020-OQCS01001020.1-human-gut-metagenome-genome-assembly--contig:-NODE-1020-length-15099-cov-13.359137_pt1 | contig 15099 bp, 20 predicted proteins | sample MGYA00242757_ERZ504575 | MGnify/ENA primary metagenome ERZ504575 (study PRJEB26092, sample SAMD00036297) | human gut metagenome | host: Homo sapiens | study: EMG produced TPA metagenomics assembly of...
GACAGTACGCCCGTGAGATCTTTAACAATCTTGGAATCATGGACGATGTAAACAAAATGGAGATCAACGAGTGCAAGAATGTAACGGATGTACTTGCAGCAGTCAGTGAAGGAAGTAATGAGGTTGGTGTTGTATATGCGACAGATGCTGCATCTGTTACTGATAAAGTAGATATCATCGCAGAGGCGCCGACAGACAGCCTTAAGACGCCGGTTCTTTATCCTGTGGGACTTATCGAGGACAAGGAAGCATCGGAAGACGATACCAGGGCAGCAGAGGCTTTTCTTGATTATGTGGAGTCTGACGCAGCAATCAAGGTATTTGAGGACTATGGATTTACAGCATATGAGGCTGAGGATTCCGAGGATGCCACAGAAGCTTCTGCAGACAACACGGAGGCTGAGGACAGCACATCCAAATGAGTATGATGTAGAAAACCGGCAGGCAGTAAATACTGAAACACAGTAAATGCCGGCACAGGAATGAAATATGACAGAACTTTTGAGAGAAATAAACTGGAGTCCTCTGTGGATTTCCTTAAAAACAGGTCTGGCAGCCACAGTGATCGCTTTTTTTCTGGGAATATTTTGCGCCCGAAAGATCATGAAGCTGAAGCCGGGAGCCAGAGCAGTACTGGATGGGATCCTTACTCTTCCGCTGGTACTTCCTCCTACAGTGGCTGGATTTTTTCTGCTACTGATCTTCAGTCTGAAAAGGCCCTTCGGAAGCTTTCTTCTGGATAATTTTGATATTAAGATCGTGCAGACCTGGAAGGGCTGTGTGATCGCAGCGGCAGTGATCGCATTTCCGCTGATGTACCGCAATGCACGGGCTGCTTTTGAACAGGTGGATATAAATCTTATCCATGCAGGCCAGACTCTGGGGATGAGCGACAGCCGGATCTTCTGGCGGGTAGTCATGCCTGCGGCAGGACCGGGGATCGCATCCGGAACAGTGCTGGCATTTGCACGTGCAATCGGAGAATATGGCGCAACCTCCATGCTTGCCGGAAATATCCTTGGAAAAACCAGAACAGTTTCTGTTGCCATTGCATCAGAGACAGCAGCCGGAAATTACGGAACTGCAGGATTCTGGGTCGTTGTGATCGTGCTGATCTCCTTTGTGATCGTAGCGCTGATCAATATCGTATCCGGAAGAGGAATGAAAACAAGAAGGTGGATCTGATGGCAGTCAAAGTAAATATCGAAAAAAACTTCCGTGATTTTTCCCTGAAGGTAGATTTTGAAGGCAGTTCGGCAGCCATTGGGCTTCTTGGTGCTTCCGGCAGCGGAAAAAGCATGACCTTACGCTGTATTGCAGGAATCGAAACACCGGATAAGGGAAGGATCGTCATCAATGGAAAAACAGTGTTTGATTCTGAAAAAGGGATCAATTTGAAACCGCAGAAGCGTCGGATCGGATATCTGTTTCAGAATTATGCGCTGTTCCCAACCATGACAGTGGAACAGAACATCCGCTGCGGTTATCGTGGGGAAAAATCCTCCGCCAGAGAAAAAGTGGCAGATCTGATCCGGCGATATCATCTGGAGGGGCTGGAGAAGCGCCTGCCCTCACAGCTTTCCGGCGGACAGCAGCAGAGAGTGGCACTGGCCAGAATGATGATCGGAGAGCCGGAAGCTATTCTTCTGGATGAGCCGTTTTCCGCACTGGACGGTTACTTGAAGGATGTGCTCCAGCGGGAGATGCAGGATTTCCTCAAGGACTATCCGGGAGATATGATCCTTGTGACACACAGCAGAGATGAGGCCTATAAATTCTGCAGGGAGCTTTCCATTGTACATGAAGGCAGGATCCTTGTGACCGGGGAGACAAAGCAGCTGTTTGAGAGACCGGGACTTCTGGAGGCAGCAAAGCTTACCGGCTGTAAGAATTTTCCAGAGCGGAGAGGCTGGGACCTCACGAAATCTATGCGGCGGACTGGAAAATGAAGCTCCATACCGAAGAAAACGTAGATATGGATATTACCCATGTAGGGATCCGCGGCCACTGGATCCGCCCGGAATCAAAGCCGGGTGAGAACTGTATGGCAGTACGGGTAGACCAATACATAGAAACTACATTTGAACATCAGTATATGATCCGAAACAAAGCGGAAGAGAATGCTGCCGGATTATGGTGGATGCGTCCCAAAAACAGCTTTACGGAGGATCCGGATAAAGATCTTCCGGAATATCTGTATCTTCCACCGGAGCATCTGATGCTGCTGAAATAAAGAACCCCCGGAAACAGACATTATCTGCTGTTTCGGGGATTTTTTGTGTTCCTGCATTTTTGATGGATTTTTACGAGCAGAATCTATTTTCCATGATTTCCGGAATAGGTGATGTAATCGGACACCATCATGGCAAGCTTGAAGGCCAGTGCATCCTCAAAGGTACGGATATCCAGGCCAAATCGCTTCTGCAGCTTTTCAAAACGGTACACCAGAGTATTCCGGTGCACATAGAGCTGTCTGGAGGTTTCAGAAAGGTTCAGGTTATTTTCAAAGAAGGTCCGGATGATATTGAGGGTTTCGTCGTCAATAGATTCCAGGGATTCTTCTCCGAAGATCTCGCCTACAAACATGTTGCAGACCTGAGTGGGAAGCTGATAGATCAGACGTCCGATGCCCAGACGGTTGTAACCGAAAACGTTTTTGTCAGCATAAAAGATCTTGCCGACCTCGAGAGCAGTGCGGGCTTCCTTGTAGGCATCGGAAAGCTCCATGATATCATCTGCAACATTGCTGTAGGAAACCCAGGCAGAGGTCATGGCCTCTGTATTGAGCATATCCACCAGCATGCAGGCGATACCATCCAGCTCTTCGTAGCTTTCGGTGCTCTGAAGCTCACGTACTACGATGATGCCGGAATCATCCAGTGCAGTGATAAAATCCCGTGTACGGCAGAAAAGATGTTGCGGATGGTAGCAGGGCATTTTCGTCCTTGTGCTGCTTGGTTTCCACAAGAAATACCGCACGGCGGGCGGAAGGTGTGATATGAAGACGGGCAGCCTTGTTAAAAGCTTCTACCTGGGAATAACGGTCCAGGAGAAGATTTTGCATAAAGGAGTTCTTGTCTGTTTTTTCCGTATAGGCAGTGAGGAGACTTTCTACCTGGCAGACAGCAAGCTCTCCGATGGTAGAAGCCTGCTCTCCGGAGCCCCATACGATCAGAAGCATATTGCTCTGAGGTATGTTGTTCAGCTTGTACAGACTGCAGCTGCGGTTGGAGATGCATAAGGCAGGATCCTCCCGGAACTGAGCAAGCTTTTCAGAAGAAGGAAGTCGACGGTCCCCTGTGGAAATGTATATCTGGTCATTTTCATCCAGAATACAGAAATCAAGACCGCTGATCCGGGTCCAGTCATCCAGACATTTTTGAATTGTTTGCTGTATTTTCATAAAAAGCGTCCTTTCTGATGTGAAATAAAACTAGTGAAATAAAAAGAAACCCCGGGAAATCATATCCCCCGGGGTTACATTCTGTTTTTATGATTCGACGAGAATTAGTTTGTGATAGTAAGCTCTGTCTCTTTGTCGAAGAAGTGAGCTTTCTCCATATCGAATGCAAATCTGATCGGATCACCGGTCTTAGCTGTTGTACGAGGATCAACTCGTGCTGTAACCTGAGTTCCGTCAACATCGAAGTACAGGAATACTTCAGCACCAAGAAGCTCGTAAACTTTAACTACGGAGTTCATTGGTTTGCTTGGAGATGTCTCAAGGAACATCTGAGAATCATGAATATCCTCAGGACGGATACCAAGAACAACTTTCTTTCCAACATAGCCTTTGTCTTTCAGGACTTTAGCCTTAGCTGCCGGAACGATAATCTCATGCTCACCACCGATTGTAGCAATTACATTGCCGCCTTTCTCGGAGATAACAGCATCAAGGAAGTTCATCTGCGGAGATCCCATGAATCCTGCAACGAAGAGGTTGCCTGGTTTCTGATACAGGTTCTGTGGTGTATCAACCTGCTGAACAACACCGTCTTTCATAACAACGATTCTGGTACCAAGTGTCATAGCCTCTGTCTGGTCATGTGTTACATAGATGATAGTAGCGCCAAGTCTCTGATGGATCTTGGAGATCTCGATACGCATCTGTACACGAAGCTTAGCATCCAGGTTGGAAAGAGGCTCATCCATAAGGAATACCTTAGGATTACGAACGATAGCACGTCCCATAGCAACTCGCTGTCTCTGACCACCGGAAAGAGCCTTCGGTTTACGATCAAGAAGCTTGTCAAGGTCAAGGATTCTTGCTGCTTCACGAACAGCCTTGTCGATCTGGTCCTTCGGAACTTTACGAAGTTTAAGTCCGAATGCCATGTTATCATAAACTGTCATATGAGGATACAGAGCGTAGTTCTGGAATACCATTGCGATATCACGGTCCTTAGGCTCAACATCGTTCATGACTTTGTCACCGATCTTAAGTGTACCACGCTGATCTCCTCAAGACCTGCGATCATACGAAGTGTTGTAGATTTTCCACATCCGGATGGTCCTACGAAGATGATGAATTCTTTGTCTTCGATCTCCAGGTTGAAATCTTTAACTGCCTGGAAGCCGTTCGGATAAGTTTTATTAATGTGAGATAATGATAAACTTGCCATTGTTGTTTCCCTCCAAAATTAATATATTGTTTTACGTAATTTCCTTTGCTGGTTAACAGTATATCGAAAATGAGAGAAAAGGGCTAGAGCTGAATCTTACAAAGTTTCCGGCAGTTTCTTGTCATTCTGACGAAAAAACGAAAGGGGATTTTTCGTCATTTTGTCAAAACGACGGTTTCCTATGTACAGGTTCACGAAACATTATACGGTATTCAGGCAGAATCCTCAATATGTAAAAAAAGTTCAAAGGAGTTATTTACAACTAACCTAAGTTGGAGTATACTAACTTATTAGATAAAAGAAAAGTTTTCTCAATAAAGGAGGGATCAGAATGCATATTGCAGAAGCCGAAACAGAAGAGAAAAAAACAGGATGCTACCGACATACAGAGATGCAGAGGGATCTTATTATAGAGAAACTGAAGGAGAAGGGGCTCCGCATCACCAGACAGAGAAAGATTCTTCTGGACATTATCCTGGAGGGAGAGTGCTCCTGTTGTAAGGAAATCTATTACAGGGCTTCCGCACTGGATCCGAAGATCGGTGTAGCTACAGTATACCGTATGGTCAATACGCTGGAATCCATCGGTGCTATCAGTCGAAAGAATATGTATCGCGTGGCATGCAGCACAAAAGGCGTCTGCACAGTAGAACTGGATGATGATACGATATGCCATCTGTCCGGACAGAAGCTTAATGAAGTGATCCTTGCAGGACTTCGGGCCTGCGGGGAGATCAGTGAACAGAATATCCGTACCCTGGCGCTGCTGCCTGTTCATGAGGTCGGGTGAGTATGGAAAAGTTATGGCACAATATAATAGGAAAGAAGAGGTTTGTACAGACTAAGAATTAGATAGATTGAACTATTAGTAAAAATTAACTGTTAGGCAAAAATAACTGAAAATTTAACGAATTGTGTTGAACTCACACAAAAAACACTGGACTTTTTTTTTATAGACATTTTATAATAATGAAAATATCGGGGCGGACATGAAAAATCCTCACCGGGAATCAGAAAAAAATAAAAATCATATATCAGGAGGAAATTATTATGGTAGACTTTAAATTCAAGAAATCAGGACTTTTTGCAGCAGGCGTTCTTTTCGGTACAGCAGGAATCAAGATCCTCACAAGCAAGGATGCGAAGAAGCTTTACACAGGATGCACAGCAGCTGTTTTAAGAGCTAAGGACTGCATCATGAAAACAGCTACGAATCTTCAGGAGAATGCTGAAGATATTTATGCTGAAGCTAAGGAGATCAATGAGGAAAGAGCAGCAGCTGAAGAGGCTGTAGAGGATGTTGAGACAGAAGCAGAGGAAACTGCAGATGAGGATGCATTCAAAGAAACAGCAGAAGAGACAGAAGAAGCAGCAGAAGAGACAGCTGAGTAAAGAGGCGATTTTCCGTGAAATTTTATATCAAACATGAGACAAGAGGCCGGCTTCGTATCCATCTTGCTCAGAAGAGGATGAGCTACGGGCAGGCAGATACGCTGTTGTATTATCTCGAGAATCTTGCTGGAGTGGTTTCTGCCAAGGTATACGAGAGAACCTGTGACGCAGTTGTAAATTATCGGGGCAGTAGAGCTGCGGTTATCCGTGGTATCAGCGAATTTCATTATCAGGATGTAGAGGTTCCTTCACAGGTGCTGCAGAGCTCAGGGAGAGCACTGAATGCAGAATATCAGGAGAAGCTAATCTCCAAGGTGATCTGCCATTACGGAAGAAGGCTTTTTCTGCCATATCCGCTGAATGCCATTTATACAACAGCTACTTCCCTGAAATATATCTGGAAGGGAATCGATACACTTCTTCACCGTAAGATCGAGGTGCCGGTCCTGGATGCCACTGCAATTGGAGTGTCTGTATTACGTCAGGACTTTGGTACTGCAGGCTCCATCATGTTCCTGCTTGGGATCGGAGAGATCCTGGAAGAGTGGACGCACAAGAAATCCGTAGGTGATCTTGCAAGAACCATGTCCCTGAATGTTGGCAGGGTATGGCTGAAGAGAGAGGATCAGGAGATCCTGGTAGAGTCCGGAGAGGTCCAGCCGGGAGATGATGTTGTTGTACGTATGGGTACCGTAATTCCTTTTGACGGAAGTGTTACAGATGGAGAGGCTATGGTCAACCAGGCTTCTCTTACCGGTGAGTCTGTACCTGTATGCAAGAAAGAGGGTAGCGTTGCCTATGCAGGCACTGTTGTGGAGGAAGGTGAGATCACCATCGCGTAAAGACGGTAGGTGGTTCCAGCCGCTATGACAAGATCGTTACCATGATCGAGGAGTCTGAGAAGCTGAAATCTTCTTTGGAGGGAAAGGCAGAGCATCTGGCAGATAAGCTGGTTCCCTATACTCTTGGAGGAACAGCACTTACATATCTCCTTACCAGAAATGCCACCAAGGCCCTTGCGATCCTGATGGTGGATTTCTCCTGCGCGCTTAAGCTTGCAATGCCGATCTCTGTATTGTCTGCAATCCGTGAGGCCGGTACCCATAAGGCTACAGTTAAGGGCGGTAAATATCTGGAAGCAATGGCTGAGGCAGATACCATCGTATTTGATAAGACAGGAACTCTGACAAAGGCGAAGCCAACCGTTGTGGATGTGGTTCCTTTTGACAACAATGATCCGGAGGAGATGCTGCGTATCGCCGCATGTATGGAAGAGCATTTCCCACACTCCATGGCCAAGGCTGTTGTCAGTGCTGCCAGGAAGAAGCATCTGGCCCATGAGGAGATGCATTCAAAGGTTGAATATGTAGTAGCGCATGGAATTTCCACTACGATCGAAGACCATAAGGCCGTGATCGGAAGCTATCACTTTGTATTTGAAGATGAGAAATGTCTGATCCCGGAGGATGGCAAGGAGAAATTCGACAATATTCCGGAAGAGTATTCCCATCTGTATCTTGCCATTGACGGACGTCTTGCAGCCGTGATTTGTATTGAAGATCCTCTTCGTGAGGAGGCGAAAGCTTCTGTAGAAGCACTGCGTGGGGCAGGGATTTCCAAGATCGTTATGATGACAGGGGACAGTGAGCGTACAGCAGCAGCCATTGCCAGACGTGTGGGAGTGGACGAATATTATTCCGAGGTACTTCCGGAGGATAAGGCCAACTTCATCGAAAAAGAAAAGGCAGCCGGAAGAAAGGTTATCATGGTAGGTGACGGAATCAATGATTCTCCGGCACTTTCCGCAGCCAATGTCGGTATCGCCATCAGTGATGGTGCTGAAATTGCCCGGGAGATCGCAGATATTACTGTAGGTGCAGATGATCTTCAGGAGCTTGTTGTTCTGAAAGAGATCAGCAATGCACTGATGAAGCGTATCAGACGCAATTACCGTTTTATTATTACCTTTAACGCAGGTCTTATCGCCTGTGGCGTTGCAGGTATCCTGCAGCCGACTTCATCCGCACTTCTGCATAATACCTCCACACTGGCGATCAGCCTGAAGAGTATGCAGAATCTGCTTCCATAGAAAATTTTTAACCGAATCAAGTAAGTCCCCTGCAGGATTGCGAATATCCGCTTGACAATAAATATAAAAAGCCGGCCAGGTTATCGAAGAGATAAGAGCTTCGTACCTGGCCGTTTTTTTAGGATACTCAGACGTGGATCGCAGGTATCAGCCTGAAGGTGTAGGTGTATGAAGTAAGTTTTATTCCTGAGGAAAGGGTTCGCTTTCCAACATCAGTCCGTCAGTCATATGATAGCGTTTCTTTTGGGTATCCGAACGGAGAGGCCGGGTATGAAGGCTTCGGTACCTGGAGGGGTTCATATGATAAAATTTTTCGAAGGTATGTGCAAAATGCTGCCGGCTGTTGTATCCGGAAGAAAAGGCAATATCCGTAATGTGCAGAGTACTGTTGCACAGAAGAAAGGAGGCCTGTTCCATACGCTTGCGGTTGATATAGGTATTGATGGTGCAGCCGTTTTTTTCTGTAAAGAGCGCCTGCAGGTAGGATTTGTTGATCCCTGCATATGCGGAGATGGCAGGAATATCAATGTCTTCCAGATAATGCTCGTCAATATAGCGGAGCGCTTTTTTCAGATAGACGATTCCCTGGGTGCTCCGGCTGGAGTGGGCGCAGAATGCAAGCTCTGTAAGCATGCGGCTGAAAAGAAGAAAGAAGAGAAATTCTTCCTTTTGTATCTGACCGGAATTTTGTTGTAAAAAGGTGAGCAGATCCTTCAGGCTGTATCCGAAGCTGCGGGAATCCGGGCCGGAGCAAAAGCCCTGGGAGGATTCCGTAAAATTCCAGAACCGGGAAAATCCGGGATCCTTTTTCAGGAGAAGCTCCAGAGCAACCGGACTTTTTTCGGGAGTAAGGGAAAATTCCAGATTCAGGATCGAGCAGGGAAAACCATCCGGAATCTCCAGCCTGTGAGGTACATCGGCCGGATAAAGATAAATTGCCCGGATTTCAGTGGGAATTCCGTGTCCTGTGTGCCATCCAGGCAGAAAACCCGGCAGGAACCGGAGGTGATATACATGATCTCATAGCTGGAATGTGTGTGATGCTCCATATGATAATAAGGCAGGGAGAGAGCATAAAAAGCAGAAATATGGAAATATCGGGAAGAGTCCTGGAAAATATCTGGCATGAAAAAACCTCCTGAGTATACTGCGAAGCGGAATGTAAATATTTCAGCTGTAAATTGCGAGTCGGACAGATGCAGATATTCGATTAAATCGCCCTACATGTCTGACTGACTGTACTCTTTACTGTCAGCAAACAGTATATCACGCAAAAATAAATACGACAATATATTGCATTTTTACATTCTGGGGATGATACCTGTCACCTTATAAAAAAACAGATATTATACTGTGATCAGAATCAGAAAAACGGAGGGTATTTTCTATGAGCTATAAAAATGAAAAAATAAAAATGATCGAATTACATGAGAATGGCCTGGATATCCAGTTTCGTATCCGGGAAAACGGCGTGGTAGAGCTGGCAGATTTTTCTTCACAGGAAGTAAAAAAAGCAGTCATGGAGCCGAAGGAGGATATCTGTTATCCGGCTGTTGAGATTCACAGAAGCGGCACAGGAAGCTTAAACATGCATGCCTACAAAAACAACATCAATCAGTCCTCTGTGGATTTTGTTTATGAGAACCATGAGCTGAAGGCACAGGCCGGCGGAAAAGAGCTGGAGATCGTAATGATTTCCCCGGAAAAGCTGAAGGCAGTATATCATATGCGCCTGTTTGACGGAGTGCCGGCAGTACAGACCTGGACAGAGATCATCAACGAGGGAAGTGAGGATCAGGGGCTGACCTATGTTTCTTCTTTTATGTATCAGGGAATCTCCAGAGGCGGCGAAAAGCTTATTATAAAAAAACAGATATCTATGTGCCGTTTAACAGCTGGTGCTGTGAGGCACAGTGGCAGAAATACGATGCAGAAACGCTGAATTTAAACGGAATGGTCGTAGATGGCTTCAATCATCAGGGATATGGCCTGAACCGTTATTGTTACAGTGGAAAGGGCACCTGGTCTACCTGTGAGTATCTTCCATGGGAATTGCCGAGGACAGAGAAACAGGGGAGACGTATATTTTCCAGATTGAAAGCTCCGGACAGTGGCTGGCAGAATATGGCTCTGCACAGGGCGGAAATCTGTATCTTGCCTTAAGCGGCGCCACAGAGCAGGAGCATGGCTGGTATAAGAATCTGAAACCGGGAGAAAGCTTTACAACCGTTCCGGCAGGGGCAGCTGTTGTAAAGGTGGCCTGAATCCGGCAGCAGCGGCACTGACCAGATATCGGAGAAAAGTACGCAGACCGAATACGGACGATGAGAAGCTGAACGTGGTATTTAATGATTACATGAATTGCCTGATGGGAGACCCTACAACGGAGCGGGAGCTTTCCATCATTGACAAGGCAGCAGAGCTCGGATGCGAATATTACTGCCTGGATGCAGGCTGGTATGACGACGGATTCTGGTGGGACCGTGTCGGGGAATGGAAAGAAGCATCCGGAAGATTCCCCAATGGTCTGAAAGAAGTCTGCGATCATGCACACAGTAAAGGCCTGAAAATGGGACTCTGGCTGGAAATCGAGGTTATGGGAGTTGCCTGCGAACTGGCAAACAAGCTTCCGGATGACTGGTTTGTCTGCCGTCATGGAAAACGCCACATTGACAATAAACGCTATATGCTGGATTTCCGCAATCCGGAGGTACGGAAATATTGCCGTGATGTAGTAGACAGGCTGATCAATGATTACGGTGTAGAGTACTTTAAAGTGGACTATAACGTAACCATGGGATATGGAAGTGATCTGAACAGTGACAGCTGTGCAGATGCCATCCGTGAGCATTATGAATGTCTTCACCAGTGGTATGAGGAAATCTTCCGGGATCATCCGGAGCTTGTTGTGGAGAACTGCGGTTCCGGCGGACAGCGTATGGATTATGGTATGCTGAAGATCTTAAGCCTGCAGTCTACCAGTGATCAGACAGATTATCTCTACAATGCCAATATCGCTGCCAATGTAGCCAGTGCGGTAACTCCGGAGCAGGGTGGTATGTGGGTATATCCGTATGAGGATGAAGAAGAGCATGTGATCTACAATGTAGTAAATGGTATGCTTCTCCGCCCATATATCAGCGGTATGGTATGGAAGCTGGGCGAAAATTCCATGAACCGTATGAAGGAGGGAATCTCCCTGTATAAGGAGATCCGTGAGGAAGTCCGTGACGGCGTGCCGTTCTTCCCGCTTGGTTTTGGAACTCTGAAATCTGAAGTTCTTGCTTACGGAGTGAAAGCAGAGAAGAATACCTATCTTTCGGTATGGACACCGGGAACAACAGAAGCAGTGATCCCGCTGGAAAATGCAGAGCAGGTCCGCAGAGTATCCGTGATCTATCCGAAGGAAGAGATGTGCGGATATAAGATCGAAAATGGAAATCTTGTAGTGAAGATGCCACAGGAAAAAGTGGCCAGACTGTTTAAGATCGAGATGAAATAGAAAAGCGTGAAAGACCGTAAGTTTGACGAAGAGGCGTGGGCAAAAATAAATGGAAAATAAAAGAGCGCCGGCATTTTTACCAGAAAGCTCATCAGTCTGGATGAAGTTGTAAAGATCCCGGCTGTGTACCTGAATTATAAGAAATACAGATGGGTGAAGGATCTGACAGTGAAAAGCGAATAGAAACAGAAAACAGCAGAGCTGTATGTCCCGTGATTACAGGGAATATACAATTCTGCTGTTTTATTTTATGAGATTATCTGTTTTCCGCAAGATATTCTTCTGTAAGAGCAACCGCATCGGTGATACACTGCGGGCAGCTGCAGAGAACCTTGCCTGTCTCCACACCTTTTAATTCACGGCAGATACAGGAACCGTTTTTTTCTTTGAATTTCTGGATATAGGTGCGGAGCTTTTTGTAAGTGTCACCTTTGGAGCCGGAACCTTCTTCGGTATTTCCGCGGCTGTTGGAAAGTCCGATGATCATAGCCATACCGGAAAGAGCACCGCACATTTCCATAACACCCATTCCAAGGCCGAAGCCTCGGCAATACGGAACATCTCGTTTTCATCGATGCCAAATTCCTGGCAGAAAGAACAGGCAACTGCCTGTGCACAGTTACAGCCATTCTCGTGTAATTTTGTAGCGTGTTCAGCTTTTGTACTCATGATTTCTTATCCTCCTGATTTCAGATCGCAAGCATATTTTTGATCGCTTCCATATAGATCAGTACTGCTTCTTCCATGCCGGAGACCAGGATAAATTCATCGGCTCCGTGGATACGGTAGTCAATTCCCTCTTTTTCAGGTCCGAAGGCTATGATGTTTTTGAGGGATTTTGCGTAAGTGCCGCCTCCGATGACCATTGGTTTGTGTTCGGTATCGCCGGTCACATCTGTGTAAGCTTTGTAAAGAGCATTTACCAGCGGAGATTCTCTTGGGAAGAATAACGGAGCAACAACCTTTATGATCTCAATACGACCGTTTTTATCTTCCAGTCTGTCCTGGCACATTTTGCGGATATCGGTCTCATTAAGAGTTACCGGAACACGGATATCGATGGTACAGGAAATGACACCGTTTTCTGTTTTTACGATTCCGTTGCATAACGTCAGATCGCCGTATTCATCTGCAAATTTCAGACCAATGCCGGAGCCGTCACATGCAGTGCCGATATGGGAGTTATAGAATTCCACAAAGTCATCTTCAAAGCCTGCTTTTGCCAGACATTCAAAGGTTACTCCTGCAGCATTGACACCGAGATGGGGAGTGCTGGCATGAGCCGGAATACCTTTGGCGTAGATGGTGAGCTCACCATTTTCTTCGGTTACCTTATATTCCTGGAGCTTCGTCCGGGAAAGTGCGGATTCCAGCTTTTCCTTCAGACCGTCCTCATCGGGAACAATGGTTGTACAGGTGTCACACATTGCATTGGATACAAAACCGCCGTTCATGGAGATAATCCGGGTGTTTTTGGAGCAGGCGATCATGGCAAGCTGACCTTTTTCACCGTGGATACACGGGAAGCTGGCATCCGGTGTGAAACCGCAGGAAAGCTCTTCTGCTACCTGATTGTAGTGATCCATACATTTGGAACCTGTTTCCTCGTTGCAGCCCATGATCAGGCGGACTCTTTTGTTCAGCTTCACGCCGTGGTCGCGGAGAAGCTTCATGGCATAGAGCGCTTCTAGGATAGGGCCTTTGTCATCAGTGGTCCCGCGGCCGTATACATGATCGTCTTCACGGGTAAGGCGGAACGGATCGTAGGTCCAGTCTCCGCCTACAGGAACGATATCCAGATGACCGGCGATGCCGACGATCTCATCGCCCTCACCCATTTCGGCATAACCGCAGTAGTTATCCAGGTTTACGGTTTTAAAGCCAAGTTCTTCGGCAATCTTCAGTCCCTCTTCCAGGCTTTTGCAGGACCCTCACCAAATGGTTTTCCCTCGGAAGGGGTACCGAGCTGGGAGTCAATGGCAACCAGTCTGCCAAGATTTGTGAGCATTTCTTCTGATAATGCGTGGATTTCCTCTTTAATATCCATATTGATTTCCTCCTGTTTACAGCGTTCCGGAAAGTGACAGGATGGAACGCTGATGTTATGAGCTCTATTATAGCATAGATTGTAATGAATGGCAGAGTGGATTTTTACCTGTTGAAGACGTACCGATCCATTCGGCGGAAGGCTTCTTCTATGCGGGAACGGGGTGAGGCCAGATTCATTCTTAGGTGACAGGGACCGAAAAACATCCTGCCGTCCTGGACAGCAACGCCGACATCCCAGCAGGCTTTTTCCACATCTTCGATTGTTTTGCCATGGGCAGTACACCAGCCGGTGCAGTCGGCAAAGAGCATGTAGGTGCCTTCCGGTCTGGAAACGTTGACACCCTTAAAGTGCCGGTCAATGTAATCACAGGCAAAGCTTACATTTCCGCTTAGTACTTCGCATAGTTCATCGGTCCATTCATAGCCTTCAGGCTGATAAGCGCCAAGCAGAGCGTGCATGGACAGAACATTCATCATATTATAATGGCTCAGACTGGACTCCTTCAAAATACGATCCCGCCACCAGCTGTTGTATACAATGTGATAGCTGCCAACAAGTCCTGCCAGATTAAAGGTTTTGGATGGAGCGTAGAAGGCCGCTGTACGCTGGCGGGCATCTTCGCTGACGGACTGGCTGGGGATATGCTTATGGCCATTCAGGATGAGGTCAGACCAGATCTCGTCTGAGATGACGTAGACATCATATTTTCGGTACAGCTCCATGGCTTTTTCCAGCTCCCAACGTTCCCACACGCGTCCGCAGGGATTGTGTGGATTGCAGAGAATGGCAGCGTGGATCTTCTTTTCACGGAGTTGTTTTTCCATGTCTGCATAATCCATTCTCCATATGCTGTTTTCATCCTTTATCAGAGGAGAGTGTACGGCCTCGTAGCCGTTGTTTTTCAGACTTTTGGTGAAGCTATGTATGTCGGACTGTGAACCAGGACGTTATCACCGCGGGAGCAGACGCAGTTCAGTGCACTGATAACTCCGCCCAGAACGCCATTTTCGTAGCCAATGTGTCTGGGCTTCAGACCGGTGACACCGTGGCGTGTTTCCTGCCAGCGGATGATGGCTTTATAATATTCCGGCGGGGCTTCGAAGTAACCGAAGGCCGGGTGACTGGCCCGTTCGATGATCGCCTGCTGTATGGTAGGTACAGTAGGAAAGTTCATGTCTGCTACCCACATCGGGATGGCATCGAAGCCCTCCTTCGGCGGGGCAGGAGAGAAACCATCGCCCTTCAGGCCGTCTACTGCGATGGAATCTCTGCCATGTCGGTCAATGATGGAAGTGAAGTCGTATTTCATATGAATGCTCCGTTACTGAAAACTTATAAAAAGTTATAAACTTCTATGTTTCATTCCTACTTCAACGAGTATGCTTTTGATGATATAAATATCTATCTACTCACAAGTTCTTGTACTCTCCATAGGCGTAAATTC
>ENA-OQCS01001021-OQCS01001021.1-human-gut-metagenome-genome-assembly--contig:-NODE-1021-length-15098-cov-14.233117_pt1 | contig 15098 bp, 14 predicted proteins | sample MGYA00242757_ERZ504575 | MGnify/ENA primary metagenome ERZ504575 (study PRJEB26092, sample SAMD00036297) | human gut metagenome | host: Homo sapiens | study: EMG produced TPA metagenomics assembly of...
TTTTTTTCTTTTTAGCCATAAATTATTTCCTGCGTCGTTTTTTGTTCTGAACAGAATTGATACCGGCAACCAGGATCACCGCGATCACAATTCCGATCACAACACAGAGAGCAAGCATCGGAAGCGTCGGATTGGTGATTCCGGTAACCTTCTTCTCTGTTTTCTGAACCGCCTTCGCAGCCTTCATCGGAACTCTGTGTCCCCTCACCAGAAGTCTGTGCGTATTCACCGCATAAGGCGTACACGTAACCAGCGTTACATAATCATCCCCATCCGTGATACCCAGAGACTCTGTCTGCTCCGGAAGAACGGTAAGAATCTGATCCACCTCGTAGGCAAGAGTCTTACCCAGCACATGCAGGTAAAAAACATCTCCCTCTTCCACAAGATTCAGATCTGTAAAAAGTTTCGCACTTGGAAGTCCTCTGTGTGCCGACAAAATACAATGGGTACTCTTGCCGCCAACCGGAAGACTGCTGCCGAACAAATGACCGGCGCCCTTCTCCAGAGACTCATCTGTCGTGTAATGATAGATTGGAATGCTCACATCGATCACAGGAATCTCCACATACCCCATCATTCCATCACCATTCAGGTTCAGAAGAGACTCATATGTACTGTCCGTCTGTCCATCCCTCACGGAAAAAGCATCCGGCACACTTTCCTGCTTGATCTGTTCGTTATACTCCTGAGCTGCCTTCCACATACTGTCAATCTTCTCCGAATTATCATCCGAAGAAACACTGCTGCTATAATTACTGATCAGCAGGCTGTCCCTGTACCGGTTCCAGGCATCACTGACCATTGGATACAGCAGTATGGACAACCCTATCAGAAACAGCAAACCAAGTCCAATATAATTTTTCTTCTTATTCTTTCTCATAGGTTTCTCCATACTGTTGTATTTACCACTCCCGCCCCCGAAGGGGCCGGGCGGTAATGATTTCTTCAACAGAATAATCAGAAACTATTCTGTTTTAATACTTGCTTTGTCGTTGCTTATAAATAATTTTTGAATTGAATCGATCCGGCAATCAAACGATTACTCCTCAGATCCTTTTCTGCGGCTGATGAAGAAAGCACCAGCAGCGCCAACCATAACTACAACACCGATGATAGTGAAGAGGTATGTTCCCATGCCACCTGTATGTGGAAGAGAATGTAATTTTGTATCTGAAACATTTACTGTAGCCGTTGGATTTCCTCCGTTTTCAATTGTTACATCGTTTACAGTCACTACAGAATATCCAGCTGGAGCTTTTTCCTCGACAATCTTATATTTTCCATCATCAAGTCCTTTTGCTACTACTACACCATTTTTTGCTACAATATTTGTTACTTTAGTAATATCATCATTTTTAATTTCTTCTTCAGTTGCTTTTTTATAAATAGACTGTCCGTCTTTGTTTTGCCCAACAAGTACAAACTGAATTTTAGCCCCAACTTCATCCTCTTTCATTGGTGCAATACTGAACTCTGCGTCTGCTAAGAGTTTACTATTATTTTCATCGTATTTGTTGATTGTAATAGAACCTAATTTACCATTTACTTCAGATGGCTTGCTTCCTTTGTCACTTGACGCTTTGTTTACAAAAGTATCAGCATCTGTAATCTGTGCCTTTACTTCTACTGTTACAGTCTGACCAGCATGTCTATTATCTGTTCCAATGTAGGCAGAAGTAAATCTTACTCGTACTTTCTGATCTTCTGCTGCTGGTAATGTTGTTATTTCATCACCATCAGTCCCATCATCCTTCACGCTTACTAATTTATAATCAGTGCCTGCAGCTAATGGAGCCTCTCCAACTTTTACAGTTACTTCTTTTACTTTCATACCTTTAGGTTCGTCAGTAATCTGGAATGCTCTATCCTTTGCATCTTTATCATAACTTGGGAAAGTAGCTGTAATAGTAAATGGAACTTCCTGTCCACGGTTTACAACCTGGTATGTTGTTTGTCCATCATCGCCTGTAAAAGCTTTTGTAAGTGTATATGTTGAGCCCTTTGCATCAATTGTTTTATCTTGTGCTATCATTAATCCATTGTCATCATAGCCATAAACAGCTTCGCCCATTGGGTTGTAAGTTGTTTTTTTAGAAGCTGCATAAACATAGTAAGCACCAATAGCAAGATTATCAAATTTAACTTCACCATTTTCAGGAACTTCCTTAGTATATGAAATTACTGGTGTAAGATTTTCTCTCTTATTAGCAATGCTCTTCCAATCAATAGTTACTGGATTCTTATCAAGATTCACATCGTTTTTTATTGCCTCGTTTTCAACTTCCCAGCTGCTGTGTTCAGCACTCCATCCAACTACTTTATAAACTGCTACCGTAGTATTCTCTCCCGGAACTAATCCCTTTACTGTAAGAGAAGCTTTATCATTCGCTACTGATGTTTCCTGTTCCGTTGCAAATACCGCTGTGCACATAGACAGTACCATAACCGCTGCCACTAATAATGCACCAATCTTTTTAAATAAATTTTTCATAAGGTTTGCTCCTTTCTTTCTCTGCATTTTTCTTTTTCGCCCTTCATCGGCCATTTACAATTAATGTGTTACGATCTCTTTGCTTCTTCCTCCCTTCGTTTATTATTTATAAACAACAGGAGTGCAGTTGCAAGAATCGCTACACCACTGATTGTAAATCCATAAGTTCCCGGACCACCGGCACTTGGTAAGGAATATAATTCTGTGTTAGTGATCGTCAATGTTGCATTGGATCCATCCCAATTGCAATTCCTATTATCACTTTCATTAGATAAACCAGTTAAAACTCCATTCACAAACACTAATGACCACGTAGTTCCACTAATACAATAGCCACTCGGTGCTTTTGTCTCTGTTAATGTATAAGTACCATTTAGTTCTGCTGTAGTTTTATTCCAGCTAACCTCTCCGGTGTCGTTCGCGGACGTTCCTGTTGCAACTGTTTCATCGTCTGCATTTGTCAGCTTGAACTCCGCTCCACCAAGTTTAACATTATTGCTTGACCCCGCCTTTACTACTTTCCATTTTAAAGTATTTGTAATAGAAGTAAAGTCATTATCCTTGCTATAACTTTCTGTATAATTACCTGGTACTTCCTGCTCAACTACACGGTACTCCTTACTAACATCAAGATTTTTAATCTCATAACGCCAACAATTTGTATCTTGTTTAGTTACATTGTTTCCAGTTAATGTAACTGTAACATTACTGCCATCTTTTGTATAATCTCTCCATTCATCAGAATTACTATCTCTGTACTGTAACTTGAAGCTTACGCTATCAGGTCTTGTTCTATTTGCATTGTTTCCATCATTCCATATTTTCTTAACAACAAGAGTTCGCTTTACTTGTTTATTAACAAAGTAAATATCATTCCTTGTTTCCTTAGAAGTTGTACATTCATAATAATCTGATGGAAGTTCTTCTTTCGCGCTATAGCTATTTCCGTTTTTCAGTTTAGGAACAGTAAGTGTTGCACTCCACTTGTTAGCAGTATTTGATTCAGAACCAGCCTTTAAACATATTGTTCGCTGTGATCCATTATTAACTTTTAAATTAATATTCAGACTAGATGGTCTGTTTTCATACTTATTATGGTTATCATCCCAATACTTACTAACAGTTACCGGTTCTGTTACAAGCTTATTGACGATGTAAAAGCTTTCTTCAACATCTCCTGTATCTGACGTATTATTTACGTCTGTCTGTACAGCTGTTTCATCTCCACCAGAATCACTTGCAGACATAACAGCCGCATCATTGGATTCTACATTGTCCTGAGTACTCTGAGTTGTTTCATTGTTGCCTTCTGCCGTTGGAATATTTGCATTCTCCTCTGTCACCGTTTCAATTTTTGAATCAGCAATTACAGAAGTGTTCTCTTCTTGATAATTTGAACCATCGCCAACTCTTACTTCTGACTCTTGATATGCATAGGAGCTGTTTACCTCGCCCTCTTTAACAGACCAATCAATTAAATTATTGTCGTCATCATATATCGGAACCCCTTTCCAAATACACTTCCAGGCATTTGTGTTTCCAGAAGAAGCACTCTCGACCGTAACACCCTCTTTATTCTCTTTCGTAAGAACAGCACTCTCATTACTCAATGTCACAACATAGCTCTTTGCGACTTGATTTTTTACCTTTCCCTGTAATGTTATATTCAGATTCTCGGGCCTTGATCCATAATAGTTATTAAAATCATCCCATATCTTTGTAAAAGATATGTTCTTCTGATTATTGACATATGTGTTTGTAAACTTAAAGTTTGCTGCATTTCCACCTACAATCAGAGTACTTTTTCCATCCTGCTGAACAATACCACCGGTAATTGTTTCTGTTGTAGTACATTTATAACCTTTTATATCTGAATATGCCTCTTCCACTTTGAACAGATACTGTGCATTAGCGGACATTTCTTTATTCTCAAATAACTTGTAATAAGTACCGTCCGTTTCATTTTGAATCATATCTTTTAATTTAAAGGTATTTTCTCCTGGTAATACCTGCTCCGTAATTTCAACATTCGGATTATCCTTGCTATACACCTTGATAGTAAAAGTAAGTTTATCTTTAAGCTGCTCAATCTGCTCATCAGTTATATTATTAAATTCCTTCGTTATCTGAAGTGTATACCTATCCGGATCTGCTGCAACTAACCCCTGTGTAAACTGTACATCATCAAGGAAATTACCTACCGTAGCTTTTCCACTACTAGTCGTTCCTGCAACAAAGAAAAATCTTGTCAGTGTAGATTTTGCTGTATAAACTTTATTTTGAATAATTTTATTCCAGTCTTGATCGTCACTTGAAATTCTTGCTATATAAACACCATCATTATTATAACACTCTACAAATTCTTCTCTGCTAGCAATACTGGTTGTATATTTATACTTAATTTTATTTTTAATATACTCAACCAACTGATCCTGTGTTTTTAACTCACTTCCGTTTGCAGCTGTTTTTGCTACTTTTGTCGGCATAATAACCACATACATGGTATCATGCTCTGTTGTTTGTGAATTACTTCCTCGTGCTCGATGAGATAACCCATAACTTAATTTCTCATCTGCGTAAGTCATTACATCCTGATATAATGCACCCGATGCCTCACAATTTAATTCGGCAAACTGCCCTTTTCCCTGGCCATTTGTTAATGAGTTATCATGATTATTATTACCACTAGCATCCTTTACATCTCCATGCCAACTATAGCCACTCAGATTGTTAGTAGCAGTTGTAACAATCTCTATATCCGCACCCTCAGAATCAGAAAATTGTGATGCTGCATGTGTTCCTGTTGTCTGCCATACACCTCCAAGCTTCTTATAATTCTCATTAGAATACTGCCAGTTGTTTGTGTTTTTATGTCCAGATTTTACAACATTAGGAGTTTCAAAATCACCATTTCGAAGTTCTCTGTAATATTCAACATTATATACTCCAGAACGAATTTCTTCTGAACCGTCTATAGAAAGACCAACTTGATATTTTACAGATGTCTGAGTATTACTCAATTCTCCATGATCCAGCGCCACATTCATAGTACTTAATTTTGTAGTCGCATCTTCTTCGATATTATATTTATTTTTAGTGACTTTTACTCTCTTAACTTTTTCAAACTTACCATTATTAATGCTCTTATACCACGTGTATTTTACATTTTTACTACTGTTTATCTGTGCCTGCAATGCATCACTTATCTGTGGTATCAGAGTTCCTGAATCCATCAGACCATCCTTAATACTTAATGGTTCCTGATATAATAGATATATATCAACATTTGTAATGGTGGATGTTTGCCAGTTTTGGTTATCTGTTGAATACTGGATACTCCATGACCATGATTTATTAGTTCGATCATACGTGCATGTTGCTTTAATATACTTCAGGCTCTCACCATTATATTTATCAATTCTGGCGCCTACATAAGTATAGTTATCAATCTTTTTTACAAACTCCTCCCCTAATTCAACCGACTTTCCAGAAGTTACATTTACTGTGTCTCTCTGATTGCCCAAAATATCATTGCCTTCAAAATTAACATAATGAACATTTATACTTTTTGAAGCAGTATAATAATAAGAACTATACTTCCAAGTAATCGTAAATGTAGAAAAGCTCTCTGTCTCAAACTCAGCCTTCTGGACTTCACCCTCTGCATTTGTTTCTACATTAGCGGTATCGTCCTTAGTCATATCCACAACGGACTCTACATTTCCGTTTCATCTTCTACGAAGTGCATTACAGAAACAGAAAGATTCTGCTCTGCCGTCTCTGTATCATCCTGGCTGCTTTCGTCTGCAGAAGCCATTGCCATTGTTGCGGCATCTGCTTCCTTCACTTCATCCGGAGCAGTTGCATTCTTATATTCCATGGAAACTTTAACCTTTCCGTCTTCCGGATTGATCTTGTTTCCTTCACTGTCCTGGAAGTAGATATCGTAGGCAAGGAAACCGGCGATAGAATAATCTTCGTTCTCGGCTTTCTTTTCAAGTCTGTCAGCTACATCTTCATACTGGTCAGAACCTTTCTCGATCGGAGTCACAACAAACTGTACACCTTCCGGAATAACGTCCTTCGCTGCTGTTGCAGTTACGACTACATCACCAACTTCCTGAGAATAAGAAACTTCTTCGCTTTCCAGAACATCCTCAACTTCTTCTGCCTCATCACTGCTGTCAACAACCTGTGCCATATCACTTCTTATGTAAGCCTCGGTTCCTTCCCAGGAAACCTTGTACCAGGTTGCTCCGTCCTCTGCTGTTACGGTATCCAGAAGTGTGAGCTGTGTTCCTGCGTTTACAGTTGCCAGAACCTCTGCCTCGATAGATGGGCTGACACGAAGATTCGTATCATCTCCCAGAACCTCGATCAGGCTTGTCTCACCATTCTCATCTGCTGCCGGAACCTCATCCGGACTCTCAATATCCTCTGCCGGTTCTTCCACCACATCCGGATCCTCTGCCGGCGCTTCGGTAGGTTCAGCATCCGGATTCTCTGCTGCCGGTGTCTCAGCTGCATCCTGCTCAGGCTCGTCCGAAATATCCATTCCGTCCGTAAGCTCCTCTGATGCGATAGGCACCTCGTCCTCATTACCGGAAACAGCTTCCGCCTCGACATCTGCTGTCTCAGGAGAATCCCACATAACGGCAAAAACAGCTGCGTTGCCAGTCTCAACCTGAAGTGTCTGGATCTGTTTGCCCGCGTTGACATTCAGAACCTTCAGATCCTCGTTGGCCTGTAAGGTGTTAACATCAGTATCACCGGTACTGCTGTTATAATGAAGCTTCTCAACGGTTACACTCGTGCTGGCTGCATCGGTAAGCTCCGGTGCTGCCGGTGTCTTGTACTCAAAAGTTACTCTGACTCTGCCGTTCGGCTCGACTCTGTTTCCGTCGCCATCAGCAAAATACACATCATACGCAAAAAAACCTCTCAGGCTGCTGCCCTTGTCTGTAGCTGCTGCTGAAAGCTTCTGAGAAACTGTATCATAAGATACGGATGAATTCTCGTTTACGCTGTCAGCCTTCAATGCTGTATTCTGCGGAAGAGCTCCGTCCTCCAGTGCCTCTGCTGTTACTTTAACAGAATCATTTTCATATGTAAGCGTCGATTGCTGCGCCTGTTCCGTTTCCTCCTGGTCAGCGCTGCTTACATCCGGTGTCGATTCTTCGGCCGCTGGTTCAGATGTAATTTCGCCATCTGTAAATATATCCTCCGTTCCATCTCCGAACGCCTCACTCGCGGAGATCGTATATGCACTCGGCATACAGGATACCATCAACGCCAAAGCCACCATAAATGCCAGGAGTTTTCTGATCTTATTATTCCTTAATTTTTTCATACCTTTCCCGCTTTCCTATGTGTGCATTAACGTGTACTGTATTTCTTATTACTTTACTTCTGTTTATATTCCTTTCTCTTAAAAAAGCTTCATGTTTTTAGCCGGTGAGTAAACAGGTTACACCTTTTCAGTATTTTACCCTTATGTGATTGTAGTGTCAATATACCAGGCATTTTTGGTAAGGATATTGACATTATCAGATGCTATCGAAAATCAGTCTTCAACTCCTCCTTCTTAACTTACTCGTTTACTGGTTCTTTTCGCCTGATTTCTCCGATAAATCTGACTATTCGTGATATTTATTATACAACACTACCAGTTGTTTTGTAAGGCCCGTTTTTTCAAAAAAAGTGCCTCTGTCACTATTTTAACATGAATTTTTTCAGCTCATCCCGCTTCTTGACATTCAGCTTGCAAAAGATATCCGTAAGGTAATGCTTGACAGTATTAATGGAAATCCCCAGATGCTCTCCGATCTCCTTATTGGTCCATCCCCCACTTGCCAGCATGGCAATAGAAAACTTCATCGTCGACAGCTCCCCCGTAACCTTTCTCCGGTTTTCCGGATTATGAAGCGCCATCCAGCCCCTGCTGAAAGAAAATCACACCCTCCGTGATCCGCTGATACGCCTCCGGATCCCGGTTCCGGATACAAGCCTCGATCAGCCCCCGCAAAAGCCCATGATGCTCAATAAAAGGCTCCAGAAACCCATCCATCTTCGCCAGCTCCCAGCTCCGGAGCATCTCCTCCTGCGCCTCCTGCTTATGCTTTCGGTTGATCGCACACACCGCCATCATACAATGGATATACGTCATACTGATCGGATACGGCCTCTCCGCCATAAACAAAGCAGCCTTCCCCATCCCATAAGCACTCCATATCTCCCCGTTAAGATAAGTATGGTGCGCCATCACATACGTGGCAAAAAGCCTCAGCCCCTCAGGAAGCATCCTGCTGTACTCCCCAAAAGCAGGCATCCCATCCGTAGGCAGATGAAGCAAAACCGCCCCCACATACCCCGCCAGAAGACAGGACGCATAAACATCCTTAGGAACCTTCTTCTTCATAGCAATCTTCACACAGGACTGGATCCCATCCATCCCCCGCTTAGCCGCCGCCACATTCCCCAGCGACAGATTAGAATACCCATACAAAATACACGCCGAAAGCTTCAGCTCAATAACCCTGCTGGACAGATACCCCCTCGTGATCTCACAACACTCCTCCGCCTGCCCCGTAAAATAAAAAAGCTCAGCCCGCGCAATATTCCTCAAATCCACATCCACAAACCCCTCAACAACCTCCCGAGCCCTCCCAGGCTCAAAAGACGAATTCAAAAGCGGCAAAACCACATAATCACACATACAACCCACTCTCCTCCAAAATCCAGGCAGCCCCCAAAAGACCACCCTCAAAACCAAACCAACAAACCTCCGAAGCCCTCACACAAGCCACATCAACACACATCCGAAGCCCATCTCTCAAGCCACATCAGCACACATCCGAAGCTCATCTCTCAACCCTCATCAGCACACATCCGAAGCTCTTCTCTCAAGCCACATCAGCATACATCCGAAGCTCATCACACAACCCTCATCATCACACATCCGAAGCTCTTCTCTCAAGTCCCACAAAACAGTCACCAAAACTCCGGATATCAATCAACCAGTCAATCAGTCAACCAATCAGGCCAACCATATTTTCCATAATTATAATCCAAAATACTCCAAAAATAAATTTAAATATTACACAAAAACACCACACCCTATCCAAAACAGCCTCTATCCCCCAATCCCCTCACGACAAATCGCCAAAAACTCACCCCACCCACATCCAACGCAGCGCCGATGCCCTACCACCTCCCGGCACATCACAAGGAAACTCAGCCCCTGCAGCCATCCAGCGCAGCGCTGATGGCCCACCACCTCCCGGCAAACCACCACACCTCACACCCCCAAAAACCAGAACGGACAGACTGCCAGCGGGACGGCTGCATGGTCGGGACCCGGTGCGTCGGAGTAAGCCGCTGGTCATACTTGGCGCCTGAGGCACCTGGCGGAAGGTACTCTGCGGCCACAAGCCGCAGAGTAAGCCCCATCTGTCTGAGCCAGGTACGCATCAGCGTACATGGCGAGTTATGGGGTGCCCTGCACGACAGCGCCTCAGACGCCTAGTATGACCCGGCGAAACGACCGCACCAGGCACGACCATGCAGCCGTCCCGCTGGCAGTCTGTCCGTTCGTCCCTCCCTCCATTCATCCCTCCCACCCACACAAAAAAAGAGCCCCCAGGCCAAAACACCCGGGAACTCTCCCCAAAACGCAAAACTCAAATATCCAATTATCATCAATCGTTACCAGTTGTCACCAACCATCACCCAACACGCAGCCGAAACTTCTGAATCTCCTTCTCACTGGAAACCCTCTCAATCTCAGCCCCAAGACTCCTGAGCTTCTCCTCAAAATTCTCATACCCACGCTGGATATAAACAATATCATCAACAACCGTAACACCCTCAGCAGCCAGCCCCGCAATAACAAGCGCAGCCCCCGCACGAAGATCCGGCGCACTCACACGCGCCCCCGTAAGCTTCCTCACACCATCAATAATAGCAGAGTTCCCCTCCACCTTAATATTGGCACCCATCCGGGAAAGCTCATCCGCATACTTAAACCGGTTCTCAAAAATACTCTCAGTAACAATACTCGTACCCTCAGCCAAAGCCAAAGTAACCGCGATCTGCGGCTGCATATCCGTAGGATAACCAGGATAAGGCAACGTCTTCACATGCGTACGATGAAGCACATGCGGCGCACGGACACGAACCGCATCATCAAACTCCTCAACCTCACACCCGATCTCCTCAAGCTTAGCAGTAGTAGCCTCAAGATGCTTAGGAATAACATTACGAACAGTAACATCACCACGAGTAGCCGCAGCAGCAAACATAAACGTACCAGCCTCGATCTGGTCCGGAATAATCGAATACTCCGTACGATGAAGCGTCTCAACACCACGGATACGGATCACATCCGTACCGGCACCCTTGATATTCGCCCCCATACTGTTCAGGAAATTCGCCACATCAACAACATGCGGCTCCCTCGCAGCATTCTCAATGATCGTACGGCCAGTCGCCATAGAAGCAGCCATCATAATATTAATAGTAGCACCAACAGAAACCACATCTAGGAAAATATGGCTGCCATGCAGATTCTCCGCCTTGGCAACAATAGCACCATGACAGATATCAACATCCGCACCAAGAGCACGGAAACCCTTCAAATGCTGGTCGATCGGCCTGCTGCCGATATTACATCCACCCGGAAGCGGAACCTCCGCATGCTTATACTTACCAAGCAAAGCACCCAGAAGATAATAAGAAGCACGGATCTTCTTGATAAACTCATAATCCACGCTGAGATTGCCGATAGTAGAACCGTTGATCTTTACAGTAGACTTATCAATACGCTCAACCTGAGCCCCGATCTCGGAGATCGCCTCAAGCAGAACATTGATGTCCCTAACATCTGGCAGATTCTCGATCAATATAGTTTCATCAGTCATAATGGCTGCTGACAATATCGCAAGCGCCGCATTCTTCGCACCCGCAATATCCACTTCTCCAACCAGAGGATTGCCGCCTTTAATCACATACTGTTCCATAACACACCTCTATTATTTTACTCCTCTATGAGCAGAAACTTTCTCTGAATTTACTGCAGGAACAAATGTTCCGCAATACCGTTTTTTAGGTCAGTTGTATATTATAACACATATTTCAGATTTGTAAACAATTTATGACGAAAACCTGTCACAACCCATGACCCGAAACACTCCAGCAAACCGTTTCCACAAGCCAACAGTTACGCCTTATCTCCCTGTTCTTCAATGCCTCAAGCACAACCTGGAGACTCCCCTCCAGATCCTTATCCTCTTCATCCACCACAATGTCCGCATATTTCTCATACAAAGGAACACGCTCATCATAAAGACTCGCCAGCGTCTGCCCCTCCTTGAGCACAACACCACGCCCCTTAAGATTACCAAGACGCCTGGAAAGAAGCTCCAGCGAGATCTTAAGATACACCACAACACCCTCAGACTTCAGATGCTGCATAGCCTCATCGCAGTAAACCACACTTCCACCGGTAGCGATCACCGTATTCTCCACCTGGATCGAAGCATTCACACGATTCTCGATCGCCTTGAAGCCCTCTGTACCCTCATCCGCAATGATCTCACTCAGAGTCCTTTTCTCCGCCTTCTGGATCAGCAGATCAGAGTCAATAAACTGGTACCCAAGTACCTTCGCAAGAACGACACCGATGCTACTCTTCCCCGCACCAGGCATTCCTATCAGTGTAATATTATTCATACTGTATCCTTTCATTTTAGCATAACAGCTGCCAAACCTCAACAAACGTTACGGCTCCGCAGAACCTACAGTTTCTCTCTCCCTGCCTTTCCCGACGTCTTTAATTTCCTTGACATCCCTGGCTTCCCCGATGTCTTCAACTTCCCTGACATCCCTGGCTTTCCTGACATCTTCAACTTCCCTGACATCCCTGGCTTTCCTGCATCTCTGATTCCCTGTCTGATTTCTTATCCAACTTCTTCTGCATCTGCTTCTTCTGCTGCTTCTTCTTTACGCTGTAGCCGAAGGTTCCCACCTTCCGGCCACCCGCCAGATACTCCCCATGGGAATAAACCAGAAGCCCCGCATCATTAAGACGAAACCTGTTGTTTTTATCCATATAAGCTTCATCCGCATGGACCGCAAGCACATCCGCAAGAAACATGTCATGAGACCCCAGCTCCTTCACCTCACGCACCCTGCACTCGATCGAAACCGGAGCCTCCCCGATCATCGGTGCAGAAACAAACTGCGCTTTCTCTTTCGTAAGGTTCAGCTTCCGGAACTTGTCCACATCACGTCCCGAACGGACCCCGCAGAAATCCGTTGCATACGCCAGCTTCTCCGTTGTCAGATTGATCACAAATTCACCCGTTTTCCGGATCATATCATAGGAATAACGGGAAGGTCGGACAGAAATATAAGCCATCGCCGGATTGGTACACACCGTACCCGTCCATGCAACCGTTATGATATTATCGTTTCCCTCACCATCGGTAACACTCACCATTACAGCCGGCAGCGGATAGATCATGTTCCCCGGCTTCCATAACTGTTTCGCCATTTTCCGTCACCTCTTACGCATAATCGCTGTTCATCAGCTGAGCAGCCTCCATCATAGCCGGGATCAGCTGCTTCTTTCTGGAAACCACACCCGGCAGACTGAAGGTATCTCCATCCGGTTTCCGCTCAAAAGCGATCTCCGCCATCTGCTGGCTGCCCTCCCCGTAAAACAGAAGCTCTGTAGACTCCTCCAGGATATTCGTCAGCATAAAATAAACTCTCGTGATATCATGACGGCCACACTCACTCACCATAAACGGCATCAGCTTCTCCTTGATCTCCTTAAGCTCCTCGCTGTCCATGGAACTGATCTGACCCACACCAAAGGAAACATTACCCTCACCGATAAACTTCTTGTAATCCTGATAAAAAATCTCCTCCGGAGACTTATCCTTCAGATTACTTCCCGCAGAAAACATCTCTCGGGCAAACTCCTCGATCTTGATCCCCGCGATCAGCGCAAGAGCACTGGCAGCGATCTTATCCGTCTGCGTACAGGTCGGTGAACGGAACATCAATGTATCCGAAATAATAGCCGCACAGAGAAGCCCCGCGATCTTTTCCGGTATCTCCAGTCTCTGCTCTCCGTAGATCTCATAAAGGATCGTACCCGTACATCCCACCGGCTCATTACGAAAAGCAACCGGCGTCATGGTCTGCAAGGTACCCAGCTTATGATGATCGATGATCTCAAGGATCTCCGCCTTCTCGATATTATCAACAGCCTGATCCACCTCATTATGATCCACAAGAACCACTTTCTTTTTATGCATATCCAGAAAATTACGTCTGGAGATCGTACCGATACACTTACCATGAGGATTGATCACCGGAAACGCCCTGTGACGGTTTTTGATCATAACATCCTGGATATCATCCGTAAAATCCTCGGTATTAAACGTAACCATGTTATCCCGCTTCATAACAAAACTGACCGGAATACTCTGATTGATCAGACGCGCAATATTAAACGTATCATACGGAGACCGGATGATCACGATATTCTTCTCATGAGCAAGCTTTATAACCTTCTCGGAAACCACGATATTCAGCCCCACGATGATACAGCTGACATTCTGGCTGATCGCCTGAAGATGATCCTCCTCACGGTCACCCATGATGATCATATCATCCTCCTCAACGTAGCCCTCCAGCATCTTCGGGTTGGCAGTACCGACAAGCACACGCCCCTTCACAAAATATCCGTGTCCGTTACCTTCCACCACTTCACCGCCAACAGTCTCGGCAATTCTCTGATACTGTGTCCTCGCATTGGAAAGAAGATAACTGTCTGTAGTATCCATATAGGTCTTTGCGATATCACCAATCGTCACAAGCCCCTCCAGACACCCATCTTTATCCCGGATTGGAAGAGAAACGATCCCGTTCTCCTGCATCAAATCCCAGGTATTCTTCAGCGACATATTCTTATCCGCCTGCGGACTGGTCCGGATATCCATATCCTTGACCTGCGTACCGATATTTCCCAGATAAGCCGGCGGCTGTACGCCAAAACGGTTCAGCACATACCTGGTCTCCTCATTGATCTGCCCCGCTCTCTTCGGGATATATTTTTTATTCTGCGTAGTTCTGTTCTTAATATCCGCATAAGCAATAGCCGAACAGATGGAATCCGTATCCGGATTCTTATGTCCGATTACAAATATTCTCTCCGGTTTTTTCATACACATCCATCCTTTTTCATCCAAAATAATCATAATTTAATATTTGCAAACAAAGCACCCAGGGAAGTAGTAGCCTCCTCCCCCGACTCCGGAAGCTCAAAAGACTCCTCCTCAACCTCCTTAGCCATCAGATCCGATGCCTCTTTAATACTCAGGCTCAGCTTACCATCCTTGATTGCGATAACCTTCACCTTAACCTTATCCCCAACACTCAAAACCTCAGAAGGCTTCCGAATCCTCTTCTCACATATCTGAGAAATATGCACCAGCCCGGAAACCCCGTTCCCAAGCTCCACAAAAGCACCATACGGCTGCAAACTCTCAACCGTACCCTCCGTCACAAAACCAACCTGGATATTGGAAATCTT
>ENA-OQCS01001022-OQCS01001022.1-human-gut-metagenome-genome-assembly--contig:-NODE-1022-length-15096-cov-1.938673_pt1 | contig 15096 bp, 23 predicted proteins | sample MGYA00242757_ERZ504575 | MGnify/ENA primary metagenome ERZ504575 (study PRJEB26092, sample SAMD00036297) | human gut metagenome | host: Homo sapiens | study: EMG produced TPA metagenomics assembly of...
CCGTCTGTGCATGCTGCTGCTGGGCAGCGCCCACATCGGTGAGGTGCAGGCAAGCGTCTGGGACAGCGCCACCCGCGAAGCCTGCGAGAAGGCAGGCATCCCGCTGCTGTAACTCCTTTTTTATGGCTCTCCCTTTGGAGAGCTGGCGCGTCAGCGCCTGAGAGGGCAAGGATGCTGACAGAGAATTTCGAACACTGCGATAACACTGCTCTGTTAAAGAGTCTGCTTGTCGCTGTGCAGCGGCTCCGACACACTGGGTTTGCCCTCTCCGTCATCGCAAGCGATGCCACTTCTCCCCGAGGAGAGGCTATGTGTCAGATGTTTTGTCTGAATTTGCTTTCATCTTACCCCAATTATAACACAGAGGAGCAGTATATGAGAATAATTACCGGCAAGGCCCGCGGCCTGCAGCTGACTGTACCGAAAACATACGATGTACGGCCGACTGCGGACAGGGTTAAGGAATCCGTTTTTAATATTATAGGCAGTAAGATTATCGGGCGCTGAGGTGCTGGACCTTTTTGCGGGTACAGGTAACCTGGGGCTGGAAAGCTGGAGCCGTGGTGCTGCAGCTGTTACATTTATTGACGCGAGCAAGGAATCGCTGCGACTGGTGCGCAGCAATATTGTCAAGTGCCGTGCTGAGGCTGACTGCAGGGTGCTGCAGGGAAGCGCTCCGGCAGTTGCGGAAAGACTGGCGGCAGCAGGGGAGCTGTTTGACTTTGCTTTTTGCGACCCGCCGTACAATAAGGGCTGGATTGAGCAGATAATTGCGCTTCTGGGCAAAAAGTCGTTTTTGCGCCCGGGAGGCTATCTGGTTGTGGAGCGCAGCGCGCATAACGCACTGCCGGAGCTGCCGGCAGCTGCGAGCTGGTACGCAGCAGCCGTTACGGTGAGACAATAGTGGATTTTATTTGTTATAATATGTTATAATATATAGTATTTTGGAGAATAAAAAGGATTCTCGGCTTTTATGTCGAATAAAAGACAAGATATAATATGGGAATTTCTTTGGTCATTTTTTTGATTAAGGATAGATTAGGAGGTCTGGCTATGCGCAGAGCAGTTTGTCCAGGAAGCTTTGATCCTGTTACCAAGGGTCATATTGATATTTTTGAAAGAGCAAGTGCGATGTTTGATGAGCTGATTATCAGTGTTTTTCATAATCCCGGTAAGGATAAGGCCATGTTTTCCATGGAAGAGCGTGTGGAAATGCTTAAGGAAGCAACCAAGCATATTCCTAATGTAAGAGTAACCTGTTTTTCCGGATTGCTGAACGAATTCTGCAAAAAGGAAGAGGCTCCTTTTATCGTCAGAGGCTTGCGTGCTTTTACCGATTTCGAATATGAATTCCAAAGAGCGTTGCTTTTGAAAAAAATCGATAATGATCTGGAAACAGTTTTTATTATGACCAATGCCAAATATTCCTTCGTCAGCTCCTCCGGTGTGCGCGAGCTGGCAACCTTTGGCGGTCAGCTGAAGGATTTGGTACCTGAATGTATTGAAGAACGCGTACGCAAGCATGTTTACAAAAAGTTTGAATAGATTTTAGAGGGGTTGATATCATGATTGAACGCAACAAAACTAACGTAGCACTTGATGGACTTTTTGAGCAATTTCTTAATTTGATATCCGAGGCAAGACGTGTTCCTTTGGTAGATAAGATTATGGTTGATGAAAATGATCTGCTGAATATTATCGACGATCTCAAGGAAGCAATTCCGCGCGAAATCAAAAGCGCTAACCAGGTATTGGAGGAGCAGAAGAATATTGTCAACAAGGCTTATGCCGATGCTGACCGTATAGTGCAGCAGGCCAAGGATGAGGCTGAGCGCATTGTCAGCGTTGCCAAGGCTGAGCTGATGCAAGGTACAGCAGGAGGAAATTGTTAAGCAGGCTAATGCTGCGGCAGAAGATATCAAAGCCAATGCGCTGCGCTATCAGGAGGAAACTAAGACTGCTGCCGATGACTATGCTTTGCAGGTAAAGCAGGATTCCCTGCAATATGCAGAGGATATGCTGGCTTATCTGAGCGGTAATCTGTCCAGTGCTTTGAAAGGCCTGGAAGAAAACAAAGTAAACGTAGAAAATGAGATGCAGAATCTTAAGCTTCCGGCAGTTGCTGAGGAGGATCCCGTACAGGAAGCTCCCGAGGAAGAATAAGAGCAATATAAAAGCTGTAACAACGAGCGTTATGCAAACGCGCCTGCGTTACAGCTTTTTGTTGCCTTACAGCAGATTTCGCCGGTATAGGCTGATATTATATTTTGCTGCGGATATAGACGGGTGCCTGATAAAAGTCATTGCCGCTGCGGTTGAGTGCTGCATCTTTCTGCAGCAGGGACCACAGGTCGGTAGCGGTTACTTCTGCTGACAGTTGTGTTCTGTAAGCGGCGTTGTCGTTGTACAGTGCGTTTTTACCAAGCTTGTTGATGATTGGCAATTGAGCGTTTGTTTTCATCTTGTGCAGCAGCTGACGGCCGGTGTTGTTGAAGGCCAGCACGCGCAGATAGGCCGGGACTTGCTGCTGCCATACTGCTTTCGGTCGGTCTAAAATTATTTGCAGCAGCAGGCGGCGAATACGGCTGGCAGTGTAGCGCTTGCTGCTGCAGGCAGCGAGCGCTGCCTGCAGGCTTGTGCAGTCAGCGGCCTTGCTGAGCAGGTTTTCGATACCTTCGCTGGCCTCGCAGCGCTCTGCTAGCTGCTGTGGCGTGAGCAGACGCAGGCGATATTTCAGCAGCTGCCACAAAAGCTGTGCGTCATAGCCTCCGGCCGCAAGAGCTGCGTGCATATAGTCCGGCACAGCCTGCTGCCAGCTTTCGTTACCGTCCGCCATTGCCCGGCGGATGGCGCTGGCGCTGGCTATACTGTTGCCGATAGCGGTGGAGTTATAGCCTCGTCCGTGCGCTGCAGATAAAGTGGTTGAATGTCTGCGGCAGTTTGCAACAGTGCTTGGTATATTCCAAGGCAAAATGTCATTGGGAGTGCGGAAGGCTGTATTCGCGCCTAAAATTTTTTCCCAGGCCTGCGCATAGCTTAAGCCGCTTTGCAGCAGCTCGCGCAGCATTGCTTGCGCTTCAGCGCTGCAGGCAAGGCGTGCTGCGGCCACAAAATCACTTTGCGGGTGTTCTGTGCCGCAGGCAAGCGTGTTGACGCAGCCTGTGGCTGCTAAAAGCTGCACAGCGCCCTTGGCAAAGAATTCGGCACTGCGCAGTGTAAAGACGCAGGGGAGCTCCAGCACCAAATCGGCACCGCCCTGTACTGCGCAGGAGGCGCGCTTCCATTTGCTTAAAACGGCAGGCTCGCCGCGCTGCATAAAGCTTCCGCTCATGACGACGATTAGCGGTTGCTGCGTTAGTCGCTTTGTTTCCTGTATATGATATAGATGACCGTTGTGAAAGGGATTATATTCGGCAATAATGCCAGTGGCCTGCATATTTTTTACCTCGCATGATTTTATCTCTGTGAATATTATAACATAGGCTGGGAATTGAGAAAATATTTCTGTTCAATTGGCCGCAAATAGTGTATACTAATAGTGTATTGGTATTTAAGACTCGATTTAATTTTGGCGTTGACCGGGAGGCTTATTGTGATTGTTTTCGTAGTAAATTGTGGCAGCTCCTCCATCAAATATCAGCTGATAAACATGGAAGGCGAGCGTGTCATGGCCAAAGGCCTGATTGAACGCATCGGTATGGAAGGTTCCACACTGAAGCATACGCCGGCAGGCAAATATACAATTGATTTAAAAGAGGAAATTCCCGACCATAAGGTTGGTATCCGTATGGCGATTAAGGCGCTGACCAGCAAGGAATACGGCGTTATCAAAGACATGTCCGAGATTGATGCCGTAGGTCACCGTGTTGTGCACGGCGGCGAGCGCTTTACCGACAGCGTACTGATTACCAGTGACGTATTGCGCGGTATCGAGGCCTGCTGTGAGATTGCACCTCTGCATAATCCGCCTAACCTGTACGGCATTAATGCTGCATGGAAATTATGCGCGGTACACCGCAGGTAGCTGTTTTTGATACGGCCTTTCATCAGACGATGCCGAAGGTTGCATACCTTTACGGCCTGCCCTATGAAATGTATGTCAAATACGGTGTACGTCGTTATGGTTTTCACGGCACTTCACATAAATATGTGGCTCTGCGTGCTGCGGAGCTGATGCAGGAGCATATGAATGATTTGCGTATCATCAGCTGCCATTTGGGCAACGGTGCCAGCATCGCGGCAATCAAATACGGCAAATCTATTGATACGAGCATGGGCTATACACCGCTTGAGGGCCTGATTATGGGCACACGCAGCGGCGAGATTGACCCGGCAATTATTCCGTTCCTGATGGAAAAGGAAAATATGAATGCGCAGCAGATTGATGATTACCTGAACCGCCGTAGCGGTATTCTCGGTATCAGCGGTCTGTCCAGCGATTTCCGCGATCTGGAAAGCGCTGCTAACCGCGGCGATGATCGCAGCCAGCTGGCAATCGATGTTTTGCTACAAGGTAAAAATATATCGGAGGTTATGTAGCGGCAATGGGCGGTGTAGATGCTATTGTCTTTACCGCAGGCCTGGGCGAGAACTCTCCCTTTATGCGTGATAAAATCTGCAACGGTCTGGAATATCTCGGTACGCGCATTGATCCGGACCTCAACCAGGTACGCGGCAAAGAGCGCGAAATCAGCGTACGCCGTGCGCGTGTAAAAATTTTTGTTATCCCGACAAACGAGGAACTGGTTATTGCCCGCGATACATATAACATCTGCCGCAGAATCATTAAGCTGTAGGCATTTGCATGAGGTTATAGTAACTGATAACAGTTTTTATCCGTACAAAGCATTTTTACTTGACAAAGAGCGGTAATACCGCTATAATTGTAACGATTGGTGAAATATGATTAAAATAAATGTCGCAGAAATCAAGAAAAGACTAGTCGGTGAAAAGACTCTTGCTTATGAGCTTCGCCTGCTGAACTGGAAATAACACCTGAAGAGCTTGTTATTGACAGTACAGTAAATTTGGAAGGCACTATGAGCAATGCTGGTGATGTATTATTACTGCAGGCTGTAATGACTGCTAAGGTACAACGTACCTGCGGACGTTGCCTGAAGAATTTTACAGGTGTAGCCAGGGCAGAAGTTGTCGAGAAGTTTTATCCGGCAAGTGCTGAACATATTGAAAATGATGCTTTTGTCTACGATTCGGACGTTATTGACATAACGGAACCGCTTCGTGAAGGGCTGCTGCTTGCAGAGCCCATGCAGGCTCTGTGTAAGCCAGACTGCCGGGGACTTTGTCCCGTTTGTGGCGCTGATCTTAATGATGGTGACTGCGGATGCGACAGGTCCACTGTAGATCCGAGGCTGGCGGCATTAAAGCAATTCATCAAAAATTAAATTCACTTCATAGCACTGAGGAGGTGTATTGAGAAATGGCAGTACCTAAGAGAAAAATGTCCAAAGCCCGTCGTGACAGACGTCGTGCTAACTGGAAACTGAGCGTTCCTGGCATGGTTGAATGCCCGCAATGTCATGAAATGAAAATGCCGCATCGCGTTTGCCCTGAATGCGGTTACTACAATGGCAAACAAGTCATTGCTAAAGCTGAATAATTTTAAGCTGTTTATAAGGCCTTCGGAATTTTTCCGGAGGCTTTTTACATGGTACGGTAAAATCTCCGATTTCACGGATAGTTAATTATGTAATTAAAGAAATTGGCGAAATGTAAGGGATATCACAAATTTTTTGCTAAAAAGCCCTTGCCAAAAACCTGCGATGCTCTTATAATAAAAACAGATATTATGAGCTGGTACTAAAAAGCAGGTGAGGCAATGACTTCTTCTAAAAAATTAATACGTCACAGAAGCTTGAAGAAGCTGCTTAGGGATAATCCCTTCAGCACTGATGAGCAACTGGCAAAAATGCTGGATGTCAGCGTACAGACAATTCGTCTGGATCGTGTTGCTCTGGGAATTCCTGAGCTGCGTGCCAGAACTCGTACTATGGCAGAGGAAGCTCAGACCAAGCTGCGTGCCATTGATAAAAAAGATATCGTGGGCGAGCTGCTGGATCTGGAGCTGAACAAAATCGGCATCTCAACGCTGAAGATTACACCGGATATGTGCTTGAGCGTACCGGAATCGCACGCGGTTATTATATGTTCGCCATGGCCAATACTTTGGCTCTGGCAGTTGTAGATGCGGAATATGCACTGACTGCTGTAGGTAATGTCAAGTATAAGCTGCCTGTCAATGCAGGAGCTGTGCTTGTAGCCCGTGCAGTGGTTACGCACCGCCGCATGGATAAATATTATATTTTTGTTTCCGTGAAAAACAATAACGAAGAGGTTTTTCGCGCTAAGTTCATTATTGTTTCTTTGGATAACAGAACTAAGCATGAGGGGGAGCAGGAAGCATGAAAATCGCCGTAGATGTTATGGGTACCGATTATGGTCCAAGGAGCTTGTTTTAGGCGCAGTCAACGCTGTTAAAGAGTATGGTTGCGAAACTGTTTTGGTTGGCGATGAAAAAATAATCCGTGAGCTGCTGGTAAAATACGGTGCGGATAAAAATCCGAAGATTACTATTCATCATGCCAGCGAGGTAATTGCGATGGACGAGCATCCTGCAATTGCGGTTAAGTCCAAAAAGGACGCTTCTATCGTAGTTGCGGCAGGATTGCTGAGAAACAATGAATGTGATGCCCTTGTTTCCTCCGGCAGCACCGGTGCTGCCGTTTGCCTCAGCGCTTTTTGCGTAGGCGCATCAGGGTGTGGAAAGACCTGCTATTGCAACGCCGATTCCCAGCCTGAAGGGTACGACTGTAGTGCTTGACAGCGGCGCCAAGGTAGACGCCAAACCTGAGCATATGGTACAGAGTGCTATCATGGGTACGGTGTACGCAGAAAAAATTTTAAAAAATTTCTCAGCCGAAGGTAGGACTTTTGAACATCGGTGAAGAAGAAACTAAGGGTAATGAACAAGCACTGGCAACCTACCCTCTTTTAAAGGATACTCGGACGATAAACTTATCGGCAATGTTGAAGGTCGTGACATCAACAAAGGCACGGTAGACGTAGTTGTCTGTGACGGCTTCGTCGGCAATGTCGTGCTGAAGTTCGGTGAAGGTCTGGCAAAGGCTATTATGACGCTTATCAAGGAAGCGATTATGAACGGCGGCATTCTGGCAAAGCTGGGCGGACTGTTAATCAAGCCTGCACTGAAGGGGCTGAAGAAACGTCTTGATCCTGCCGAATACGGCGGAGCTTTGCTGTTAGGCATCCGCGCGCCTTTTATTATCTGCCACGGCAGCTCCAAGGCCAAGGCAATTACCAATGCTATTCATGTAGCTATGGACTTTGCCGAGCAGGATGTTGTAAGTATCATCAAAGATAAGATTGCGGAATCAAAAGAAATGAGGAATTAGATAAATGACAAGAGCTGTTGGTATTTTAGGTTTAGGACATTATGTTCCTGAGAAGATTATCACTAATACAGACATGGAGAAAATTGTTGAGACCAGTGACGAATGGATTACTGAGCGCACCGGCATCAAGCAGCGTCACATCGCTGCTCCGGAAGAAGCAACCTCCGATCTGGCGTACAATGCTGCTGTAGAAGCACTGAAGGACGCTGGTGTTGCTCCGGAAGAGCTGGACCTCGTTATTGTAGGCACTGCTTCCTCCGACTATATTTTCCCGTCTACTGCGTGCCTGGTACAGGCTCGTCTGGGTGCTAAAAACGCAGCTGCCTTTGACCTGGCTGCAGGCTGCAGCGGTTTTGTTTACAGCTTGGCCGTAGCAAGCCAGATGGTTAAGAGCGGTCTGTATAACAAGATTCTGATTATCGGTGCGGAAACTCTGAGCCGCATCATGAACTGGACCGACCGTAACACCTGCGTTCTCTTCGGTGATGGCGCCGGTGCTGCTGTAGTTGGCGAGGTTGAAGAAGGCTATGGTGTATTAGGCATTGATATGGGTGCTGACGGCAACGGCGGCAAGTTCCTGCTGCAACCGGCAGGCGGCAGCCGTAATCCGGCAAGCGAAGAAACCGTTGCTGCAAAAGACCACACCATTCATATGAACGGTCAGGAGGTTTTCAAATTCGCTATTCAGATTATGGGCAAGACTGCAAAGCGTGCTCTTGCTAAGGCGAATATGAAGCCGGAAGAGCTGGATATGCTGTTCCCGCATCAGGCTAACTACCGCATCATCACCTCCGCTGCTAAGCGTCTGAAGATGCCGATGGATAAGGTTTGGGTAAACGTAGACAAATACGCTAATACCTCTGCTGCATCTATTCCTATCGCTCTGTGCGAGGCTCAAAAGGCCGGCGCTCTGAAAAAAGGCGACAACATTATTCTTGACGGCTTTGGCGCAGGTTTGACCTGGGCAGCTATTGTTCTCAAATGGAGTAAATAATCCAAACGATAAGGGCCCATCTACTTCGTAATGCTCCTAGGAGTAGCAGTAGTACGCCGTCGTCGCCATTACTCGTATCTAAACCCTTCTCGTTTGTCTTGGTAGTATTTGATTATTATCGAAAGTTAATTATTATCGAAAGAGAGGTAATTTACACGATGAGTAAAATCGCATTCGTATTCCCCGGCCAAGGTTCTCAGACCGTTGGCATGTGCAAAGCTTTTTATGATGAATATCCTGTTGTAAAACAGATTTTTGAAGAGGCTGATGACGCTCTTGGCTATTCCATCAGCAAAATGTGCTTCGAAGGTCCTGCTGAAGACCTGAAGCTGACCGCTAACACCCAGCCTGCTATTCTGACTGCCAGCACTGCCTGTGCAGCAGTTCTGAAGGAGCATGGCGTAAGCTGCGATATCGCTGCAGGCCACAGCCTGGGCGAATACAGCGCACTGGTAAACACCGGCGCTCTGAAATTTGCTGACGCTGTACGCATTGTTAACAACGCGGCCAGTTCATGCAAGAGGCTGTTCCCGTAGGCGAAGGCAGCATGGCTGCTATCCTGGGTCTGGACAGCGACAAAATCGTAGAAATCTGCCGCAGCGTAGAAGCTGAATCCGGCGAAGCAGTTCAAGCAGTAAACTTCAACTGCCCCGGTCAGGTTGTTATCGCAGGCGCAGTTAATCCTGTAAATAAAGCTATCGAAGCTCTGAAGGCTGCCGGTGCAAAACGCGCAGTTCTGCTGCCTGTAAGTGCTCCTTTCCACAGCACTCTGATGCAGCCCGCTGCGACCGTCTGGCTGAGGTTCTGGCTCCGATTGAAATCAAAGATATCACCGTACCTGTTGTTGCTAACGTAACCGCTCAGGAAGTTACCAGCGGCGAAGAAATCAAAAAGCTGCTCGTTAAACAAGCTGCTATGCCTGTTCTCTGGGAAACCAGCGTACGCAACATGGTTGCAGGCGGCGTAGACATTTTTGTTGAGGTTGGCCCCGGCAAGGTTCTGACCGGCTTCACCAAGAAGATTGCCAAAGGTATGATGGCTCTGAACGTAGAAGACGCTGCAAGTCTGGAAAAAACCTTAGCTGAGCTGAATAAATAATTCACCAAGCTGAACTGTCCGCTTCGTGGTTCCCCTATATGTACATGCAGTATGTATTTGTGAAGAATAAAAGACAGTTGATGAATTGAAGGATAAGGAGAACTCAAAATGAAATTAGAAGGTAAAAAAAGCCCTCGTAACCGGCGCTTCCCGTGGTATCGGCCGTGCAATCGCACTGGCTCTCGCTGCAGAAGGTGCTGATGTTGTTGTAAACTACGCAGGCAGTGAAGCTGCCGCTAAAGAGGTTGCTGCAGAAATCGAAGCTATGGGCCGCAAGGCTTTCGTAGTACAGGCAGACATTTCCTCCAACGAAGCTGCTACTGCTATGGTAGACGAAGTTGTAAAAGAATTCGGCCGCATTGATATCCTCATAAACAACGCAGGCATTACCCGCGATGGTCTGTTGATGCGTATGAAAGAAGAGGATTGGGACGCAGTTCTGACCACCAACCTGAAGGGTGTGTTCAACTGCACCAAGGCTGCTATCAAATACATGATGAAACAAAAAGCCGGCAAAATTGTCAGCATCAGCTCTGTCGTTGGTCTGATGGGCAATGCTGGACAGGCTAACTACGCTGCTGCTAAGGCCGGCGTAATCGGTTTTACCAAATCCGTAGCGAAGGAAGTAGCTGCTCGTGGTATTAACGTGAACGCTGTTGCTCCCGGATTTATTAAAACTGATATGACCAGTGTACTTTCCGACAAAGTTGTTGAAGGTATGCTGACTTCTATACCTTACACAAATTGGGTGAAACTACTGATATTGCCAAGCTGTTGTCTTCCTTGTGAGCGATGACGCCAATTATATTACCGGACAGACTTACATGTTGACGGTGGTATGGTAATGTAATAGGGGGCCCGTTTGGGAGACCTGCAACTTTACCTATTGGAAGGAGGTGAATCGTAATGAGCACTTTCGACAAAGTAAGAGACATCACTGTTGAACAACTGAGCGTTGACGCTGACGAAGTAAAGATGGAATCCGCTTTCATCGATGATCTCGGCGCTGACTCCCTCGATATCGTTGAGCTGATCATGGCTTTCGAAGAGGAATTCGGTGTTGAAATCCCTGATGAAAAAGCTGAAAAAATCCGCACTGTAGCTGACGCTGTTAAACTGCTGGATGAAGAAAAATAATGCTTTACCTGCTTATGTTTAGGGAACCCCTTGTGGGTTCCCGGACACAAGCTACTCTACTTAGTCCTGAAATGGGGGATATTTGTTGAAACTACCAGTGCTGAAAATCGGTAAGCTTGTTGCTGAAGTACCGATTATACAAGGAGGCATGGCTATCAGGCTGTCTACAGCCCGTTTGGCAGCTGCTGTAGCTAAAGAAGGCGGTATTGGACTTATCGCAGCGTCCGGCATGAGCTTTGACGAACTGCGTACAGAAATACGTCTGGCAAGAAAACTTACAGGTGGCAAAGGTATTATCGGTATTAATGCAATGTTTGCGGCAAGAGAGTTTTTAGGTCTGATTACTACCGCTGCACAAGAGAAAATAGATTTAATCGTAGCCGGCGCCGGTTTTTCAAGAGATATTTTTGCCGTCGGACGTAAATATGGTGTCGAAGTAGTACCGATTGTTTCTTCTGTAAAACTGGCTAAGATTTCTGAGAAGCTGGGAGCTTCTGCTATCGTTGTCGAAGGCACCGAAGCAGGCGGTCACTTGGAACCCAGCAATCTATTAAAGAGATACTTCCGGAGATTGTTAAATCCGTTAATATACCTGTTATTGCTGCCGGCGGCGCTGTCTGCGGCAGTGATGTTGCCGAGCTTTTGAAGCTGGGCGCAAGCGGTGTGCAGATGGGCAGCAGATTTGCTGCCAGTGAGGAATCCAACGGCGCACCTGCTTTAAAAGAATTCTATCTTAAAATGACTAAAGAAGATGTTGTGCAGATTGATAGCCCTGTAGGCTATAAGGGACGTGCTATCCGCAATCCCTTTGCACAGTTATCTTTAGAAAATAAAGCTCCTAAACCCACCACCTGCGATTTGTGCTTAAAGCACTGCACCCACAGCTTCTGTATTATCAGAGCGCTGACACGTGCGCAGCAGGGTGACGTAGAAACCGGTCTTGTTTTCACCGGTGCCAATATGTGGAAAATCAAGGAAATACTGCCTGTAAAAGAAATCTTCAGGCGTATAAAGGATGAAATTTCAAAAATTTGATTACGAGGTGAACTATTTTGAGTAAAAGAAGAGTTGTAGTAACTGGCGTTGGCCCTGTAACTCCTATCGGTATCGGCAAGGATACCTTCTGGAATAACCTGGTTGCCGGTAATCCGGTATCGGCCCTATCAGTCAGTTTGACACTACTGATTTCACAGTAAAGATTGCCGGTGAGGTTAAGGATTTTGATTACACTGCTTTCATCGATAAAAAAGAAGGCAAGCGTATGGACCGTGTAACCCACTTTGCAGTTGCTGCTGCTAAGCTGGCTATCGAAGATGCTAAGCTGGATATGAGCAAGGAAAATCCTCTGCGCTGCGGCGTTTGCGTTGGCAGCGGTATCGGCGGCATCCACACCTTCCTGGAGCAATCCCTGAAGCTGGGTTCCAAAGGCCCGTCCAAAATCAGCCCGTTCTTCATTCCAATGGAAATTCCGAACATGTCTGCAGGCCAGATTGCTATTGCAACCGGTCTGAAAGGTCCTAACATCGCTATCGTAACTGCATGTGCTACCGGCACCAACTGCATCGGCGACGCTCTGCGCACCATTCAATACGGTGATGCTGACGTAATGCTGGCAGGCGGCACCGAGCTGCAGTTTCTCCGATGCTATCGCAGGCTTTGCTAACATGAAGCTCTGTCCACCAACAATGAAAACCCTGAAGCAGCATCCTGCCCGTTTGATAAAAAGCGTGATGGCTTTGTAATGGGTGAAGGCGCAGGCGTTCTGGTTCTCGAAGAGCTGGAGCATGCTAAGGCTCGTGGCGCACACATCTATGCTGAGCTGGCCGGCTTTGCTATGAACTGCGACGCATACCACATCACCGCTCCGGACCCGACCGGCGAAACTCCGGCAGCTGCATCGCTGCAGCAGTTGCTGACGCTGGCGTAAAACCGGAAGAGGTTGACTACATCAACGCTCATGGTACTTCTACCCATCGTAATGACCTGGGCGAAACCATTGCCTTCAAGAAGGTATTTGGCGAGCATGCTTACGAACTGTGCATCAGCTCCAACAATCCATGATCGGCCATCTGCTGGGCGCTGCCGGCGGTGTAGAAGCTATTGCTACCGTTATGACTATCGAAAACGATATCATTCCGCCGACCATCAACTACCAGGATAAGGATTTGGACGATCCGGAAGGTCCGTTGGATCTGGATTATGTACCGAACGAAGCTCGTAAGAAAGTTGTTAATGTTGCACTGAGCGACAACCTGGGCTTTGGTGGTCACAACGCTTCTATCGTATTCAAAAAATACGTTGATTAATAAGCAGGATTGATTAAAATGCAGGAAAAACGTACACAGCAGCTGCAGAGCTTCTGCCAGGGGCTGGGTATCCATATGCATGATTTAGAGCTTCTTGACATGGCTCTGACCCATACATCTTATGCCCATGAAGCTAAGCAGTATCCTAAACCGCATCATAATGAGCGGATTGAGTTTTTGGGTGATTCCGTGCTCAGCGTTATCGTGAGCACCTACATGTATAAGAACTTTCCTGATTTGGCTGAAGGCCAGCTCACCAAGCTGCGTGCTTATCTGGTTTGCGAAGGCTCTCTGTATGAATATGCCAAAAAGATTCATCTGGGTGACTATCTGCAGCTGGGCAAGGGCGAGGAGCTGAGCGGAGGACGCGAGCGCCCCTCCATCCTGGCTGATGCTTTTGAATCTGTTTTGGGTGCCATCTACCTAGATCAGGGCTTTGAGGTCGTACAGGCCTACCTGTTGGGCATGATGCAGTCGGAAATAGATTTCATCTGTCGCCATGGTATCTTTAATGATTACAAGACACGTTTGCAGGAGTATCTGCAGCGTGACGGCGATGCAGATATTCATTATGTTCTTTTAGGCAGCACCGGTCCGGAGCATAACAAGGTATTTACCTCTCAGGTAATGTTGGGGAATACTGTTATAGGCGAGGGCAGCGGTCGTACTAAAAAAGATTCGGAGCAGCATGCTGCTAAGCAGGCGCTGGCACAGCTGCATGTAAAGAATCAGGAATAACATTACAATATCGGCCTACGGTAGCAATACCGTAGGTCTTTTATTTTGCCTGCAGGCAGCTTTACGGGCTTCATAGCGCACAAAAAATCCCCTCTTCCTGTTCGGAAAGAGGGGATTGCAGTATATGGCTTAGTGTTGTTTTTCGTAGGGCTGGTTCATCAAGCTTCGTCATCGAAGTAGTTGATTCGCATTGCCTCGCGTACGTCATGCAGAGTTGCAGCAGCAGCAGCTTCAGCTTCCCTGCTGCCTGCACGCAGGATTTCATAAACCTCAGGGATGCGTTGCTCCCAATAGTGACGGCGCTCACGGATGGCTCCAGCACGTCCTGCAGCACGTTGTTGAGGAACTTCTTAACCTTTACGTCACCCAGACCACCGCGTTGGTAGTGAGCCTTCAGTTCGTCCAGGTTAGCATAGTCCGGCAGAAATTTGGCAAAGTGCTCTTCAGTGCTGAAAGCGTCCAGATAGGTGAAAACAGTATTGCCTTCAATCTTACCGGGATCCTCTACGCGTACATGGTCAGGATCGGTGTACATGGACATAACCTTCTTTTTGATATCCTCCGGTTCATCGGAAAGATAAATGCAGTTGCCCAGGGATTTGCTCATCTTAGCCTTGCCGTCAATGCCGGGCAGACGCAGGCAGGCATCATTTTGCGGCAGCATGATATCCGGGTCAACCAGAGTTTCGCCGTACACGGAATTGAACTTGTGCACGATTTCCTTGCATTGCTCCAGCATCGGCAGCTGGTCTTCGCCTACAGGCACTACAGTAGCGCGGAAAGCGGTAATATCTGCAGCCTGGCTGATAGGATAGCAGAAGAAGCCGGTAGGAATGCTTGCTTCAAAGTTACGCATTTTGATTTCGTTCTTAACGGTCGGGTTACGCTGTAGACGGGATACAGTAACCAGGTTCATATAGTAGAAGGTCAGCTCGGTCAGCTGCGGTACCATAGATTGAATGAAAAGGGTAGATTTAGCAGGATCAAGACCGCATGCCAGATAATCCAGTGCTACCTCGATGATGTTCTTACGTACCTTTTCCGGATGCTCAGCGTTGTCTGTAAGCGCCTGGGCATCAGCAATCATGATATATACCTTATCATATGCACCAGAATTTTGCAGCTGTACACGCTGGCGCAGAGAGCCTACATAGTGGCCTACATGCAGACGTCCGGTAGGACGGTCGCCGGTCAGGATAATTTTACTCATATTAGTCTTACCTCTTTTTGTTCTTATATTTATATAATAATTATAAATGCACTGACGTAAACTGTCAACGCAACCTTATTTTACGAACATAGCATAGTATCCGTTGAAGAAGATATACAGCACTATCAGCGGCAGAATGTAGGTAGCATAGAAGCGAATCCATTGGGGAAGGGAATGCCC
>ENA-OQCS01001023-OQCS01001023.1-human-gut-metagenome-genome-assembly--contig:-NODE-1023-length-15092-cov-1.608620_pt1 | contig 15092 bp, 22 predicted proteins | sample MGYA00242757_ERZ504575 | MGnify/ENA primary metagenome ERZ504575 (study PRJEB26092, sample SAMD00036297) | human gut metagenome | host: Homo sapiens | study: EMG produced TPA metagenomics assembly of...
GTAAAACCCAAGTAGTAGGAGGCAATACCATCGTAGGAAGTATTACCTTATTCATGGAAAATTTGAACCTTTCTTACAGGGAGGTGTATGAGGATCTTCCTATCTTCTTTTGCTCTTGATGAGTGCTGATAAACCGAGGGCTGTCTATGAGGACAAAGAGAAAACTGAAGTAAAAAAGATGTCGGGAAAGGATCTTATGAGACAAAAAAGAGGAGCATGATTCTATATTCACGACAATCTTTTCATTGTCATGTATCTATTCCCATAAAATTCTACTACTTATTGGTCTGATGTACTTTATCCAAAACATTGATGTATGCCTAAATTAGCGTTTCACATAGAAGCTGACTATCAAAAGTCATTAAGTTACGGGAAGAGATAGATAAGTTAAAATCTACTATTGCCGGGATGGATAGTAATACTTCTCCGGCTACTTTCCGGGCAATGGAAGTTCAACTTGCTAAAAATACGAAAGAATTGGATTCTCTTGTCACTTCCGCAGTACGTGCAGGCAATGAAATAAACCAAGGTTTTAAAAAGAAAATATTCGATGCTTCGCAAGTTGTAAACGGATTATCAGAAAAAATTATCACTCAAAAAGCTGTTATTAAAGATGTAGAGACTGATGTAAAACGACTTGGAGAGGCCTATCGTATTGCATTGAAAAGAAATCCATTGTCCGCTAATGAGAAATTGGAAGAATACAACGCTGCACGCAAGGCCTTGGATGGAGAGAAAGCTGCTTTATTTGGATTAACGCAAGAACAGGCTAATGCACGACTATCGGTAAAAAAACTACGTGACGAGTATACTTTATATCGACAGGAGGGTATAGAGAATGTCGGTGTGACAAAGCAGATAGAACAAGCGATGTCTAATGTCGGCAAAAAATTATTGGGAGGATACTCCATTAAGGAGTTTCTGTCAAACATGGTTCGTGTTCGTGGCGAGTTTCAAGCAGTAGACACCGCTATTCAAACTTTGCTTGGAAGCAAAGAAAAGGCGGATGAACTTATGTCACAAGTCCGTGAATATGCAAAGATTTCTCCTCTTGAGTTTTCTGATGTAACCCAAGCTACGCAGATGATGTTAGGCTTTAATATCGAGGCTGAGAAAGTACCACGTTATTTACAGGCTATTGGCGATGTCTCTATGGGAGATACCCAAAGGTTTAACTCGCTTACGTTGGCTTTCTCTCAAATGTCGGCGGCTGGAAAGTTGATGGGGCAGGATTTTAATCAGATGGTTGGACAAGGATTCAATCCGTTACAATTTATGACGGAAAAGACTGGCAAATCTATGGCGCAGCTCAAAGAAGAAATGTCAAAAGGGGCAATCTCCGCAGAAATGGTACAACAGGCGTTTATTGACGCTACAAGCGCAGGCGGAAAGTTCTATCAGATGTCAGAGAATGCTTCTAAAACTATCAATGGCCAGTTATCAATGATGCAGGATGCTATGGATACTGCATTCAATGAATTGGGGCAGAAATCGGAAGGTGTCATAATTAAGGGTATCCAAACAACCACTTCGTTGATAGAAAACTATGAAACGATAGGTAAGGTATTGGCCGGGTTGGTTGCTACCTATGGAGCCTATCGTACCGCCGTGATGCTGGTTACCGCTGCTGAAAGCAAACATACTATTGTAGAGATAGGGCTTACCAATGCTCGTGTATTGGCACGGAAAGTACAGCTTGCTCTTAATGCCTCAATGCTTACCAATCCTTATGTTGCTTTGGGAACGGTAATTATTGGTTTGACAGCTACAATGTTGGCTCTATCTGACAGTACAACCATAGCAGAAAGGCTCAAAAGAGATCAATGATGAACAGGATAAAATGATTCAACAAGAGACAGATCGAAAGAATCAAGTTGAATCATTGATACGTATAATTCAAGATGAGCTCTGCCGTAGCTAATAATGCAGATGTAGTAATTATTGATACCGCAAGGTCGTCTTCACAATAAAGTAGGTTTGATGAACGAGCTTACTAAAATCAAGAATGTGATGAAGAAAGTTGTTGCGGACGCACCTCACGAAGTATTGCTGGTTTTAGACGGTTCTACCGGTCAAAACGCATTTGAACAAGCCAAACAGTTTACTTTGGCTACAGAAGTTACTGCTATGGCAATTACCAAATTGGACGGAACAGCCAAGGGGGGCGTTGTAATTGGCATCTCAGAGCAGTTCAAAATTCCCGTAAAATATATTGGATTGGGCGAAGGCATTGAAGACATGCAGGTATTCCGCAAAAAAGAATTTGTAGACTCACTATTTGGAGAGACTGAATAATAAATGAAACGTAACACAATAGATATCATCACCTTAGGGTGTTCCAAAAACTTAGTAGACTCAGAAAAGCTGATGCGTCAGCTGGAAGCAAACGGTTATAAAGTAACTCATGATTCCGATAAACCGCAAGGAGAAATCGCAGTTATTAATACATGTGGTTTTATCGGCGATGCCAAAGAGGAATCGATCAATATGATATTGGAATTTTGTCAGGCCAAAGAAGAAGGAAAACTCAAAAAACTATATGTAATGGGTTGCCTTTCAGAAAGATATCTAAAAGAATTGGCATTGGAAATTCCTCAAGTAGACAAATTCTATGGTAAGTTTAATTGGAATGAGTATGGCAGATTAGGCAAAGCATACAAGGCGGAATTTGCCATTGAACGGACATTAACCACTCCTCATCACTATGCTTATCTGAAAATATCAGAAGGCTGTGACCGTAAATGTTCTTAATTGTGCCATTCCTATTATTACAGGACGCCACATTTCACGTCCGATGGAGGAGATTATTGATGAAGTGAAACTACTTGTATCCGAAGGAGTAAAGGAGTTCCAAATTATAGCCCAAGAATTGACTTACTACGGCGTAGATCTATATAAAAGTCAGAAATTGCCCGAACTCATCGAAAGAATTGCTAATGTTCCCGGTGTAGAATGGATACGTTTACACTATGCATATCCGGCGCATTTCCCGGAAGAATTATTCCGTGTTATGCGCGAACACGATAATGTATGCAAATATATGGATATTGCCCTGCAACACATTAGTGACAATATGCTGAATAAAATGCGCCGGCATGTAAGTAAAGCAGAAACCTACGAAATTAATCGAAAAATTCCGTCGGGAAGTACCCGGTATTCACTTACGTACAACATTAATGGTAGGACATCCCGGTGAGACTGAAGAAGATTTTGAAGAATTAAAAGAATTCGTCAAAAAAGTACGATTCGACCGGATGGGAGCCTTCGCTTACTCGGAAGAAGAAGGAACATTCGCCGCTAAAGAATACGAAGATTCCATTTCTCATGAAGTGAAACAACAGCGCTTGGATGAATTAATGGCACTTCAGCAGGAAATAGCCGGCGAACTGAGCCAAACGAAAATAGGTAAAGAATTCAAAGTCATTATAGACCGGAAGGAAGGAGATTACTACATAGGCAGAACCCAGTTTGACTCTCCCGAGGTAGATCCTGAGGTCTTGATAAAAGCTGATGACGAGTACCTAAAAATAGGTGAATTCTATAAAGTGAAAATAACAGCCGCTGATGATTTCGACCTATACGCCAGCATTTTATAGACCTTTTCCCTTATAAAGTTTGGATAATGTTTGTTTTTTTACTAATATAGCAACCAAATTAACACTTTAAGCTTTGAATAACAAAGAATTTATATCTGAATTATCACGTAAACTAGGATATACAAATAAAGATACATCACAATTGGTATCCTCAGTCATTGGTGTTATGACCCAAGAATTGCAAGATGGCAACAACATTGTAATTCAGGGATTTGGTACGTTTGAGGTTAAGAAAAAATTGGAAAGAATTTCTATTAACCCGGCTACTCAACAACGTATGCTGATTCCCCCCAAGTTAGTGCTGACTTACAAACCCAGTGTAACCTTAAAAGAAAAGTTTAAATAAAATAGCCCTTATTTATAATATTATCATGAGCGAGAAAGTAACCATACAAGATATCATCGAACTTTTGGCTGAGAAACACAGCATGACTAAAAAAGATGCTGAAATCTTTGTCAAAGGAATGTTTGAACTGATAGAGGAAGCTTTAGTTACTGAAAAGTATGTAAAGGTTAAAGGACTAGGTAGTTTAAACTTACAGAGGTGGAGAGTCGTGAAAGTGTAAACGTAAACACGGGGGAAAGAATTGAAATACAGGGCCATACAAAAATATCTTTTACTCCGGATTCCAGCATGAAAGATTTAATAAATAAGCCATTTGCTCATTTTGAAACGGTTATATTAAATGAGAATACCAAATTGGAAGATACCGAAACAGAAATAGAAGGAGAGGAGGAAGATACCGTTGACGAAAACGCGCCTAAGCCTAAACAAACAGTTGCGGCTAAAGAGGTTGAACTCATAGAAACGGAAAATACAGAAGATTCTCCAAATGAGAATCCCATTGCCGCTGAAGACACTATTCCGGTTATTGAGGAAACAATTATTGAAGAACCTGTACCTTCTGTTGAAATCACAAAGGAAGAGATACAAATTATAGAATCGGGAAAAAAATCGGAAGATATTGTCACTGAAGCAGAAAAGGATATTGTTGTTGAAACGGCTGTTCCCCAAACGGTTTCTCCTTTAGCAGAAACAATAGAAGGAAACAAGGTAACAGACAAACCTCAAGAAGAAGTTATGACTATTGCCGATGCAGCCATACTGGCTGCTCATAAAGCTTGTGAAGAAAAAACATCTTTGGAAATAATAGTGCCACAAGAGGCAACCCCGTCAGAAAAAACGGTAACTGTTACTTCTAATTTTGAAAAAGAACAGAAGATAGAGGAAACAACAGAAGCACAAGAAATCTCAGGAGAGAAAAAGAACAGAGTTTCCCGGGGAATTATTCTTGTTATCATTTTGATTGTCTGCATCACAGGTGGCATATATTGGTATTTGCAATCAGATAAAACTTCGGATTTACAATCGCCGGCTACAATAAAAAACACCCAAGAACAATTGGAAGAGGATATTCCTGCAATTCCGGTTAATGACTCATTGATGCAAGGTAAAGATACCGCAAACATATGGACGAATGTTGCCGGAAAAGAGACCATCAGCAATCACAAACAGACTGTATCTCCTAGTACGGAAAAGAGTTCAGGCGTTGCGACAACCGCAAATGTTGCAAAAGAGACTTTAGCCGATACTGTAGAATATGACATAACAGGGACTAAAACTAATTACACATTACGAGAAGGAGAGAGCCTGGTAAAATTAGCTGTGAAATTCTATGGTACAAAAAAGCTATGGCCCTATATCGTGAAACATAATAAAAACATCATTAAAGATGCCGACAGAGTACCCATAGGGACTACTCTGCGTATTCCTGAACTAACTCCTAAAAATAAGCCTTCTTGCATTTGCTGCTTTCGGCATAAATAAAGCAGGCAAAATACAAGAAGTAAAAAAAAGTGCGTTCAACTGATATTCTCACTCTACAAACCTTATCTTTGTATTTAAAATTCTTTAGCCCAATAACCTTTAAAAAGTAGAGATGCACTTTACTTTTTTAATAAAAATTAGTTGCCGCTGTTAATTAATTACCGTAATTTTGGCTGCGTTAAATGAACAAGGCTATTTACAAGCCCGTTATTAGATCAATAAAGAAACAACTAAATAAACAAAATTATGGCTGAAGCAATTGACATTCGCGAACTAAACGAACGAATTGAAAGACAAAGTGCGTTCGTAACCAACTTAATGACTGGTATGGACCAGGTTATTGTAGGTCAGAAACATTTGGTAGAATCATTACTTATCGGTTTACTGTCCGATGGTCATATCCTGTTGGAAGGTGTTCCGGGTCTGGCAAAGACTCTGGCGATCAAAACGCTTGCATCTTTGATTGATGCCAAGTACAGCCGAATCCAGTTTACTCCAGACTTGCTGCCCGCCGACGTTATCGGTACCATGATTTATAGTCAGAAAGACGAACAATTCATAGCAAAGAAAGGTCCGATTTTTGCAAATTTCGTATTAGCCGATGAAATTAACCGTGCCCCGGCTAAAGTACAGAGTGCTTTGCTGGAAGCCATGCAGGAACGTCAAGTCACACTGAGCAAGGAAACCTTTATGCTACCCGAACCTTTCCTTGTAATGGCTACTCAGAACCCGATTGAACAGGAAGGTACCTATCCGCTTCCCGAAGCCCAGGTAGACCGTTTTATGCTGAAAGTTATTATCGACTATCCGAAGCTGGAAGAAGAAAAGAAATCATCCGCCAAAATATTACTGGAGAGAAAATCGAAGTTCGTCCCATTCTGAAAGCAACAGATATTATGGAAGCCCGTAAAGTGGTGCGCCAAGTCTATCTGGACGAAAAGATAGAGCAATACATCGCTGATATCGTATTCGCAACCCGTTTCCCTGAAAAATATGACTTGAAAGAACTGAAAGACATGATTGGTTTCGGTGGTTCACCGCGTGCATCTATCAATTGGCATTGGCAGCACGCAGTTATGCGTTCATCAAACGTCGTGGTTACGTAATTCCCGAAGATGTTCGTGCAGTTGCTCACGATGTGCTTCGCCACCGTATCGGCTTGACTTACGAAGCAGAGGCTATGAATATGTCTTCTGATGAAATTGTAAGCAAAATCCTGAATAAAGTGGAAGTACCCTAAGGATTGTGTTCTGAGGCAGTTCTTAATTGCTTGACAATTAGGAAGAAACCTTGAAACAAAAGGTTGAGTACAGAGTTCCACATGGGTGGGACCGCCATTCCACCCATGTGGAACTCCCGTTTCATCTATGTGGGACTGCCGTCCCACCTGGGTGGAACACCAAATGCATCCGTTTGAAAAACCATTCTCGATAGGAGAAAAAACAGAAACCGATGCACCGGATAAATAAACAACATAGTACGAACAGTATGGAAACAAGTGATTTATTAAAACGGGTTCGCCAGATTGAGATCAAGACACGCGGACTTTCGAACAATATCTTTGCCGGACAATATCACTCTGCATTCAAGGGAAAAGGTATGTCATTCTCGGAAGTACGTGAATATCAGTATGGTGACGACGTACGTGACATTGACTGGAACGTAACCGCCCGCTACAACAAACCCTTTGTCAAGGTGTTTGAAGAAGAGCGCGAATTGACGGTTATGCTCTTGATTGATGTTTCGAACAGCTTGGATTTCGGTACGGTGAAGCAGTTGAAGAAGGATATGGTGACCGAGATTGCCGCTACATTGGCATTCTCGGCCATTCAAAATAACGATAAAATCGGAGTTATTTTCTTTCAGACCGGATTGAGAAATTCATTCCGCCTAAAAAAAGGCCGTAAACATATTCTTTATATCATCCGTGAACTGCTTGATTTCAAGCCCGAAAGCAAGCGTACAGATATAAAGATAGCTGTGGAATATCTGACCAACGTAATTAAAAAAACGTTGCACCACCTTTATGATAAGCGACTTTATAGATGAAAACGACTTCCGCAATGCTTTGACCATTGCAACCGGAAACATGATATCGTAGCTATTCAGGTATACGACCGCCGCATGGCAGAGTTACCTGATGTGGGACTGATGAAAGTACGCGATGCCGAAACCGGCCACGAGCAATGGATTGACACCTCGTCACGAGCTTTGCGTCGCGCACATAATGACTGGTGGATACAGCGTCAGGGAGTATTGAATGAAACATTTACTAAAAGTAATGTGGACTCTGTATCTATCCGCACGGATCAGGATTATGTGAAATCGTTGCTTAACTTATTTGCTAAACGAAATTAAAGAATATGAATATACTGAATACTAGCAAAAAGTTCTTGAAAGCTGGAGTTTGTGCAATTATGCTGATAACAGCCGGACAGGCACAGGCACAGCAGGTTACGGTAGACGCCAGCATTGACTCGCTGCAGCTTCTCATTGGCGAACAGGCTAAAGTGAAGCTGGAAATCAGCATGGATGCCAAGCAAAAACTGCAACTTCCGTTCCTACGCGATACATTGGTAAAAGGAGTGGAGATATTGGATATAGCCAAGCCTGATACCAGATGCTGAACGATGGAAAGCGTATGCTGATAAAACAGGAATATACAATAACTTCTTTTGACTCGGCACTTTACTATCTTCCCCCATTCGAGGTGATGGTAAACGGAGAGTCTTACCGGTCCAAAGCATTGGCCGTAAAGTATATTCCATTCCGGTAGATACGCTGCATCCCGAACAATTCTTCGGACCGAAGACCGTTCGCGAAGTACCTATCACCTGGGATGACGTATCGGCCATCGTATGGCTTACCTTGCTGATGCTTGCTTTGGGCGGACTAGCTTACTACCTGTTTGTACGCTACAAAGATAACAAGCCTATCATCAAGAAGATCAAGATTGAACCGAAGTTGCCGCCACACCAGCAGGCGTTGAAGGAAATAGAGCGTATCAAGGGAGACAAAACCTTGCGTACAGCCGATCCGAAGACCTATTATACCGAGCTGACGGATGTACTCCGTACTTATATGGAAGAACGATTCGGCTTTAACGCTATGGAGATGACTTCATCCGAAATTATTGATAAGCTACAGGAAATCAACGACAAAGAGTCTATCAAGGATTTGATGTATTTGTTCCAGACTGCGACTTGGTGAAATTCGCCAAACATTCTCCGTTGATGAATGAAAACGATATGAATCTGGTAAACGCAGTAGACTTTATCAATAATACAAAAGTGGAACCAGACCCGAATGCAAAGCCCGAACCTACGGAAATCACCGTGGAGGAAAAGCGAAGCAAACAGCAGAATGATTCTGCTGGGCAGCATCAGCATCATTGTTATTGCGATTGTGGTAATTCTATATAAGGTGCTGAGTGGTGTATATAACCTCTGGTTTTAACAAATAAATACTAGGAACAATGATTTTTGCAAATATTGAATATCTATTTCTGCTGATTCTGCTCATACCTTATATAATATGGTACGTCATGAAGCGGAAGAAAACCGAGCCTACGCTTCAGGTTTCTACCACACGCATGTACATGAAGGCACCCAAAAGCTGGAAGATTTACTTGCTGCATGCTCCGTTCGTACTCCGTACGGTGGCTATCATCATGGTAATCCTGATCTTGGCACGCCCTCAGACCACAGACAACTGGCAGAATACCGAAATAGAAGGAATCGACATCATGCTAGCAGTAGACGTTTCTACCAGTATGTTGGCCGAAGACTTGAAACCCAACCGCTTGGAAGCCGCCAAACAAGTAGCTTCCGAGTTTATCAACGGCCGCCCCAATGATAATATCGGTCTGACCATCTTTGCCGGTGAGAGTTTTACCCAATGTCCGCTGACGGTAGACCATGGGGTGTTGCTGAATCTGTTCAACAGCATCAAAGGCGATATCGCCCAGCGCGGACTGATTGAAGATGGTACTGCCATCGGTATGGGCATTGCCAATGCGGTGACCCGTCTGAAGGACAGCAAGGCTAAATCGAAAGTGATTATTCTGCTGACGGATGGTAGTAATAACCGTGGAGATATTTCTCCACTGACGGCAGCCGAGATAGCTAAACAGTTCGGAATCAGGATCTACACTATTGGTGTCGGTACAAACGGAACTGCTCCTTATCCGATGCAGACCTACGCAGGGACGCAATATGTGAATGTCCCCGTCGAGATAGACGAAAAGACTTTGACCGAGATTGCAGGTACAACGAACGGAAATTATTTCCGTGCCACCAGCAATTCCAAGCTGAAGGAAGTCTATCAGGAGATTGACAAACTGGAGAAAACGAAGTTGAACGTGAAAGAATTCAGCAAACGCGAAGAAGAATATCAGGTATTCGCCTGGATTGCTTTCTTCTGTATTTTGCTTGAACTTTTGTTGCGTAACTCAGTATTAAAGAAAATACCTTAAAAAAAGAAAGTCATGTTTCGATTTGCAGACCCGAAACTTTTTATATTTACTCATCCTATTGCCGTTTTTGGGTGGCGCTGTATTTGTATTCCAATTATCACCGCCGCCAAATATTCGCAAATATGGTGATCCGGCATTGCTGAAAGGCTTATGCGACTATTTCCAAGTATCGTCCTGACATCAAGTTTTGGCTGACTTTTGCTGCGTTGACATTGGTTATACTGATGTTGGCCCGTCCACAGTTCGGCTCAAAGATGGAAACGGTGAAACGAAGTGGAGTGGAAGCTGTTATTGCATTAGACATTTCAAACTCTATGCTGGCAGAAGATGTGACTCCCAGTCGTTTGGACAAATCAAAGAAATTGATATCCAGACTGTAGATACGTTCAATAATGATAAAGTAGGATTGATTGTTTTTGCAGGTGATGCTTTCACGCAATTGCCTATTACAAGCGATTATGTTTCTGCCAAGATGTTTTTGGAAACCATTAACCCGTCATTAATAACCACACAAGGTACGGATATCGGTACGGCCATCCGCCTGGCAATGAAGAGTTTTACTCCACAAGAAGGAGTGGGACGTGCGATTATTGTCATTACCGATGGTGAGAATCATGAAGGTGGGGCAGTAGAAGCAGCCCAGGAAGCAGCCGAAAAAGGTATGCAGGTATTTGTACTAGGGGTAGGTTCACCGGATGGTTCTCCAATTCCAGCTGAGAATGGTAGCAACAATTTTCGTCGCGATAAAGATGGAAATGTCATCGTCACCCGCTTGAATGAGCAAATGTGCCAGGAAATAGCCAAGGCAGGCAATGGAATGTATATCCGCGTAGATAATACCAACTCTGCCGAAAAGGTGTTGAACAATGAAATTGCTAAATTGTCAAAAGCTGATGTAGAAAGTCAGGTTTATACTGAATTCGATGAACAGTTCCAGGCTTTGGCATGGCTGGTGCTTATCCTGCTGGTGGTAGAAATGCTTATTTTGGAACGGAAAAATCCGCTTTTCAAAAATGTCAGACTATTTAAATAAGGAATGCTTATGTTACAAAAAACCTATATCACTCTGTTATTCTTACTTGTGGCAAGCAGTGCCTTCGCCCAAAAAACAGAAAGAGATTATCTGCGCAGCGGAAACAAGCTGTATAATGACAGCTTGTTTATCAAAGCGGAGGTAGATTATCGTAAGGCATTGGAAATTAACCCGAAATCAACAGATGCCATGTTCAATTTGGGAAACTCGCTCTTGATGCAGCAAAAAGCAAAGGAAGCGATGGAACAGTTTGAATCTGCTTCTAAGGTAGAGAAGGACAAGGATAAACTGGCACAGATTTATCATAACATGGGAGTTATCCTTCAGTCGTCCAAGCAGTATCCACAGTGTATAGAGGCTTATAAGGAATCTTTACGGAATAACCCGAAAGATGATGAAACTCGTTACAACTTGGCTTTGGCACAAAAGCTGTTGAAAGACCAACAGCAAAATCAAGACCAGAATCAGGATAAGAATCAAGATCAAAAACAAAATCAGAAAGACGACAAAAAGGATCAGAACAAAGACCAGCAAGAACAGGATAAGAAAGACCAACAAAATCAAAATCAGCAACAACAGCAGCAAAATAAGGATGAAATGTCCAAGGAAAATGCCCAACAATTATTGAATGCTGTGATGCAAGATGAAAAGAATGTGCAAGACAAAGTTAAAAACAACTGCAAATTCAAGGAAAGAAGTTGGATAAAGACTGGTAATTTCTTAATTTTGGCAAATAAAAAAATAATTAGATAGCAATGAGGAAAGTAATTCTCTTATTCATATTAATAACATCGGTGCTCGGAGCATGGGCAGACGGAAATGTGACGTTTACCGCTTCTGCGCCTGATGTAGTAGTAAGCGGGGATCAGTTCCGGCTGACTTATACGGTTAACACTCATAAAGTCAGGGATTTTCGTGCACCTAATATCAAGGGGTTCGATGTCTTAATGGGACCAAGCCGTTCACAGCAGAGTAGTACACAGATTATAAATGGTAATGTTACTTCTACCAGCTCCATTACTTTTACTTATATTTTGATGGCTGATAAAGAAGGAACTTACACCATTCCTGGTGCTACTATTGTGGCAGACGGACAAAACAAAAACTTCAAATTCCGTACAAATCAAAGTATTACCGCCTGATCAAACAAATGGTGTTGGAGGTGGAAACAATAGCGGTGGAAGAACTTCTTCACGCAGTCAGGTTGCCGGAAGCAAAATAACCAATCAAGATTTGTTTATTACCGCAACAGCAAGTAAGACTACTGTTTATGAACAGGAAGCCATCTTGTTGACATACAAGGTCTATACTTTGGTAAACTTGCGCCAACTGCGTGGTGACATGCCTAAACTAACCAACATTTATGTACAAGAAGTGGAACTTCCCCAACAAAAGACATTCTCTTTGGAACATTATAACGGAAGAAACTATAACACTACTGTGTGGAGTCAGTATGTACTTTTCCCCCAGCAATCGGGAAAAATAGAAATTCCGGCTATTACCTTTGAAGGGGTTATAGCTCAACAAGTTGCCTCAGACGATCCTTTTGATGCTTTCTTTAATGGTGGAAGTAACTATGTGGAAGTAAAGAAAAACATTGTTACTCCTAAGCTGACCATCAACGTAAAAGCATTGCCCGATGGCAAACCAATTAATTTCTCCGGAGGAGTAGGAGAGTTTACTATCAGTTCGTCTATAAGTACAAAAGAACTGAAAACAAATGATGCTGTAACCATTAAGTTAGTCATTTCTGGTACAGGTAATTTGAAATTGGTCAATACTCCGGAAGTAGCTTTCCCAAAGGATTTTGAAGTATACGATCCCAAGATTGACAATAAATTTACATTAACTCGCGAAGGTTTGTCAGGCAATAAGGTGATAGAATATCTAGCAATTCCAAGACATGCCGGCAATTTCACTATTCCGCCTGTCGAATTTTCCTATTTTGACTTAAAAAGCAATAGCTATAAAACAATAAAAACAGAAGCTTACAACCTAAAAGTGGAAAAAGGTGCAGGAAATGCAGATCAAGTTATTGCAGACTTTACCAACAAGGAAGATTTGAAAGTATTGGGACAAGACATCCGTTACATCAAAATGGGGGAAACTAGTTTAACTCGTAAGGGAGATTTCTTCTTTGGCTCAACAACATATTATTTATGGTATATCATTCCATTGGTTCTCTTCATTGTTTTCGTAATTGTCTATCGTAAAAAAGCTATCGAAAATGCAAATGTAGCAAAAGTTCGCACTAAAAAAGCGAATAAAGTGGCTGCCAAACGCATGAAAAATGCAGGCAAATTATTAACTGAAAACAAACAAGAAGCATTCTATGATGAGGTGTTGAAAGCACTTTGGGGATACATCAGTGATAAGTTGAATATCCCGGTTTCTCAATTGTCTAAAGATAATATCGAGGACGAATTGACCCAATATGGAGTCGCTCCCGAACTGATAAAAGACTTCATCGGAACATTAAATGAATGTGAGTTTGCCCGTTATGCTCCGGGTAACCAAAATGAAGCTATGGATAAAGTATATTCTTCGGCTGTTGAGGTCATCAGCAAAATGGAGAGTAGTATAAAACACTAAATCAAAGGAGATTATAACAATGACAAAAATATATTTCATTTTGATATTCCTGATAAGTTTTGTCACAGTTTACGCACAGAATGAATCAGACTCTGCACAGGTTGCCGCCCAAACAGAAATGCCACAAAATGCTGCTGTACAAACTTCCCAACAAAGACAGAAGCTGATAGTGCATATATAAGAAATGATTTTGCAGCTTCTGTAGAGATATATGAGAATATATTAAGAAACGAGGGGGAATCTTCCGATATTTATTATAATTTAGGTAACAGCTATTATAAAATGAATAACATTGCCAAAGCTGTCCTCAATTACGAACGTGCTTTGTTGCTAAACCCAGGAAATAGTGATAATTCGCTTCAACCTAGAACTGGCTAGAAGTAAAACTGTAGACAAGGTAACCCCTCCTAGTAAGATGTTTTTCGTTACTTGGACTCAATCACTTATTAATACAATGAGTGAAAAGGCGTGGGCACATACAGGCATTATCATGTTTATTCTGATGATATTGGCACTGTCTTTATTTATTTTCGGAAAACGAGTAGTCTTGAAGAAATAGGATTTATTTCAGCAATCTTTTTCTTCCTAGTGACTATTTTAGCAAATATATTTGCCTCAGAACAAAAATCTGAATTAATTAACCATGATAACGCTATTATAATGGCTCCTAGCGTTACAGTCAAAAGTACTCCTAACCAAAGTGGAACAGACTTATTTATTCTTCATGAAGGTAGGAAAGTAATAATTAAAGATAATACGATGAAGGAATGGAAAGAAATTAAACTGGAAGACGGTAATGTAGGATGGGTGCCTACCAATGTTATTGAAATCATTTAAAACATAATCAATGGATATACAACAGTACATAGCAGCAGATAAAGAATTACTACTGAATTTGAACGGAAGCCAATCCTTATTTTGGGACGGATTCATGTGGGTAGCTACCAGTACAATTGTATGGGTACCTGTAGCTGCTATGCTGTTATATATCATAATTAAAAATAATAAAATTCAAGAAGCATTATTGACTATTATTATGATTGCCTTAGTCATAACTTTAGCAGATCAAATAGCTTCTGGTTTGTGCAAACCGTTTTTCGCACGTTTCCGCCCAACACAAGATCCCAATATTATGTATATGGTTGATATTGTAAACGAATATAGGGGAGGACAATTTGGCTTCATATCCAGTCATGCTGCCAACACATTTGCTATTTCTGTCTTTTTATCTTTACTAATTAAAAGGAAATTCTCTTACTTTTATGCTTCTTTTTTGGGCCGTGCTCAATTCCTATTCTAGAATCTACTTAGGAGTGCATTATCCGGGAGACATTCTTTTTGGCACTATAGAAGGTTGTTTCATAGGCTATCTGATTTATCTCCTTTATAAATTTATTCAAAAAAAAATCTTTTATAAACCACGTTGCATTTCTAATCAATACAACTGCTAGCGGTTATTTGATTAGCGATATTAATTTATTTTACATAATTCTCATTTCTACTTATTTCTTCATTATTATAGTAGGTATGATTGTAACTCATACACTTAATCTATAATTGGCAAATTAA
>ENA-OQCS01001024-OQCS01001024.1-human-gut-metagenome-genome-assembly--contig:-NODE-1024-length-15089-cov-2.190950_pt1 | contig 15089 bp, 14 predicted proteins | sample MGYA00242757_ERZ504575 | MGnify/ENA primary metagenome ERZ504575 (study PRJEB26092, sample SAMD00036297) | human gut metagenome | host: Homo sapiens | study: EMG produced TPA metagenomics assembly of...
GTAGACACGTTCTCCGCCCACTAGGATGTCGGCCAGTTGAAGAGTGGGGAGAAGTGCCGGTTCGTCAGGTAAGTGCCGGTTGATATGTAGTAAGCCGTTTACACCTCCCATATAGATATCTCCGGATGAAGAGAGTAACCGGGGTTTCTCCAGATATTCGTTTTGTACCACTCCGTCCGGTTCACCGAATAAGATGAATTTCTTTTCTTTAATCAGATATGCGAATAATTTTTCTTCCGTTCCTATCCATACACGCCCTTGCCGGTCACAAATGAGTGAGCTTATTTCATTAATCAGGGTATTGGGGACAAGGGTGTATTGCTTGGTAACTGGATTATAATAACTTAAACCATGGTTACTGCCTATCCATAGCAATCCGTTCTCGTCTTGTGAAACAGAATTGAACACGGTGTCTGTTTGACAGGTAAATATAAGTTCCAGTTCGTTGAGGCTGGAGTTGATTTGATAGATATGTTCCAAATCGTGCAGATAGCAATCCTCTCCTGTGCTGTTTATGGGTAACAATGTACCGACAATATCAGTGATGCCTTTTCCCTTGGTGATGGGAATGAATTGCTTTTTACCAATATGGTATTTATAAGGTGTTTCGGATAACATCAAAATGGTTTCAGGAGTATTTTGATATACATTGACTGTTTTTCCCCGATGGCATAAAATATCATTAATGCTGTCGTTGATAATGACAAGTGCTGATATCGGTGGGTTTCTTTATGAAAGACAAACAAGCCTTGGCTGAATAGCGAAACCAGTAGATGGTTTTTGTCCATGCCGGTGATGGAAGCTACCTTTTCTTCCCAGGTAGAAGTATGTGATGAAACTTTCCGGTGGCCGGTCGAAGAGGTTGATACCGCCTCCGTCTGTTCCGATCCATATTTGGTTGTCATTGTCTTGATAAATGGACAGGATTGTTTTCTCGCTCAGCCCGTAATTCTGTCCCGGCAGCACGTCTTGATAAGTTTTCATTCCTACCTCTTTAATATTGATTAATCCATTGCGTACACTTCCCGCCCACATATTGTTGCTTTTGTCGTTATATAGACAAAGAATAGAGTTGGCAGGCAAGGAGTAACGATCTCCCGGAATATACCTCAATGTCGATATCTTGCCGGTCTGCGGATTGAGAATATGGATTCCTCCGCCGTCTGTACCCATCCATATTTGTCCATTATGCTCTTCTAATGATAGCACTACATTGGTTTTGAGAGGAGAATTTTGTGTATGATAGGTCTGTAATTGTTTTCCATTACGGCCATAACAGCTTACTCCCTGATTGTAATGAGCTACCCATACATTTCCTTTTCTATCAATCAACAATGAGATAATCTGTTCACTGTTGAAGGGAACAGGACGGGTGTTGCCCGTAGCGATATCAATAAATAAAGCTTTTGCCCATCGGTTGGTGGCTAGGAGAGTGTGGGAATCCCATTGGTAAAGATTGGAAATATGATACTTGCCGTTCGGTTTCAACGTATGGAACAGGTTGATAATATGGTCTTCATAGTTGTATTTATATAGTCTTCCTCTTCCCCCGAAGATTACTCCGTCCTCCCATAGGCAAAGAGAACTGGCTATTACCGGATTGTTGTCTTTATCCCGCACAAGGATAAAATTGTCTTCTATTTCATTGTAGCGGAATACTCCCTTTTCTGTGATGACCCAAATGGTATGTTCTTCATCTTCCAAAATATGTGTGACATTACCGCGCAGATATCTTCGCTGTTCGTAACCGTCGAATCGTCCGATTCCTGAGCGTGTCCCTATCCAGACATATCCTTTTTCCTGACTGACTTCCATACAGCGTACCATGGAGGAAGTCCGTTTTGAGAGGGAATTTGTTGGAAAGTATTGTTTGGCTTCTGATATAGAATGTAATAGAATGAATAGAAGGAGCAAGGACAGGATTCGTATGTTGTGGGCAGATGTTTTCATTACTTACTCAAGGTTTGGGAACAAAAAATAGTTGATTGTCTTGAATAACACAACAAAAAGACGATGAATAATGTGGACAACCGATAAAAATCTCTTTTTTGCTGATTAATCCCTGTCTGCTCCTTCGTTTCCTTTATTTTTTTATAGCATCATAAACAGCTTTTGCCATCACCTTCGCTCCTTCTTCATTGGGATGGATATGATCGGGGAATAATTCCGGCATTCCATCCATTGCGCTGTGAAGGTCAATGACAGGCAGCTTGTTTTTCTTGGCAACCTTCTTAATCATAGGTATAATTTCTTTTGAGATGATATCATCATTAATGCTTTCTCCGGTAAGATATGCCTTTGAAGGATAGCATAGATAGATTTCAGGTTGTGAGGGAAGGGCTTTAAAGGCGTCAATCATGGTTTGTGTATCTTTTATGAAATCTGCTTTATGTACCCAGTTGAATGACTTGCTGTCATTGGTTCCCAGTTTGATAACAACGATATTGGGGTTGAACGCCAATGCTTGTTGATAAGCTTGTTCTTTCATATAAGGGCGATCACCTTTATTCAGCATGGTACGTGCGCTGACTCCAAAGTTTTTCACCCAGTATTTATCTCCTAGCAAACGGCCTAGAACGGAGGGGTAGCTGTCGTGGCTCCGGTTTTTGATTCCTGCTCCGTAAGTAATGCTGTTGCCTACACAGGCTACCCGGACAGCATCTTTACGGGGAGCTTTGAAACTGCGCAACCAGGCGGATAAATCGTTTAACATCTCATTCTTGTAAATGAAGTTTTCGCGGATACCCCAGCCATGTCCGCCACTGGCATAAATATGGAGTACGGCTGGTACATGATTCTTGTGCAGCCCCAGGTAATAATTTACCCCATTGGCAGGAGGAACTGTCTTGTCATCGTCACTGTAGGCGATAAAGGCGCGGGGAGTTTCTTTGGTTACTTGTTTTCATTGGAAAATTCGGTTTCCAGTTCGGCGGAAGCGTCCTTACCTAAAAGATTATCGTGAGATCCTATGTGAGTATAGGATTTATCCATGGTGATGACAGGATAGAACAGGATTTGAAAGTTAGGGCGGAGTTCGGGGCGGGCATGTGTGGCGATGGTTGAAGCTAGATGCCTCCGGCAGAGGAGCCCATTATACCTATATCATATGGATTCAGATTCCATACATCGGCACTGTCGCGCGCATTTTCATGGCAGCTTCGGCGTCCGAGATGGGGAGAGTGCGGTCACCATGAGGCATCCGATATTTCAGTACAATCAGTGCGATGCCTTGTTTGTTGAAGTAAGGTGCCCAGTCATAGCCTTCGTGGTTGACAGCCAGTCCGCCATATCCGCCACCCGGACAGGCTACTATGCACGGCCTGTCGCCAGTTCGGGAGCCGGAAGGAAGACGCGGAGTGAAGGGGTGTCAATATCAAATGGTTGGGGAGCCTTTTGGGCGGCCAAGGGAAAAGATGCTGATAAGAAGAACAGCAGGATCGTTAAAATAGAAAGTTTTAGTTTCATAATATATTGATTAATGGATAAAAACATATTTGGAGATACAAAGATACTTGTTTTTGTATTTGGGTCGGTTGTCATTGTCTTTAAAAAAACAATAGCCAGGTTTCCGACTTTGTTTATTCCTCCTCCAAAATTGACTATTTCTCGGTGAAATGGACCTTTTTAGCTAATTTTGGACTTAAAAATAGTGATTATTGTACCTCTTATACCTCTGTTTTCCTCTACATTTGCCACAAATTAAAATAATGTTAACTATCATAAATTACTAATTTAAATTTAATTCTATGAAGAAGAACCTCTTTAACGTTTTTCTAGTGTGTGTCTTCTGTATGGCAGCAATTCCAGATATGTTTGCCCAGCAGATAAAAGTAACAGGTAAAGTTACTGATAGTACTAACGAGGGGATGCCCGGTGTGAATGTACAAGTGAAAGGTACAACCACGGGAACCATTACAGATTTTGATGGCAATTATTCTATTGATGTCCCTGACTCCAAATCTACATTAGTGTTTTCTTTTATTGGCTATGTGACCCAGCAATTGCCGGTAGGAGGGAAAAAAGTATTGAATGTTCAGTTGAAAGATGATACTCAGACATTGGATGAAGTAGTGGTAGTGGCTTATGGTACGGCAAGAAAGAGTGATTTGACCGGTGCTACCGCCAGCTTGCGTCCGGATGCTAACGATGCTTCTAAAACAGCTTCTTTTAATAATCTGTTGCAAGGTAAGGTGGCGGGGCTGAATGTAACTTCATCTATGGCTGCTCCGGGAGCTGCCAGTTCTGTGACAATTCGTGGCGCTAACTCATTGCGTGGAGATAACCAGCCTCTGTATGTTATTGATAATGTCCCGCAATCTTCCACCGGGGAATTTGCAGAGTCGGCTATGGGTGGCGGTGATTTCCAAATTGCGCAAGATCCTTTAAGTGCTTTGAATCCTGCGGATATTGAAGATATCACTGTATTAAAAGATGCCTCGGCTACGGCAATTTATGGTTCCCGCGGTGCGAATGGTGTTATTATCATTACGACTAAAAAAGGGAAAGCAGGTAAGGCTAAAGTAAACGTGACTGCAAACTTTACTATTGCGGATGCCCGTAACCTGCATAATATGTTGAATCTGGAACAATACGCTGCTTATGCCAATATGAAGGCTAATTCCGGCGAGGAAAAGTACTATCCGCAAGCAAATGGCGAGATGCATTATGTGTATGGTGAAAACTTGGATAAATATAAGAAAGATCCTACCAACCCTGAATACTATCGTGTCTTGAGTTATAAGAACTGGCAGAAAGAAGCTTATTCATCTGCTTTCTCTCAAGTCTATTCTGTATCGGTCAGCGGAGGATCGGATGCAATGACTTATTATGTTTCGGGTGGTTTTAAGGATATAAAGGTATTGTGAGCAATACAGGTATTAAACAAGGTGATTTGCGTGCAAACCTTACGGCTAACCTTTCAAAGTCCGTTACTATGGCGCTTGCTTTGAATGGATCTATCAAACAAAATGATATGATGACCGGGGGTAATACGACAGGTGGTATTGCCGGTTCATTGGCACGTACAGTATTGGATACAGCTCCTTATGAAATTCCGGCAGACGACCCGACATTACAAACGGACATGGACGCAAAAACTACTGTTTATAGCTGGCGGGATGACTATGATGATATAACGGATGATAAAAGCTTTGGCGGTAGTCTGGATTTGAAATGGAATATTTGCAAATACCTTTCGTATAATCTTCGTGCCGGAGGAAATGTGAATATAAACGAACGTGCTCGTTGGTATGGCATGCAGCTCACTATCGGTGCTAATGATCAAGGTGTGCTAGCCATGGCTAATTTGAACAAGACCAATTATAATATAGAGAACTTATTGAATTTAAATATTGACTTGGCGAAAGGTATTCATCTGGGAGCGACTGCTGGTGTAACTTATGACGGACATACATTCTTGAATAAGAATGTGAAGGGTACTCGTTTCTCTAATTTTGACTTACGTACAAAAGGGTTACACCTTGCTTCTGTGAAGACTCATGAACAACCTACCCAAAAGGATTATCAGTTACTGTCTTATCTAGGTCGTATCAATCTTTCTGCTTATGATAAATATTTGCTTACTGCATCTGTACGTGCGGACGGATCAAGTAAATTCAAAAAGGGTAACCGATGGTCTTACTTTCCTTCCTTCTCTTTAGCTTGGCGTATGGAGCAGGAAGAATTTATGAAGAATATTAACTGGTTGAATCAAATGAAAATACGTTTAGGTTTTGGTGTTACAGGCAATCAGGGCATTAATCCTTATGCTACTTCTCTGATTATTCACAAATAATAGATTATGCAAAAGCCACAGGGGATCAGATTTTGGCAATGGCGGTAAGCAATTTGCAGAATGACGGGTTGAAGTGGGAACGTACATCTTCTTGGAATGTGGGTTTTGATTTTGCTTTTTTCAACAGCCGTCTGTCAGGATCAGTAGATGTATATCAGAAAAAACTAATGATTTGCTTATTTCGCGTTCATTGCCTGCTTCCAGTGGTTTTGCAAGTGTGATGTTGAATCAAGGTTCGTTGAAAAACAAAGGTGTTGAAATTAGTTTGAATGGAGATATTCTCCGTAACTTGAACGGTTGGAGTTGGAGTTTGGGCGGAAACATTGGTTTTAATAAATCAAAAATTGGTGATCTGGGTTTTGCACCGACAGATTTTGGAACCTTGAAAAATGTGCGTGGATATCAGGGAACTTCTATAGGGGATCATTTTGGTATTGCTAATCTTTTCATTGCAGGTGAGGCACCGGGATTGTTCTTCGGATATAAGACTCAAGGTATTATTCAGCCGGAAGATATTGTAGATGGAAAAGTTGCTTATACGGCTGCTGACGGATCAACCAAATATTATTCCAGTTCTGTGGCCAATGACTTGGGAGCCGGTAATATAAAAGCGGTGGATATGAATGAGGATGGTGTTGTGGATGAAAAGGATAAAACCATTTTAGGCAATCCGAATCCGGACTTTACTTATGGTTTCCAAACTCGTATTGCCTGGAAAGACCTGTCTGTTTCGGCTTCTTTTAATGGTGTGCATGGTAATCAGATATTGAATACGAATATCCGTTATTATACGCCCTCTCGGCAAGCTGGTAATTTGACACAAGAAGCATTCCGGAATATCTGGACGGAAGAGAATCATTCAAATCTTTATCCGTCGGCTACGGCGAATGTAAAGAACGTGGTTTATGACCGTTATATTGAGGATGGAAGTTACTTGCGTTGTTCGGATATCACTTTGAATTATACATTGCCAAAATCTTGGATGAAGAAAATCGGCTTTCAGAATATAGGTGTATTTGCTTCGGTTAAAAATGCATTTGTCATCACTAATTACAGTGGATACGATCCGGAAATCAATTCGTTTGCTTTTGATGGATTACGCCCGGGCATTGATATGAATGCATTTCCAAGCCAACGTTCTTATGTCTTTGGATTAAATGTGGCCTTTTAAATAGTTTAACCGATAATTTTTTTGTAAAATGAAAAACTAAAATATATATTTTTATTAGCAGGTGCTTTGTTATTGGCATCCTGCGAATCGTGGCTGGATGAGACCCGCAATATACGATAAATACAAAAACTCAGTTAGTACTGTGGAAATGCCAAACAGGCTTTGATGGGATGTTACGGATATATGTCGGCTGATAATGCTTATGGCCAGGCATGGCAGGAAGTTACATTTGGATATTGTGGTTTTGGATGGTCACAAACGAATGGCAGTTCTACAGATTTATTGGTTTCTATGGACGGAGGAATTGATGAAACCATAAACACAATGGCGTGGAGAGGGATGTATAAAGTGATTGGTGAAACAAATGCATTCATTGCCAATATTGCCGATAGTCCGTTAGAATCGGCTGATAAATTGCCAATGGAAGCGGCTGCTCGTTTTTTGCGTGCATTGGCTTATTACAATTTGGCAGTTACCTATGGAGATGTACCTTTAAAGACCACTCCCTCTGCTCATGACGGAGTAGCTGTTCCTCGTTCTCCTAAAAATGAGGTCTTTGAATTGGTACGTACTGACTGGGAGTTCGCTTATGAGAATTTACCGGAAAAAGATGATGACGGTTTTGCAACGAAGTGGGCAGCGAAAGCGTATCTAGGAAAACTTATCATACTTTGGGCTGTCAGGGTGATAATACGGCTTGGGAGAAGGCGAAAGCGTGTTTTGATGAGGTAATGTCTAAATACCGGCTGGCGGATAAATTCAGTGATTTGTTTGTTGATTATGTACAAGGTTCTCCGGAATCTATTTTTCAATTGAATTTTGCACTTGCAGGTTCTACCACCGTAACCGGGGTAGCTGGCTGGTCGCTCCTAATGGCTCTTGTAATGGGCAGGCTTGGGACCGCATACGTGCTTCAAAAGCTTTGTATGATTATTTTTGGGCTACTTATCCCGGTGATCCACGTATTGAAAGCACATTCCTGACTTATTGGAAGTCTTATGCCGGAGTAGGAAAAGGTGAGAAACCTAAAGAGGAGCCTATAGCTTCGGCGCGCGATACTGTATATGCATATCCTTATTTTACATATACCATTGGAGGAGAAGAAAAACCTGCCGGATGGAAGAAACCCAAGTTGTATGTAGGACGGATTCCTTACGAGAAATTAGCTGATCCGGCTAGTCCGAAAGCTGAAGAACTTTATGCTATGATTGCCGATACGGCTACTGCGACTCCCGCTGAAAAAGGTATTTGAAAGGCTTGTTGTCTTTGTTGGAAAATGCGACAAAAAAGCATCTACCAATACAAAGTCATGGCCCTATTTCAAGAAACCATGGGATCCTGAGCAGAGTGGTAATAACAGTCATAAGAATTTAATTTTGTATCGTTATGCAGATATGTTACTGATGGCAGCGGATGCATATAATGAATTGGGGCAGACTGATAAGGCGATAACATTTGCCAATGAGGTGCTGAAGAGAGCGCGTCAATCAGGAAACGCGTCTCAGCCGGCTGACTGGAGGAGTGGCTTGTCTAAAGAACAAGTGCGTGAGAAAATTTATTTTGAACGTATTTTTGAAGGTGCGGTGAACCGGAAATGTATCAGAAAATGCGTTTACGCGGCACAGAGTTTCTGAAAAAAGCTTTTGAGGTCAACAATGGGCATGGAATTATTCAAGAATCAGTGCCAATAATCCTAAACGGAACGGCAATTGGGGAGAACGTATTTTTAATGATGGAAATTTGAATGATGAAAACTTCCTGAAGAAAAAATTTATTGCTCCCGGTTCCGAAAGATGAGATAGACACCAATTCAGCTCTTGACTATAGTGACAATAATTATGGTTATACTAATTAAGGAAACATGATAGAACGCTTTATTCAATAGGTCTTTATTGGATTTTTCCGGATGCAGGGCGCACCTGCGCCTTGCATCTGTTTTTTTTTGTCTGTAACCTGTTTCTGGACATTCTCAGATATAAAATAGTCATTTCCAGACAAGAAACAATAATATAACTTGTATCTTTGCGGATGTTAATTCTTTGCTTATTTAAATTTATGAATATGAACAACCTACAATCAGGATTATTTTTTTCTTTGACCGGCATTACTGCTGTGGCATCTCTGTCATCATGCGCTTCACAAAAGAAAACTGAGGAGCAGAAACCTTACAACATCGTGTATATAATGACCGATGACCATACTGCCCAGATGATGAGCTGCTATGACAAGCGTTATATGGAAACGCCTAACCTTGACCGCATTGCTAATGACGGAGTGCGTTTTACTAACAGTTTTGTGGCCAATTCATTAAGTGGTCCCAGCCGTGCCTGCATGATTACCGGCAAGCATAGTTGTGCTAATAAATTCTATGATAATACCACTTGTATATTTGATGGTTCGCAACAGACTTTTCCGAAGCTGCTGCAACAGGCCGGATACCAGACCGCCCTTATCGGAAAATGGCACTTAGAGAGTTTGCCCACAGGTTTCAATTATTGGGAGATTGTACCCGGACAAGGTGATTATTATAATCCGGATTTTATTACGCAAGACAATGACACCATTCAAAAACATGGGTATATAACCAATCTCATTACTGATGATGCCATAGACTGGATGGAGAACAAACGAGATAAGGACAAACCTTTTTGTATTTTAATTCATCACAAGGCTATTCATCGCAACTGGCTGGCAGATACTTGTAACTTGTCTTTGTATGAAGATAAAACTTTTCCGTTGCCCGATAATTTCTTTGATGATTATGAAGGACGTCCTGCGGCAGCGGCTCAGGAAATGAGCATCGTGAAGGATATGGATATGATTTATGACCTTAAGATGCTTCGCCCCGATAAACAAACCCGTTTGAAGGCTCTTTATGAAAATTATATCGGACGTATGGATGAGGGGCAGCGTGCGGCATGGGATAAGTTTTATGGTCCCATTATCGATGACTTCTATAAAAAGAATCCTCAGGGTAAAGAACTGGCCGATTGGAAGTTCCAGCGCTATATGCGTGACTATATGAAAACAGTGAAATCGTTGGATGATAATGTAGGTCGTGTACTGGATTATCTGAAAGAAAAGAATATGCTGGACAATACCTTGGTGGTTTATACTTCAGACCAAGGCTTCTATATGGGAGAACATGGTTGGTTTGACAAACGCTTTATGTACGAAGAATCCATGCATACTCCGCTTATAATGCGGTTGCCCAAAGGTTTTGACAGGAAAGGTGATATTACAGAACTGGTGCAAAACATAGATTATGCACCTACCTTTCTGGAATTGGCAGGTGCTCCTGTTCCCGAAGATATCCAAGGTGTTTCGTTGCTTCCACTGTTGAAAGGAGAAAAACCTGCTGATTGGCGCAAATCATTGTATTATCATTTTTATGAATATCCGGCAGAACATATGGTGAAACGTCATTATGGTGTACGTACAGAGCGTTATAAATTAATTCATTTCTATAATGATATTGATGTGTGGGAATTGTATGATTTACAGGCAGACCCTACGGAAATGCATAATCTTTATGGTCAGAAAGAATATGAATCGGTTGTGACGGAGCTGAAGACTGAATTGGCAAGATTGCAGGAGCAGTATAATGATCCGGTACGCTTTTCACCCGATAGAGACAAAGAATAAGAAAAATAGCATATATCATGAAATACGCTTGTTTGATTTTGCTATGGTCGTTATTTGCGACTATGGCCTTACCTGTTGACAACCTAATCCAATCTATATCTATTGTTCCCTGCCCGGAGAGTATTACTCCGGGTACAGGTTATTTTACTTTCTCCGGAAAAACAGACTTTACGGTAGAAAATGAGGAGCAGGCAGAGGTTGCACGCTGTTTCTCTGCTCTTTTTACCCAGGCGGCCGGATTTACTCCTTGTGTGAAGGTTGGAGAAAAGAAGGGAAAAATCAGTTTCCTTACCGATGACGCATTAAAGAGTGAGGCGTATCATCTGGAAATAACTCCCAGGCAGATAATAGTTAAAGCTTCAGATACAAAAGGTTTCTTTTATGCCTTGCAGACTATTCGTCAGTTATTGCCTGCTTCCATTGAGGCACAGCGGTGGCGGAAACTGCGGATTGGAGCGTGCCGGCTATGACAATCAAGGATGAACCTCGTTTCGGGTATCGTGGATTGATGGTGGATGTGGCCCGCTTTTTTATTCCGAAAGAGAATCTGCTTCGTATTATCGATTGTATGGGAATGTTGAAAATTAATACCCTGCATCTGCATTTGGTGGATGATAATGGTTGGCGTATTGAAATAAAGAGATATCCTTTACTCACTGAAATCGGTTCACGGCGTGTAGATCGTCCTGGAAAATCTTTTCCGGAGCGTCGTAATCCCCGGCAGGGTGAACCGACTGTAGAAAAAGGATTTTATACTCAGGAGGATATCCGTGAGATAGTGGCGTATGCCGCTCGACATCAAGTTGAAGTGATTCCTGAAATTGAGATGCCGGCTCATAGTAATGCGGCGTTGGCTTCTTATCCGTTGCTGGCTTGTCCTGTGGTCGATAAATTTATCGGTGTCCTTCCAGGATTGGGAGGAAATCATGCGGATGTGATCTTCTGTGCAGGAAACGATAGTGTGTTCACTTTCTTGCAAGGGGTGATTGACGAGGTGGTGGAGTTGTTTCCCTCCAGGTATATTCATTTGGGTGGGGATGAGGCTCGGAAAACGCATTGGAAGGAGTGTCCGCTTTGTCAGGAGCGTATGCGACAGGAAGGCTTGGAGGACGAAGAAGCGTTGCAAGGTTATTTTATGGCGAGAATGAGTAAATATGTACAAAGCAAAGGGAAAGAAGCCATGGGCTGGGATGAACTGACCAATACCCGGATTCCCGACGGAGCAATTATTTATGGTTGGAGAGGCTACGGTCAGGCTGCCGTCAAGGCAGCGGAGCAAGGGCATAGGTTTGTCATGACTCCTGCACGTATCATGTATTTGATTCGTTATCAGGGACCGCAATGGTTTGAACCTTTGACCTATTTTGGGAATAATACATTGAAGGATGTATATAGGTATGAACCGATACAGAAAGAATGGAGTCCGGAGGTACGTTCCTTGCTGATGGGAGTACAGGCTTCTATGTGGACTGAGTTTTGCAATAAACCGGAAGATTGTGGAATATCAGCTGTTCCCTCGTCTGGCTGCTTTAGCCGAAGTGGCTTGGACACAGCCTTGGCATAAAAATTGGAGAAGTTTTTTGGTAGCAATGGATAAATTCAACGAGCATCTGTCTGCTAAAGGAATTGTGTTTGCCTGTTCCATGTATAATATACAACATACGGTAACCCCTGTAAATGGAAAGCTACAGGTGAAACTGGAATGTGAACGTCCTGATGTGGAAATCCGTTACACAATGGATGGTAAGGAGCCGACAGACCGGTCTCTGCTATATAAGAGCCCGTTGATGGTGACCGGTACACAAACTATAAAGTGTACGACTTATAGAGCAGGTCGGCAGATGGGAAAAACATTGACATTGCCTTTGGTTTGGAATAAGGCTACCGCCAAACCTGTTTTAGGAAATACACAGGCTGGGAAGATTTTAGTAAATGGTATACGTGGCAGCTTGCGCCAGTCGGATTTCGAATGGCATTCATGGGAAAGCAGTGATTCTGTCGCTTTTACTATAGATTTGCAAAAGAAGGAGTCGCTTCGTTCTGTATCAGTGGGATGCATAACGAATTATGGCATGGCTGCCCATAAACCGGCAGATATTGAAGTGTGGGTCTCAAATGATAATCGGGATTATCGTAAAGTATCCGGTAAACAGTTCACGGATGGAGAGATTTTCCGTGAAGGGACTTTCAAAGAGGATGTGGTACTTGATTTGAATAAGGAAATTGGCCGTTATGTGCGGATTATTGCTAAAGGAGCCGGAGAGTGTCCTGCAACCCATGTACGCCCCAGACAAGAGGCAAGGATTTATTTTGATGAGGTAATGATAGAATAAATAGATATATGAGAAATACATTATTATATTTTTTGGCTGCTCTGGTTATATTTCCAGTAATGGCGCAACAACAACCCGAATGGCAGAGCCAATATGCTGTCGGACTGAACAACTGGCCCCTCATACTTATGTGTGGCCTTATCAAACCGTATCTGATATCCGTAACGGAGATTATGAATCTTCTCCTTATTACATGAGTCTGAACGGTAGTTGGAAATTCCATTGGGTAAAGAATCCCGATAACCGTCCGAAGGATTTTTATAAACCGGAGTTTTATACAGGAGGATGGGCGGATATTCAGGTTCCCGGCAATTGGGAACGTCAAGGATATGGAACAGCTATTTATGTAAACGAAACCTATGAGTCGATGACAAACTGTTCCATTTTAAAAAGAATCCGCCTTTAGTTCCATATAAAGAGAATGAAGTCGGTTCCTACAGACGTACCTTTACAATTCCTGCCGATTGGGAAGACCGCCGTGTGGTTATCTGTTGTGAAGGAGTGATTTCTTTTTACTATATTTGGGTGAACGGACATCTGTTGGGCTATAATCAAGGTTCAAAGACACCAGCCGAATGGGATATCACTGATAAATTGAAGAAAGGTGAGAATACGGTGGCATTGGAGGTTTACCGTTGGAGTGCCGGATCGTATTTGGAGTGCCAGGATATGTGGCGGTTGAGTGGTATTGAACGTGATGTGTATCTTTACAGCACTCCTAAACAGTATATAGCCGATTACAAAGTAACCTCTTCTTTAGACAAACAACAATATAAAGAAGGTATTTTCGGTTTGGAAGCTACCATTGAAGGACCTTCTACTTCCATGACTACCTTTGCTTACCGACTGGAAGATAAAACCGGTAAGGCGGTTCTGCAAGGTGAATATCCTATCAAATCGAAGGGATTGAGCCATTTCTTGAAGTTGGATGAACAAAGTTTGCCGGATGTGGAAGTCTGGAGTGCTGAGCATCCGAATCTTTATACACTGATCTTGAAATTGAAAGATGTAACAGGTAAAGTAACGGAACTTACCGGATGTGAAGTAGGTTTCCGCACTTCGGAAATTAAGGACGGACGTTTTTTGCATCAATGGTGTGCCGGTTTTGGTAAAGGGAACGAACCGTCATGAACATTCCCAATTAGGACGGACTGTAAGCAAGGAACTGATGGAAAAAGATATCAAATTGATGAAACAGCATAATATCAATACGGTCCGCAATTCGCACTACCCTACCCATCCTTATTGGTATCAGCTTTGTGATCGTTATGGACTTTATATGATAGATGAAGCTAATATTGAATCACACGGCATGGGGTATGGACCTGCTTCATTGGCCAAAGATTCCACTTGGTTGCCTGCCCACATGGATCGTACCCAACGTATGTATGAGCGTTCCAAGAATCATCCGGCTATCGTCATCTGGTCATTGGGGAATGAAGCCGGAAATGGTATTAATTTCGAACGTACATATGACTGGATGAAGTCAGTGGAGAAAAGTCGTCCTGTACAATATGAACGGGCCGAACAGAATTATAATACCGATATCTATTGCCGTATGTATCGCAGCGTGGAAGAACTCATGGCCTATGCCCGCCAGACAGAACCTAAAGTCTATCGTCCTTTCATCATGACAGAGTATCTGCATACTATGGGTAATAGTGGCGGAGGATTAAAGGAATATATGCATGTATTCGAAACCGAACCGATTGTTCAGGGAGGTTGTATCTGGGATTGGGTGGATCAATCTTTCCGCGAGATAGATAAGGATGGTAAATGGTATTGGAGTTATGGTGGGGATTATGGTCCGAAGGATGTGCCCAGTTTTGGCAATTTCTGTTGTAACGGGTTGGTCAATGCAGTCCGCGAACCGCATCCGCACCTCATTGAAGTGAAGAAGGAGTATCAATATATCAAATCGGCACTGACCGATCCTAAGAAGCTGACAGTGGAAGTCAAGAACTGGTATGACTTTACCAATTTGAATGCCTATACGTTGCACTGGCAGGTCATGGGGGATGCAACTTGATCGCCTTCGCCGGTTACGTGGAAGATGTCGCGCGTGACGCGGGCGACATTTCCGCTCGTCTTGAGCTTGATCTTGTCCGAACCGCCGGCAATACCCTGATAGCCATATCAAAGGTTG
>ENA-OQCS01001025-OQCS01001025.1-human-gut-metagenome-genome-assembly--contig:-NODE-1025-length-15089-cov-1.735263_pt1 | contig 15089 bp, 24 predicted proteins | sample MGYA00242757_ERZ504575 | MGnify/ENA primary metagenome ERZ504575 (study PRJEB26092, sample SAMD00036297) | human gut metagenome | host: Homo sapiens | study: EMG produced TPA metagenomics assembly of...
CCATGTGCGCCGTGGTAGTCGGTATGGATATTATCGTTATGTTAGTGCTTCAGTCACATAGAAGACGGTGAAGCACATGAAGAGAAACATGTCTCGCATGCAGCGGCTTGCGATTTGTTATTTCAGCTCACGTGATGATTCTCTGTAATTCCTCTTCAGTAAGAAAAGACCTTTTCTTGTATTCCGGCTTGCACTCGAAGGATGTGAAAGGATGGACTCGCAACCAACCCTTTTCCTGCGCGATGTACATCGGCCATTTCAGGGTATTGACACGGTTGAAAGCGGTGGCATTCGCATTGCCTGCCGTGCCGAGCATCCATGTGTAATAGTCCTCAATGAACGACTTTTCAAGCTCGTCAATAGCTATATCCTCGATGTTCTTTTTGGTTTTCATGAAAAGCAAAAGACTCTTGTAGTCGGCAACCAGTCCACGGTAAGTGCTTTCCGCCTTTCCTTTGCCTATCTTTTCTTTATACGATTCAATCTGTTCTCTGAAGAGTACCATAAGAGTATGGCATTCCTTTGAGAAACCTGCATAGCGGTTATATACTTCTTGGCCGTAACAAAACTGTCATGATCGCAAATGTACTGATGTATCTTTAGGAAAGGCATGGGCGGAGGCTTGCAACACGCCCTATGCGTATTATAAAATGACTACAGCGGAAGGAGGTATTTGTGTACCATTGATTGTTTCTGGTCTGGATGTACAGCGAGGCAAGATAGATACCAGCAACTTGATGCATGTCACTGATTTGTTTCCTACAGTACTGGATTATGTCGGGATTTCCAGACCGATGTGTACAGGGGCAAGAAGCTTGCACCACTTTATGGAAAATCTCTCCGTGCTACTTCTCATCAGAAACACCGTCACGCACGGATAACGAGGCCTCTGTTTTTGAAATGGCAGAAAGCAAGGCAGTCATAAAGGACAGTGGAAAGCGACCCTTCTACTTCCTCCTTATGGGGACGGTATGCACTGGAAGCTGTATGATATAAGTCGTGATTATTCCGAGAAAAAAGATTTGTCTCATCAATATACCGACAAACTGAAGGAGTTAGTTTCCGATTGGGAACGTTATGCTACATCTGTAGGATATATTTCATCAGATGGTACACATATTATCGAAGAAATCGGGGCAGAAGATTTTTATGAAATCCCTCTCCATGACGGACATTCTCAAGGTAACTAAAAGAAAATAGTCATTTTTCCGTACATAAATAAACCACAGATGATTGTGCCAAGAAGAGAAATACCTTATTAATGTGTATTTCTCTTCTTTCTTTTTAATGTCTCTGTGTTTTGTTACAGATAATGTATATAATTAAAGAACAGAAAAAATATGATCTCTATAGAAGTTTTTTCTTCCGGGATGTTGTTCAAGTAAACAATGCGGATGAAATCATCACGGACAAACTGGCTCTCTGTTCCGGAAGTATATGCTGCCTGTGACGTTTCTGATATGGCGTATAAGCAGATTGTCATATCCATGGGGAGAAGGGGCAAAAGCTGCTTAGTCCGCTTTTACTGACCGGATCAGAGTCGTAAGCATGTAGTGTGACCGTGTAATTAAAGAAGAAGGCAGATGCTCTTAATTTATAGGGCATCCGTCTTTATTCTTTCAGGTGCTGATATGTGCTTTGCAACCAAGTTGTATGAGATATGTTCTACCTTTGCAGTGTGAAAGAAAAATATATCTCAGTATGAAAACAATACATTCTAATCCGTTTCAACAACTACATGCAGCAGAATCCTGCTGCCAAGCCAGTATGTATCCCATCTGTATCTTCACCTCATGCCGACTCTTGCTGTGCCCATCATCATGCCGATGGAGTGTCCGGTAAATGGAGCTCTCTTGTTTCGGGGATGTTGTTGTTGGCAGGTATCGTGATGAGCTATATCCAGCTAAGTTGGTTTCAGGGTACAATCCAGTCTGTGTGGTATCTGCTTGCCTTTATGCCTGTAGGTTTGCCGGTGTTGCATGCTGCTTGGCACAGCATGCGTGACAAGGATTTTTTCAATGAGTTCACTTTGATGCTCATTGCTTCAATCGGAGCTTTCTGTATCGGTGAATACCCCGAAGCTGTAGCTGTAATGTTACTCTATACAGTAGGGGAGATGTTGCAGCATGGAGCTGTGGAACGTGCTACTAAGAATATTGGAGAACTGCTGGATGTCCGTCCGGAACGTGCCAGGTATTCCGGAATGGAGCTTTTATCTTTTCCAAAGCATATAGAATACAGCATACTGATTATCAATAATATAACAAAAACCATGTTCCAGAGGTGATAGAGGAGTGATAAAGGAAAACGTCTTGTATCACTGTCTCTGACGCTTGAATATTAATAGCTACAACCTTTGGAGTGATGGAGTGATAGAGGATTTGCAGAAAACTTCATATGTAGATCACAACCCTGGAAAATTTTGATGCGGTTGTCCTGAAAGTGGCAGGAATATGCCAAATTTTGAAGAACGCCCCGGTTATGATCCGCGTGACCAGCTACGGGTATCCTCCAGCCTTATGTTGCTCTCCCGGACAGTTCCAATATTCAGGCGATAAGATAAACCGGAAGCATTTTCAATAGACAACTCCGGAAAAGTTGTCAAATCTTCTCGCAGTCGCATTATGGTTTGCGTCATAGATTTCTTTATCGCTCGGTTTAGCTGCCTATTTTCTTTTGTCGATTCATCTTCGCTCAAAGGCCGCCCTAACACATCATTACAAAAACAGGATAGCTGACAGTATGATCCGGTGCTTCCCAAAAACAGATAAAAGCACGTAAACGGTTTCTTGCCAAAAAAACTTTATGATCTTGATCTTTCAATTCTCCCGTTTTCTTGCTGAAAAAAACATCCTGCGCTATCTCTATCCACTCCGAAGCATCCGAAGAAAACGCTACCGGTACGGGCGTAACAGGAGTAACAGCCGCTTTATTATACTCCACCTTTTTGCGCCGTTGCCATATATACATTATAATAACAAGAATGCACCACAACAAAATCAGCCCCCAAATCAAAGGCATCCGGCTAAATAAATAGGAATGGGGGAACAGGACATACGCTTGTAGTTCTATTTGCCTTTGATCCTGTTCTACGCCAAAGACAATGGGGTCTAAAGCGATCCCTGCCCGAGATAACGGCTTATTCGAACAACTGACAAGCTGTCGCCCTGTAAAAAAGAAACGGCAGTCCGGGCCATTATGCCTTCACTTTTCAGTTCTTCTTGAAAAAGACTGTCGAGGGTAAAGGCACGATTGGGATTTTCGAATGAAATGAACATCTGAAAAAACCATTCTCTTTTATCGATCAAAGCAAGACTATCCGCCTGCTTATTTTTTTTATAAACAACTTTTTCCCTTTTCGGTCTCGATAACAGTAGAATCAGAAGAAATGCCGGTATCAGATCTTGGGAAAGAGATAAACTCCGGTTGCATCAGTTCCTTTTCCAGATCGACTGCATGACTAAAAAGATAAGTTGCTTTAAGAATCTGCTCATTTTTAATTTGAGAAAAGTAACAACAAGATAAAACACGACCAATATCGTTAAAATCGATATCCCTCCAAAGACTATAATAAATCTATGTTTTTCCATTTTCATCTCATTTGTGAGACAAAAGTAACAAAACGAACAAGCAAAATCAACACTTTGGCAACATTTCACCGGAACAGCAAAGTGTTTCCACTTTTAGTTGACAATCTTAAATCGGAAGATTACTTTTACGCTCAAAAAAAGGAACATGAAAAGAAAACAGTATTAAAATTGCTTTTTATTGCAAGTTGTTTGGTGGCTGTGTGCAGCCTGTTTTACAATAATGAAACAAGCACATTGGACAGTCTGGCATTTCAGAATGTTGAAGCATTGGCTCAAGGCGAGATGCAAACAAGATGCAGATCTCACGCTGGGCGATTTCAGCAAAAGACCATTCAGCTACAAGACAGGAAGTGATACGATTAGATAAAAATCTAATCCGTTCATTGGATTTCTGTGCCACAGACTCTTGTTTTCTGATCCCGGACTATTTAGGAGAGCACCGATATTGGCAAGTCAATTACAATGGTAAACCTATCAGAAGCATCGGTAAAATACCTACCGAAAAAGATTTGGCTTCGGAAATCCGCCCGGCATTAGCACAGGCATGGCGTAGTTTTATCGATTACAACCCGCACAATGGCATATTGGCAATGGTCACCCAATTAGGGGAATCCATCGAAATATACAATACCAAAGAGAATACCCATACCGTATTATACGGTCCGAACGGCGAACCCCGGTTTAAAAGCATCAAAGGTGAAGGCTTCCCGACCGGAATTATGGGATTCAGCGATATTGTTATCACTGACAAATATATCTATAGCGTATTCCAAGGAATCCGGTTTAAAGACAAATTAGCCTCTTATCAACGGGGCGAAAAGCCGGAGGACGGAGGGCGTTATATATATGTATTCGACCTGAAAGGAAATCCCATACAAAAATACACCTTAGACAAACCCATATACGGAATCGATATAAACGAAAAAACAAAGACGGTCATCGCCACATGTGTAGAAAGCGACGAGCCGATCATGGAATTTAAAATATAACAATAGATGAAACCACTGTTATACATATTATCTATATTCTTTTTGTTAACCTCTTGCAAAGAAGACAAAAAAGAGCAATTTGCCCGTTTAGTTCAGGAATGGCAGGGAAAAGAGATCGTGTTTCCGCAGGATATGGCTTTCACCCGTTTCGTCACTGAGCAGGTGGAATACCGGATACCCGATACAGAATATAAAGTGCTGATTTATGTCGATTCAACAGGTTGTACCAGTTGCAAATTACAACTGCCGAAATGGAAAGAATTGATCGCCCATGTCGATTCGGCAACAAACAGCAACATCCCGTTCATTTCGTCTTCCAGTCGAAAGATGATAAAGAATTGCGATATATCCTGAAACGCGACAACTTTAACCGTCCGGTCTGTATCGACCGGGACAGTCAGTTGGACAAATTGAACAATTTCCGCAAGACATCACATTCCAAACCTTCCTGCTTGACCGGGACAACAAGGTGAAAGTGATCGGCAATCCGGTGCATAACTTGGCGGTCAAGGATTTGTATTTGAAACAGATGACCGGGAAAATATCACCGGGGCGCGACCGGATCAAAACGACGGCAAAAGCCATAAACAGCGAAGTAGACTTCGGCGCATTTTCGAAATCCGAAGAGAAAACGGCTGTTTTTGAAATAGAAAACACGGGAGACAATCCCCTTGTCATATTGGATATCAGTACCACTTGCGGTTGTACGACTGCAAACTATGACAAACGCCCAGCGAAGCCGGGAGAGCGGCTTCGTATTGAAGTCAGGATGACACCGAAAGACACAGGCTTTTTCGATGAAATCGTCACACTTAAATGTAACACAGCAAGTCCTGTCAAAGTAAAAATAAGAGGCCAAGTTCAGTAATTGAACGAAAGGGAGCCTGCCTGAAAAGCCTCAGAAACTACGACGGCAAGCTCCCCGAAACCCCTTAGAAAGGAGGTGTATGATGGTAATATAAACCGGACAAAACAGAATGATGCAAGTTCAGTACATCATTTGGCTATCTTGTTGCTTTAAAAGAATGAACAAAGATAGGGAATTTACTGAATCAAAAACGATAAAACAAAATACGAAAATGAAAAAGCGTATACTTGGAGCAGCACTTTTAGTAGCAATAGCAGTGGCTGCCGGCTGGAATTACAATCAGAGTAGAAATGAAGTGCCGCTGTCAGATTTAGCATTAGCTAATGCGGAAGCGTTAGCCCAAGGCGAAACAGATTGGGGAAATTGTACTTATTATGGTTGTATTGTTGATTTTAGTAGTACCTGTAATGTATATTCATCCATTTGGGGAAATTTAATAAAAGTTTGTCCAAACATGAGAGGATAAAACGTGTCGAATAAAGAAAGTGACTGAAGGAGCCTCTTCAGCACTTTCTAAAATAAATATACCATGAAATTAATCATCATATTATTATTGTTTCCCTTCGTCACATGGGGGCAAAATCTATTTCCATCCAAAGGTGTTCGCCGTACGACAACCCCTAACAATGGAAAGTTCGTAGATAGCCCGTCTTTCAATAGTGAAAGTAGAACTATCAGTAATAAAGCGACTAAAGAAAAAACCAACTACAAAATCTACACAAAGGAATACGTGGATCAAAAACATATACCAGATGAATTTGAACTGACTGAATTGCTTATCCGAAAAAAGGAAGTACTGTGTCTTGGATCTTGACTCCGGATACATCAAATTGTCGACATGTGAAAATTTTCTCTTTTTATAGATCTGGCTCCATGTCTCTTCGAGAAAAAGTAACAACTGATTTGAACAAATATTTCGACTATAAGTTTTTCGACTATACCAAAGAGATGATTACAATAAAGAGATTCCGTTATTGATCATATATGAGGCTGATATAGAAGATAGGATCAAACAAAAAACATTAAAATCCTTTTTGCATGACGGGAAATTGGATCCGAATGAAAAAGATCTCATCACGTCAAAGTTAAATCGTTACATAATAGTATATTATATAGCCAATTAAAAAATAAAGGTTATGAAAATTGCAAAATTTATCAGTATATGTATTTTTATTACATTTTGTTCTTGTAACAACAAAGGAGTTTATGAGAATTGCATATCTTTCAAATTGACAGATTTCTTGGATAAAGGCGAGATTAAAGGCACTGATCTTCAATTTTCTAAAGAGGTAATGCGTCCGACAGCATTACATATAGAAGATTCAATCCTTATTCTAAAAGAAGATATGGATGAACATATATTGCATATGTATAATGTTAATACAGGAGAGAAAGTTAACACATCTATTTCTTTGGAAATGGCCCTGGAGAATTTCTTCATATACAACAAATACAATCATCTGACAGCCTATTATGGCTATCAGATGCACAAAGACCATTCATATCTGCTTATCGTAAAAAAGACATCTTATTTTCAGATACTATATCACCAACAGCAATAAAAGAAGTTATGCTGCCTGATCTTTTTGGGAATATCGTTATTTTACCCAATCACCATTTTATGACAACAGCTTATAATAGTACTCAAAAGCGTTTATCATTCTACGACTCAGAAGGCAAATTTATAGAAACAAAAGGTGAATACCCGGAATATGGAGAGATATTGACCCCTTTTGAAAAAATAGAAGGACTTCCTGTTATGCTACCCTGTCTCCGGATAAAAATGGGATCTTCCTTTTTTATAAACAAACAGATTTAATAGAGCTATATGATATATATGGCAATTTAAAAAAAAGAATACAAGGTCCTGATTTGTTTTTTCCAGTAATCAAACAGACTATTCAAGATGAATCAGTTCATGTTAATTCTGTTTCAGGGCAATCACGAGATGCATATTTTTCACCTTTATCCATAAATGGGAGAGTATATGTTTTATACTCTGGGATCTATTTTAATCGTGAAAACCACAAATATCTAAAAGATCAACTTTTTGTATTTGACGATAAAGGAAATCCTCTACAACGATATACATTGGATTCGCCTATTTTCACCTTTACAATCAATCCTACGACAAATAAATTGTATGGATTAAGTGATAATCCTGAATTTCATGTGATAGAATATCAATTATAATTAAAGAGAAACATGGGAAAGAAAATCATCGGCGTAATCGCTTTTGCAGCGATCGCCGCCGCAGGCTGGAACTACCAGCAAAACAAAAATGAGGTTCAACTCTCTGACTTGGCATTGGAAAATGTCGAGGCTTTAGCTTGGGATGAGAATAAATCAAACTATCATTTGTTTCCATGTCCATCAAGTTCCGGAAATGAATGCCGTTTTAAAGACAGTGAACGTCCTGAATGTTATGGTCCAACGTATTGTAGATAACCATGTACAAATTACTATTTCATTATTTATGCATAATTTGCATTAGTATATCTTGCTCTCAGAGAAGAGAAAATATAAAGACCGTTGATAATGACTTAGTTGAAATACAGAAGGAGGAACTTTTTTTCCCTCCTTCTGACGTATTACAACTAAAGTCCTATTATTTGTCTTCTTCGGTACAAGTAGGTGCTAAACATATATTGATTGGATATAACCATAAGGAACATGCTTTGGATTGTATCGATCTTCTGGAGAAAAAAATCATTCAAATTCCGTTACAAACAAGTGGTCCTAACGCCATAACTCGTTTAACTGGAATTTTGCATATCAAAAAGACTCCATTTGGGTTGCTGATGAATCGGAATCCGTATTCCTGATTGATCCGAAAGGGAATGTGTTGAAACGTATTCAAATCCGTAATTCTTTGCAAGAAGACGAGGAATTGATCATAAATACGAATCATGCTATGTCTACAATTCGTTTGTATTACAATGCCCTGCACCAGTCGCTGCTATGCACGGTAAAAGATAGGTCTGTTTCGCCACCCCGATTCAAAGTAAAAGAAATTTTCCTCGAAGAAAACCAAAAGGTAAAAACTTTCAATTTATCTCCATCTATTGCGGAACCAGACATAAGCAAAGGGTATGCGAACATGAGTGAACCGAATGTCAACTTTCGGGATGATTACATTTTATATAATTATCCGATAGAATCACATCTCTACAAGATCGATTTGAACACAGGATCTGGAAAAATGTACAAAGCTGATAGCGATTACACTTCCAATAAAGCTCAAAAGTGTAAATCCAAAACAGATTATACAGAATGGCAAAGACACGGATTTGAAAATCCTCATTTTTTTGATATCATGTATCTTCCGACATGTGATATGTATGCCCGTTTGCATGTGGATGCCATTGATTTCGGTAAAAACGAAAACCTGGAATTATTATCCAGAGAACGGGATTTTTATTTATGTCTGTTTGATAATGAGCTTAATAAAATAAAAGAAATCAAACTGCCCATAAACACATTCAATCCTTATACAGGCTGGTGTCAGATTCATGATGGAATCCTTTTTTTTGTAGATAAAATTACAGATCAAGAGATTTCCGAAGATTTAGAAGTGCATATCTTTCATCCTGTCATGATAAAGAATGATTGAAATATAGTTTCTCCCCTAAAACAATGAATATGAGATTGCAATATAAAACAACTACAAAATATCTGTTTTTTTTCGTTGCCTTTCTACTTGATGCTTTTTGCTTGCGGCTTACAAATAACCGATGTGGAATACGCTCTGCGGGAAGCCGGAGAAAACAGAGGGGAGCTTGAAGCGGTTTTGTCGCACTACGCAAAACTGGATGATCGGCAGAAACTGGAAGCAGCCCAATACCTGATTCGATACATGCCTTACCATACTTCTTATGATAAAGGCATTGAGGACTATTATCACGCCATTGATTCTGTCGTTGCTTTATCAGAAGACAAACTTGAACAAGAAAAACATATCGAATCGCTTCGTCTTAGATTTGAAAGTAAATATAAACAGAAACGGGATATAGAGGTTATCACTTCGGAGTTTCTTATTCAGTCAATCGATGAAGCTTTCAAACAATGGAGAGAATGCGAATGGGCCGAACATCTGGATTTCGAACAATTTTGTGAATATCTATTACCTTATAAATGTTTTGAAGGGCAGCCGCTTACCGAATGGAGGAATGCCTATTACGATATTTGTAAAGGAGATATTGATCTGGCATATTTGTGTGACGAGTATAAACGAAATCCAATTTTTGCAGCAACAGAAGTGAATAACCAAATGAAAAACACACCTCAAAGTTTTGGATTATTAAAGACACTTCCGATTTATGATCCTGATATCATACTGAAACTTCCTTTTTCTAATTGTGCCACGTATTGTTTAGGGGCTGTCTTAATCATGCGTAGTAAAGAATTCCTGTCGCTTATGATTTTACGCCCAATTGGTCTACAGGTAATAATGGACATTCTTGGAATACAGTTTATACAACGCGTTTTGGAAACTTGGAGTTTGCGCCCCATACGACAGATCCGGGCACAGTTCATTATCCATATTTGAAAGTCCCTAAGATTTTCCGCAATGTGTACAAACCCAATGAAGAGTATCTGAAAATCGCAACTGAGAAATATATCCCACCCAAACTCAGGAATATGTTTATACGAGATGTTACCGCTGAATATATGCCTACGATTGACATACGTATTTCGTTGCAGGAATCATTGAAGAGTGGACAATCTCCATTTATAGCCATCTATGATGGAAATAATTGGACTCCTGTCTATTGGGGGAAAATAGCTGGTAGTCATGTGGTTTTCGAAAGAATGGGACTGAATACCTGTTATATCGCCTTGGCGTATGACTCTAATGGCAATGCTATTCCGATCAGCAAACCGTTTTTGGCTTCTGCTTCGAAGCATATCCAATTTATAGAACCAGACACTTCAGCTTTTCGTACGATCAGATTGAATCGAAATATCCTTTGGGAGACAATGTATTTTCTATTAGAAAAAAAATAACAGGAGGTATTATCGAAACTTCTGAAAACAGGGAATTTGATCATACAAAGAAAATAGCGGAATTACCTCAAGGGAATTTAACAAATGGCACAGTGTTTTCTTTGATAAAAAATGCCGAATATCGATATTGGCGTTTTACATCTTCTGATACAAGTCAGTGTGACATGGCTGAAATTTATTTTCTATGATGAACATGATTCGATCATTCAAGGCAACATTATCAAATGTACAAATTCGATTTTTGATAAAAGCAACAACGCAGCTAATATAGCAGATGGTGATCAATTGACAAATTTCAGTGCCAAAGGAGAAGATTGGGTCGGTTTTGATTTTTGCCGGCCAGTAAATATATCCAAAATTTCGTATATTCGTCGTTGTGATGGAAATTCTATTCAGCCAGGATTGGAGTATTCTTTATATTATTGGGATAATAATAATTGGCAACTTATCAATACCAAAATAGCGAATGATGTTTTTATCGAATTTGAAAATGTGCCTCAAAAAGCCCTTTTGGCCATTAAAGCTCGCAGGGAAAGCAACAAAGAATATTCGTTTGTGATGAAGATAATAAAATTGACTGGTATTGATTGTAGCAACCTGAATATAAAATGATATATTTTTTAATCTAAAGATAGATTGTGAAACGATGGATTAACATATTATTGAATCTATTTCTCGCTTTGGTGGTTCTGATCGCCTTTTGGCTCTTCTCTCAAGTCTTCCTCCTCGCCTCCTTCCGCATCCCCAGCGACTCGATGGAGCCGGAACTGGTCGAAGGGGATTTCGTGGCGGTCTGGAAACGACGCTCGGCGCACGGCTGTTCGACTCAACGCGACGCTGCGGCTGGAACAGACCGAGATACACCGCACACCGGGATTTCGGAAAACAAAGCGGGGCGACGTGCTGGTCTTCAACTTCCCGCATCCGAACGGCTGGGACAAGATCGAGATGCATATCCTGAAATACTACATCAAACGGTGTATCGGATTGCCGGGCGACACGCTTTCCATCCGGAACGGAAGGTTCCGGATAAACGGCACGAACGAACCGCTCGGGAACATGGATTCGCAGGAACGCATCGGGCGGACGTTGCCGGGAGAGTTTCCGGACGGTGTCTATAAGGCATTCCCGTTCGACTCCGTCATCAGTTGGAACATCCGGAATTTCGGACCGCTCTATGTCCCGAAAGCCGGTGACAAGGTCGAAATGAACCGGGAAAATTATCTGTTATACGCAAGCTGATCGCATGGGAACAAAAAGCGGAAATCAACTATAATGATTCAACCGTTTTCCTGAACGGCGAACCGATACGGGAATACCGCTTCTTGAAAAACTATTATTTCATGGCGGGTGACAAAGGCCTGAACTCGCAGGACTCGCGCTATTGGGGCTTGTTGCCGGAAGAATATATCGTCGGCAAGGCGGCATTTGTCTGGAAATCGGTCGATCCGTACACCGGCAAGCTCCGATGGGATCGGTTCATGAAGAAAATCGAATAAAAAACGGATAAGCATGGAAATAAAATACACCGGCATGGAACTCAAATTGCATAGGCATGGAATCCGGACTGCACTGGCATCCGTTTTCGGGGCGATGCTGATCGCCACGCGTTCGTCGGCGACAGCGCATTGGCGAACGGCATTGTGACGGGGAAAGTCTTCTGGTTCCACCTGTCGATGGCGCTGATGGCGATCGGGACGGTTGTGACGGCATGGCTGGCGGAGGAAAAGCATCCCGTTTGCATTGCCGGACGGATTGTTGCTCCTCTTTGCCGGGATCACGCTCGCGACATACGACTGGCAGCTCGATCCCGAACCCGAAAAACTGCTTTTCGGCGGGCAGTTGGTCGTGTTGTGGTTTCTGTTGCGCTATTTTCTTACAGAGGCTCCTTGCCTGAAGTTCTTTTTCTTATTTGTGCTGATGCTCACCGGACTGGTCGAAGCCGTCTGGGGAATGCAGCAATTGCATGGCTATGCCTATTCCAACCATTCGCTTTTCCGGCTGACGGGTTCTTTCTTTAATCCGGGGCCTTACTGCGGGTACTTAGCGGTCGTGCTGCCGGTTTGCCTGTGGACGGCGTTGCGGTTTCAAAAGGGGATGCATTATTTCGGTTGGGTATGCGCCGGAGCTATCCTGATTGTCCTGCCTGCCGGAATGAGTCGGTCGGCGTGGATGGCGGCGGTCGTGGCTTGCGGATGGGTGTACTGGACGGAACGGATCGGATGGGAGAAGACGAAAGCTGTATGTCGAAGGTATAAGAATGCTACAATTCCTTTTATTGCAATTGTGGCGATATTGGTGGGATGTACCATTGCCGGGGTTTACGGGATGAAACAAGATTCGGCTGACGGGCGATTGCTGATGTGGAAAGTGACGGGGAAAGCGATTGCCGGACAGCCGCTTGCAGGAACGGGGTTAGGCGGATTCCCGGCGGCATACGCGGAGGCGCAAGGCGGGTATTTCGCAACAGGGAACGCAACAGACCGGGAGAAACGGGTGGCGGGATGTCCCGAATATGCGTTCAACGAATACCTGCAGATCGGACTGGAACAGGGAGTCGGAGGGTTGATCGTGTTCGTGGCGTGGCTGGGGAACATGGCGTACTATGGAATCCGGAACAGGCAGCAGGGAGCGGCCGGTGGCGTGTTGGCGTTCGCGGTGTTCGCGGTGTCGTCCTATCCGTTGCAGTTGCCGTCGTTTTGGGTGGCGTTGGTGTTTTTGGGGGCGATATGCGTGACGGAAGATGGGACGCGGACAAGATCATCTGCCCTATCGTATCACCGGTGTGCCATATTACGATGATAAGTCTGTTGTCGCTTGCCTCCGTCTGTCTGTTCATCTTGCAGAAAGGGCAATATGAGGCATATAAACGATGGGGACGGATGCAGATGATCTACAACAACAAGGCGTATGAATCGGTTGCGGAAGATTATCACAGTTTGCATGACAAGCTAAAGCATAAACCTGAATTCTTGTTTGAAGAGGCGCAATGCCTCAGCAAGACGGGACAACACGCCGAAGCGATACGGGTGCTGGAACGGGCGAAGCGGCTGAGCGGAGACCCGATGATCCGGTACATGATCGCCAAAAACCGGCAGACGCTCGGAGATTACCGGGAGGCGGAAGAAGAATTGCTTCAGGCTATCGGGATACTGCCGGAGAGATTGTATCCATATTATTTGTTAGCCAAGCTATATGCAGAGCCGGAGTTCTACCAGGTGGATAAATTGCGGGCTGCCGCCAGTGTCGTGCTGGCCAAAAAGCCGAAGGTGGAAACGACCGCAATCCGGGAGATGCGGGAAGAAGTAAAAAAGATAATAGACAAGGGCGACTTTGATTGAATATTCTATTTGTGATTAAAAGAGACTCTGTATAGATAAAGTTTTTCTTGCAACTCTTTGTTTATTAAAAAAAAAAGCCTCTATCTTTGCAGCCCAATTGGTATGAGAATAAGATAATAATAAATAATATACAGAAAGATGAAAAGAACATTTCAACCTTCCAACCGGAAAAGAAAGAACAAGCACGGCTTCCGTTCAAGAATGGCTACAGCTAATGGCCGCAGAGTATTAGCTTCTCGTCGTGCTAAAGGAAGAGCTAAATTAACAGTTTCTGACGAATACAACGGATAATTCTTTCCGTTTGAAGATTTTTCATAAAGAAAGTAGAGGTTTTTACTAAAAAGCCTTTACTTTCTTTGTTTTAACGGCTTTGTTTTCTACTTTTGATCCGCCGACAAATACAAGATAGAAATGAAAGACTTTTTGGTTAAACTGATAAAAAATCCGTACGTCTTAAATCTGTTGCTGGCTGTGGTCGTGGCATGTGCTCTGGTGTTCGGAACATTGAAGTGGCTCGACTCGTACACCCGGCATAATGAGGCTGTGGTAGTGCCGGATGTTAAAGGATTGGGAATGGAAGAGGCCGCCGAATTTTTCAAGAATAGTAATCTACGCTATAACGTGATCGATTCCGTCTTTTCAAAAGACGTGAAGCCCGGTGCGATTGTCGAGCTGGTCCCGATGGCCGGTTCGAAGGTGAAGGAAGGACGTATCGTGTTCGTCACCGTGAATGCGCTCACTTCGCAGATGGCGACAATCCCGGAAGTGGAAGACCTTTCGTTCCGGCAGGCTTACGCCATTCTTCGTGCCCGCGGGTTTGAAAGATCGAGATCGAATATGTCCCCGGTGATTTTAAAGACTTAGCTCTTGGTGTCGAGCTGCACGGGCGTGTTTTGCAGAAAGGCGAGCATGTACCGCTTACCGCTCCGTTGGTGTTGAAGGTCAGTAGTGGGATGCTGAGATGCGGCCGACTCGCTCGGACTACCGGATGACAGCGTGCCGGTCGAATCGTTGGATAGTGAAGAAGAAAACTGGTTTTAACTATGGATGAGTTTTTAGACGAAATGGATGATGAACAGGTAGACGACCTGTTACAACCGGAAGAGGGTGAAGATAAGGCTCCTCAACTGTATGAACACTTCCGCTTCGTGGCCGATCGCGGCAGTCGTTGTTGCGTGTGGATAAATTCCTGGTAGACCGGATGTTCGGTGCTACGCGTAACAGGATACAGTCGGCTGCCGATGCCGGTTGTATCATGGCAAACGGCAAACCGGTGAAAAGCAATTACCGGGTG
>ENA-OQCS01001026-OQCS01001026.1-human-gut-metagenome-genome-assembly--contig:-NODE-1026-length-15081-cov-2.184031_pt1 | contig 15081 bp, 21 predicted proteins | sample MGYA00242757_ERZ504575 | MGnify/ENA primary metagenome ERZ504575 (study PRJEB26092, sample SAMD00036297) | human gut metagenome | host: Homo sapiens | study: EMG produced TPA metagenomics assembly of...
TAATGAATTTTTGCAGGCCTTGTCTTGTTCTTTTTTATTATTTCGGCAATATTTCGTATATTTACAGCCTATTATGGCTTATGAGCAATTACCGCAGAGCCCGGGATGATGCAAAAGATTTGGATAGAGATATATGAGACCAGAAGATATTACTGAACAGGACGAAAACGGAAAAATAAAAGATACGGAAGGACAACTGGCTGCTGATGAAAACAGGAATGAGACTGTCGAAACAGAAGTAAGCCAGGAGACACATTCGGAATATAAGATACCGGGCAAATCGGAAAGCCGGGTGTCTTATCATTGTCGGGTATGTATCAGGATTGGTTCCTCGATTATGCCTCCTATGTGATTTTGGAGCGTGCCGTTCCGCATATCAATGACGGGCTGAAACCCGTACAACGTCGAATTTTGCACTCAATGAAGCGGTTGGACGACGGAGCTACAACAAGGTGGCGAACATTGTCGGACATACCATGCAATTCCATCCGCACGGCGATGCTTCTATCGGTGATGCACTGGTACAACTCGGACAGAAAGACCTGTTGATCGACTGCCAGGGAAACTGGGGTAATATCCTCACCGGTGACGGTGCTGCGGCTCCGCGTTATATAGAGGCGCGCCTCTCCAAGTTTGCGCTGGAAACGGTCTTCAATCCGAAAACGACTCTCTGGCAACTTTCCTACGACGGACGGAACAAGGAGCCGGTGACGCTTCCCGTCAAGTTCCCTTTGCTGCTGGCGCAAGGTGTGGAAGGTATTGCAGTAGGGCTTTCTTCCAAAATATTGCCGCATAATTTCAACGACTTTTGGATGCCTCCGTCGCTTATCTGCGGGGGGAAGAGTTTACCCTGTATCCCGATTTCCAGACTGGCGGGTATATTGATGTCTCAAAATATAATGACGGCGAACGTGGAGGTTCCGTAAAAGTACGTGCCAAGATTACGAAACTGGACAACAAGACGCTTGTCATCAGCGAGATCCCTTATGGAAGACAACCTCTACTTTGATCGAATCGATCCTGAAAGCAAACGATAAGGGAAAGATCAAGATCAAGAAGTGGATGATAATACGGCTCGTAACGTGGAGATTCTCGTGCATCTGGCTCCGGGTGTATCTTCCGACAAGACGATCGACGCGTTGTATGCTTTCACGGATTGCGAGATCAGCATTTCACCGAACTGTTGTGTCATTATGGACAACAAGCCGCACTTCCTGACGGTAAGCGATGTGCTGAAACATTCGACTGACGACACGCTGCATCTGCTCCGTACCGAACTGGAGATACAGAAAGGGGAACTGGAAGAATCGCTCTTCTTTGCCTCCCTGGAAAAGATATTCATCGAAGAACGTATTTATAAAAACAAGGAATTTGAGGAGGCGAAAGATATGGACGAGGCGATTGCTCATATCGACCACGTCTCGATCTGTTCAAACCGCACTTTATCCGCGAAGTGACTCGCGAAGATATCCTGAAACTGATGGAGATTAAGATGGGACGTATCCTCAAGTTTAATACGGACAAGTGTAATGCGACTATTGCCCAATATAAGGAAGATATTGCCAAGATCGACGATCATCTGGCGCATATCGTCGATTATACGGCTGACTGGTTCATGATGCTGAAAGAAAAATACGGCAAGAACTATCCACGTATGACCGAGGTGCGCAACTTCGACACGATCGAGGCGACCAAAGTGGTTGAGGCGAATGAGAAACTGTATATCAACCGTGCCGAAGGATTTATCGGGACAGGTTTGAAGAAGGATGAATTTGTCTGCAACTGTTCCGACATCGACGATATTATTCTTTTCTATCGCAACGGTACATACAAGGTTGTGAAAGTGAGCGAGAAAATGTTCGTCGGAAGGGATATCCTTTACCTGAATGTGTTCAAGCGGAATGATAACCGCACGATCTATAATGTGATCTACCGAGATGGAAAGGTGGGTTATAATTATATCAAGCGTTTTGCCGTAACAGGTGTGACACGTGATAAAGAATATGACATTACCAAGGGAACGGAAGGTTCGCGTATCCTTTATTTCAGCGCCAATACCAATGGCGAAGCCGAGACGGTGAAAGTGATCCTGAAGCCGAAACCCCGCCAGAAGTTGTTGGTGTTCGAAAAGGATTTCAGTACGATCGCGATCAAAGGACGCGGTTCGATGGGGAATATCCTGACAAAGGCGGATGTGCATAAGATCAGCCTGAAGCAGAAAGGGAGTTCGACGCTAGGAGGCCGTATGGTCTGGTTTGACCGTGATGTGTTACGCCTGAATTATGACGGGCGTGGAGAAGAGCTGGGCGAGTTCCAGAGTGACGATCTGATCCTGGTGATCCTTCAGAATGGTGATTTCTATACGACCAATTTCGATTTGAGCAATCATTACGAACCTGATATATTGAATATTGAGAAGTATGATGCGAATAAGGTTTGGACGGCAGCCCTTTACGATGCCGACCAGAAGTATTACTACCTGAAACGTTTCCAGCTGGAGGCTGGAAGCCGCAAGCAGAATTTCTCGGCGAGACCCGAAAAGCCGCCTGATGCTGCTTACCGACGAGGCCTATCCGCGAATCGAGGCAGTGTTTGGCGGGCATGACGCTTTCCGTGAACCGCTGGTGTTGGATGCGGAAGAATTCATTGCCGTGAAAGGATTCAAAGCGAAAGGAAAACGTATTTCGACTTTTGATATAGAGACGATCAACGAACTCGATCCCGTCCGTTTTGCTCCGGCGGAACAACCGCAGGAGCAGAATGACGACGATGGAGAGGATCCGGATCTCGATCCGGATGCCGATAAGAGCAACTCGGATATTATTGATGAGATTACCGGGCAAATGAAGCTTTTTTGAGAATGAATAATTAAAAACGAATGATTTAGTGGCAACTGTTAAACGTCAACTATTAATTGTTAATTCCCTCTGCCTTCTCTTCTTTTGCCTCCCTTTCCCGGCAACCGCTCAGGCAGAGGACGTACCCCGCTCGATCAATGAGAGCACTATGGTTGGGATCGGCGGTTATAATTTGAGGGACACCTATCTATCGCCCAGTACGGACATTAATTATACGGGCTGGGTGGCACGGGTCCTCAATGAACGGATGAAGATCGTTCGGTTGGCAGACTATAATGTGTCCCGCCAGCAACTGATCAACGTGGAGTTCGGTTCGACCCGCAACGGCGCGGAGACGGCAAACGAATATGCCGGATTTGTGGACTACAGCCTGGGTTATCATTACCGTTTTCCGCAAGTGCTGTCCGGATTAAAGGTCTTGACCGGGGCATCCGCACGTCTTCAGGTGGTTTTATCTATAATACGCGTAACAGTAATAATCCGGTTTCCGGCAAGGCGGATTTCGACTTGAATCTGTCAGCCATGGCGATCTATAATTTCAGGATCAAGGATTTTCCGCTCACGCTCCGTTATCAGGCGGAGATACCGTTTGCCGGTGTGCTCTTCTCAGTGCATAAAGGCGAACCCTATTATTTCCTAACGCAAGGCAGTGCGGACGGGGTTGTGCGATTCAGTTCGTTCCATAATAAGTTTGCGATGAAGAATTATTTCACGCTTGACATTCCGGTATCGAGCTTTACGGTTCGTGTCGGTTACCTGAACAGTATGTACCGGACGGATGTGAACAGCATCAAGACGCATGTCCTTTCCAATTCGTTTATGATCGGGCTTGTGAAAGAGTTTGTTTCTTTCGGAGGCAAACGGTTGAAGAGCGAGCGATATCGGTACAAAAGCGCATACTATTAAAGATTTATGATTTATGAAGCCTTTCTTCTTTTTCCTCTGTTTTCTCTTTCTCTTCGGTTGCGAGAAAGCGACAAAATATAACTCGTCTCCCCGTGATAATTTCGAGGCGCTTTGGCGTATCATGGACGAGAATTACTGCTTCTTTGCCTTCAAGGATGTGGACTGGGACGATGTGTATGACCGCTATAATCTGCTTGTTAAAGACACGATGAACCAGTACGAATTGTTTGATATCCTCGGAAAAATGCTTGCCGAGGTGAAAGACGGACATACCAATCTGATCTCTTCTTTCGATATGTCCCGTTATTGGGCTTGGTATGAAGATTATCCGGCTAACTTCTATAAAGAAATACAGGACAATTATCTTGGTACGGACTACAAGATTGCCGGGGGAATGAAGTATAAGCGTCTGGCGGACGATCAGATTGGATATGTCTATTACGGTAGTTTTTCAAGTGGCGTGGGTGAAAACAACCTCGATTATATGTTTGCGCATTTCAAGGAATGCAAAGGATTGATATTCGATGTGCGCGACAATGGGGGCGGTTCCATGCTTTATTCCGACCGTATCGCTTCGCGTTTCCTTGAAGAAGGATTCTGACGGGTTACACGCAATATAAGAAAGGAAACGGGCATAACGATTTTACCCAGCCCAATCCGGTCTATCTTTCCCCGTCTGACCGTACTCGTTGGTTGCGCCCGGTCATTGTCTTGACCAACCGGCATTCCTACAGCGCTACGAACGATTTCGTCAATGTGATGCGTCTCCTTCCGCAAGTTACGGTCATGGGTGACCGTACGGGAGGTGGCAGCGGCCTGCCTTTCAGTTCGGAATTGCCGAATGGGTGGAGTGTCCGTTTCTCGGCTTGTCCGGTCCTGGATGTGAACAAACAGCACACGGAGTTCGGAATCGACCCGATACCGCAGTAGCCATTACGGGCGAGGACATCATGAAAGGACGGGACACGATTATAGAGGCGGCGATAGGGTTGTTGCTGGCAAAGGGGGATTCGGCCATCTCATACTAAACTGGCGTGAAAACGAAAATTCATTTAAATCCTATGGCAACATTTGCATATTAACAGAATTTGTTTACCTTTGCAAACGCAATGCGGCTGTGGTGTAATTGGTAGCCACGTCAGACTTAGGATCTGATGCTTCACGGCGTGGGGGTTCGAGTCCCTTCAGCCGCACAAAAGAGTTTGTTCGATTGAGAGCAAGCTCTTTTTTTATTTGTCGGATGTTCCTATCTTTGTGTCCTTGTCAAAATAATGAATAAGATGAAATATACCGGAATATATATCCTGTTGACGGTGCTGTTGTTACTTGCCGCATGTACCGGAAAGCTGACGGAAGGAAAGGTGGTGACGGTGACGATAGAGCCGCAACGTTTCTTTGCTGAAAGGATTGCAGGAGATAAGTTTGTTGTCCATTGTGTAGTTCCATCCGGGCAGAGTCCGGAAACGTATGATCCTACTCCGAAGCAAATGGTGCAGATCGGACAGAGTGAAGCGTATTTGCAAATCGGTTATATTGGCTTCGAGCAGGTATGGATGCAGAAGATTCGCGAGAATAATCCCGATTTGAAGATATTCGATGTCTCGAAGGGCATGCAGTTTGTAAAAGAAACGGAAGAAGGGGAGCACCGGCACGAGGGGCATGAAGCGGATGACGGACATCATCATCACCATGCGGGTGGTATCGATCCGCATATATGGAGTTCCATCGAAGGGGCAAGGGTCGTTGCCTGGAATACACTGAACGCTTTTATCGAGCTGGATAAGGAGAATACGGAGTATTATTGGAAAAATTATAACGATTTACTGGCGGAGATCGATAAGACAGAGGCCGAGATCAAACGTTTGCTCGATCCGCTGAACGACCGTACTTTTATCATCTATCATCCAGCATTGACTTATTTTGCAGCTGAATTCGAACTCGTCCAGCTTTGTATCGAAATGGATGGGAAAGAACCTTCACCTGCTCAATTGAAACAATTGGTGATGACGGCAAGGGAGAACCATGCGAAGTCGTTTTTATCCAGCAGGAGTTCGATCAGAAAAATGCCGAACTGATTGCGAAGGAAACAGGTTGCCGGCTCGTGAAAATCAACCCGCTGGATTATCATTGGAATACGGAACTGATTCATATAGCGAAAGCATTGGCTGATGGAGAAACTGATTGACATAGATCATGTGACGGCTGCCTACGGCAATAAAACCGTATTGCGGGATATTTCCCTGACAATCTGGAAAGATGATTTCCTGGGGATTATCGGACCGAACGGGGGAGGGAAGACGACTTTGCTGAAGGTTATACTCGGCCTTTTGCCGCCTGTCTCCGGCGTGATCCGCTTTTATGAAGACGGACGGATAGTTCCTTCTCTACGGATCGGTTATCTTCCTCAGTTGAACAATATAGATAAGAAATTTCCGATCTCTGTGCGCGAAGTGGTGACTTCGGGGTTGGCCTCGGAAAAGCCGCTTTTCCGTTCCTACAGTGCAAGCCAGAAACAGCGCGTGGAGGAGGTGCTTGGAAAAATGGGACTGGAAGATTTGGCGAACCGGGCAATCGGCGAACTGTCCGGCGGACAGTTGCAACGTGTGTTGTTGGGGCGTTCTATCGTTTCCCGTCCGCAAGTGCTGATCTTAGACGAACCGAATTCGTATGTGGACAAACGGTTCGAGTCTCATTTCTATAAGCTCTTGGACGAGATTAATAAAGAAAGTGCGGTCATTCTGGTTTCACACGATATCGGGACTGTATTGGCGATGGTGAAAAACATCGCTTGTGTAAACGAAACATTACATTATCATCCGGAGCGGATGTGTCCGAAGAGTGGCTGGGCGAGAAATATGCTTGCCCGATAGAGCTGATCGGACATGGCGATTTGCCGCACCGGGTTTTGAAAAAACACGAACATGAGTAATCTTTGTTTGATAGGCCTACCGGAAGTCGGATATATTGCTGGTATCGCTGTTCTTATTTTCGGCATTACTGCGGTGAGGCAAAATCCTTTCATCAGTCGCGGGCAGAAGATTCTTTGGATACTGACTATTGTCGTATTGAATTGGATCGGTCTGTTGCTGTATTACTATACCTATTACATTAAGAAGAATTGACAATTATGAAAAAGATATTGATTACGGGGGCCAGTGGCTTTATTGGTGGTTTCCTGGTGAAGGAGGCGCTTAACCGGGGATATGAAACCTGGGCAGGTGTCCGTTCGACAAGTAGCCGCGTTAATTTGCAGGATGAACGGATTCGTTTTATCGACTTGAAATATTCCGACCGTGAGTCGTTGACCGCCCAGTTGGCTGATTTTGTCCGTGAGCATGGTCCTTGGGATTATGTGATCCATAATGCCGGACTGACGAAGACGCTTGATAAAAGAAACTTTTATCGTATCAATGCCCAGAATACGGCCAACTTGATCGAGGCACTTGCCGCATCGGGTTGCAAGCCTGAGAAATTTCTTTTGATGAGCAGCTTGAGCAGCTACGGGCGTGGAGACGAGAAAACATTCCGCCCTATCTCTCTGGATGATCCTCAATTGCCCGATACAGATTATGGAAAGAGCAAGCTGGAAGCGGAGAATTATTTGCGTCACCAGTCTTATTTCCCGTATGTGATCCTGCGTCCGACAGGGGTGTATGGACCGGGCGAGAAAGATTACTTCATGGAGATTAAAAGTGTAAAGTCTGGTTTTGATTTTGCTGTCGCTTTACGCCCCAGCGTATTACTTTTATATATGTAAAGGATTTGGCTACCGTTGCTTTCCTTGCTTTGGAGAATGAGGCTGTCCGGAACCGCCATTATTTTGTAGCGGACGGTGATGTCTATACGGATGAATCGTTCGCCCGGATGATACAGGAAATCCTGCGGAAGAAACATGTCCTGCATGCCCGTATTCCAATGGGACTGGTGCATATAGCCTGCCAGGGGTCCGAATGGATAGGCAAGCTGCTGAAGAAGAGTATGACATTGAATACGGATAAATATATAATCCTGAAACAGCGTAACTGGATTTGTGATGTTACACCGCTTCAGGATGAATTGGGCTTCGTTCCGGCTTACCCGTTACGCCGTGGCCTGGAAGAAAGCATAGAATGGTATAGGAAAGAAGGTTGGCTGTAGACCAGCTTTTCTTTTGCCGATTCGTATTTTATTTTACTTCTTCAACAGTTCCTTTGCCGATGACTTTCTGTTGTACGGCTGTCGGGCCTTTATAGCGGATATTTCCTTTACCTACGATTGTTGCTTTCAGGTTGTCGGTCGGATGGATCTGGGCGGAACCTTTGCCTGTGATTTTACAGTTCACTTCGGGCACTGCCACCCCGAAAGCCATGATTTCACCGTCGGTCGTAATGGTGTAGTCTGCTTCTTCGGCGTTTCCAGCTTTTAGGTTGATCGTGCCGGAACCGTTAATGCTGCATTCCAACTTGTCGGTTTTGAGTTCATTCACGACCATATTGGCGCTACCAGACACGTTCAGGTCGAGCTTGCCGACTTCGACTTCTGCTTCAGCTGGACGAGGCAGTTGGAGTTGGCGTTGATTTCAACTCGTCACCTTCAATGGCTGTTGGCCATAAAGTTGGCGTTGCCGGAGGCTTTTACTTCCTTCAACCATTTGGAGTTGGTCTTGACGATGAATTTGGTGAAATGGTCGACTTCGCACCTTTGAATCCAACGGTCAGGACACGGTCTTGGATATCGATGTTTACGTACGGGTGCAGATTTTCATCTACAGTTATTTCGATATGCGGAGTAGATTCCGACTGCTCGTAGTTGAAGTCGATCACCCCGTCGAACTTGATGGCATTGAAGTCGTCGATCGTTATTTTCTTGGTCGAGAGCTTTCCGTTTCCTTTCACATGATCTGCTGCCTGGGTAGAGAAAAACATTCCCATTAGGAAAGCGATCATTAGTAAACCTTTTGTTTCATGTCTATCTTCTTTATGTTACACTTAGGAATGCGTTTGCCGCACTTTGGTTACAAATGTAGAATGAATTTTATAGAAATACTAATTCTTTTTGATCGAACCTCCGCCTATGACGCTTTTGCTTAGCTCTGGATCGCCTTCATATCGTATATGGCCACCGCCGGCTATACTGGCATCCAGTTGTTCGGACGCATGTACTTCGATGTCTCCGCCACCGGCTACGCTGCATTCCGCTTTCCGAAGGACACATCCGAAAGCACTGATATCCCACCGCCAGCTACGCTCAGATCTCCTCTTTCGGCCTCTCCTTTGAGCAGGATGGAACACTGCCTGCCACGCTACAATCCAGGTTGTCTACTTTCAGTTGGGTTGCGTTGATATCTCCTGATCCAGCCACGCTAAAGTTGATTTTGCGCGCTTCCAGCTGCTTATCGAAGTTTATTGTGCTGCTTCCGGCAATACTGATATCCAGTTTGTCGGCTTTAAGAGGGCTTTGGATTACAAACTCTCCGCCTCCTACTGCACTTATCTCTTTCAGTTCACGGGAGCTGGTCTTTATCTCGCATACGGTCGGTTGGAGATTGAGTCCGTAAGAATTTCCGTTAAAATATTTTTTTTCATTTTTGGGCTGTATGATCAATGTCTTGCCCTTTATCTTTATGTCGAGGTGGGGTAGTATGTTCTCATCTATTGTTATCTTAAAAAAGGGGGAGGCGTTGGATTGTTCATATTTGATGTTTACTTTTCCTACATATGAGATCTCATCATAATCGGATATGGAAATTTCTTTCGTGATGATGTTCCCGTCTCCTTTTATTGTATTCTGGGCAAATCCGTTAGTTGTCAGCAACCAGATACAAACCATAAAGAAAAATGCTTTTGTTTTCATGTCTTGTTATATTTTCGTTTATTTTCTTTTATAGACGAGAGGGGACATATTACGGTTGCATATTTTCTTTACTTTTTGATGAATTAGTTTTTATTATATGCTTTACAACACAAATTAGTACTTTAACTATTGACGAATTAGGAAAAGCCCGTATCTTTGCATCGTGGTTTTTTCATAATAGTATTAGATTTAAGGTTAACAAGTTGGTTAGGGGTTGTCGTGAGACAGCCTTTAATTTTTTATAGGGATTTCTGTACTGCAGAAATATTTTCTATTTCCTGGTTGGAAAGATAATCTCCGTCCTTTATCAAAATCTGATGGGTGAAAGTGATGGAATCCTCTTTTTTTAGCAGGATTTGAACTTTTTCCGCCTGTTTATCGAAACACCGTCCTCCCAGGTTATTAATCGCAAACAGGCCGTATTCACGTGCATGCGACCAACCCGGATAATTGGGATTTTCAGGATGGTCTATGATAGCGATCGATATTTTCTCATCTTTTATCTTCCCGTTCAAAACAACCCAAGCCGAACGTTTTTCCCCAAACATCGTTACCGGTATCTCCTTCTTTATTTTGATAGATTCCGGAAATGTCGGCTTCAAGGTTTCGATCTAAACGCATACCGAGTAAGCCTTCTTTATTTTCCGTAATGAAAATAGAATCGTTGAAAGCAGTCAGTGTAGTGGTTCGCTGAATGCCTCTTTCGTGTGGCTTACCGGTGAATGCGTAGGTGGTTTTTTCTTTTAGTAGGATATATCCATTGTGGTTTGTCCAATTTGCTTCGACTGTAAATTGTTTTTCTTTTTCGTTTATATTTTTGATGCCGGTAAACCGAATAATGCCGTAATGTTCTTTTTTATTATGGGGAATGCGATTCGAATTATTCCAAAAATCCAATCCGTTGATATCTCCGAAGCTAAACCATAGTCCCATCTGATGAGGATGATCTGTCCGTTCATCGGCTTTCGGGCGGGCAGGATAGCCGCGAGTAATTTCGGTACCGGATGCAGTATAGATTGGATAAAGGACTTGTTTATATAAAGTGTCAGAGTAAAGAAATTCTGTAAAAAGAGTCTGGTCTATGTATATGCTTATTTTTTGTGAGTCGGGCTTCTCTATAAAATGTATGTGTGAATCCTGACCTATTACAGCATTGCAATAAGACAGAGAGAAGAGGATAAGTAGAATCAGTTTGTTCATGGAGTAAAATAATTAAAATGGGTTAAAAAGAAGGGCTAAACCTACCCTGTCCCTACACTTGACGCGGGGGACAGGGTAGGTTGACATCCTCTTAGAATGTTTATAAGATACGTTTATACAACTTCTTTTCTTGTGGTTGGATCGAAGTTAAATCTGCAATTTTTACCGGTTGTCCGGATGCTATACTGTTGCGGGCCGCGATTCCGACCAGACAGGCCAAAGCTCCGTCGCGGGTATTTGCACACTGTTGGAACGGATCGTCGATATTGGGTAGGAATATCTGGTCTTTTAATAATGCATCCCCGCCGCCATGTCCGGATGTTCCGAACGGAATCTGGATATATTGCCGTTTATTGAAGTTCTTGAACAAAACGATTTCGTCATAATTGGCATCCGATGTCGGTTTGGATTCCTGAATCCAGGCTTCCAGACGTCCTTTTGTTCCGTTGAATGCAATCCGGTAACCTTCGTATGGAGAATAGGTTGTCAACGAATAGGCCACTTGTACACCATTTTTATATTTGATTGTTGCCGCCATTTTGTCGAAGATGTTACATCCTTTTTGAACACACAACCGTCGCGCAGGTAACCGTCGTATTTTTCATTGGCCACGTACAGTTCCATGTAGTTCTTGTTCTTGGTGATGTCAAAAAAGAACTTGCATTTGTCTGTATGCGGGCATGTACGGCAGTTTTTCTGCCCGTATGGTTCCATTCTTTCCATAATGGTTGAGAGCCCCAAGCGCATAAACACTTCGGGATCGCTGTCGATCCACCAGTCAGGAGGTCGAAATGATGGCTGGCTTTGTGTACCCATAACGAACCGCTACATTCAACGAGCCTGTGCCAGCGGCGGAAATAATCGGCTCCGTGTGAGGTATCTAGATACCAGTGGAAATCGACGGAAGTGATATCACCGATTTCTCCGGTGCGAAGCAGTTCCCATATTTTTGCCCGGTGAGGGGAATAACGGTAATTGAACGTGACCCGGCATGTCTTGCCCGTCCGCTTTTCAGCATCCAGAATCGCTTGGATTTTCTTTTCATCGGTCGTCATCGGCTTTTCCGTGATAATGTCGGCTCCCAATTCCATTCCCCGGATAATGAATTGGTGGTGTGTGCTGTCCATTGTCGTGACAATCAATACATCCGGTTTTGTCTCGTTCATCATTTTTTCAAAATCGGTATATGTCGGACAAGAAGTGCCGATGATACGTTTGCCGGTTTCAACGCGTCCTTCGTTTTTATCGCAAAGGCCTACGAACTCAAGGTAATCAGGATAACTTTTCAGAATGTCCCTTCCCCACATGGATGTCCCGCGGCCTCCTGTCCCGACAAGTGCGATCCGGAGTTTTTTACCTGTCGGTGCTGAAATACCGGTAGTTTCTGCTTTTATATCAGATAAGGGATTGAGCAAGGCCGTTCCGGCAATCGCCCCTGTGGTTGCAAGAAAATGTCTTCTTGACATTTGGTTTGTTGTGTTATGCATAGTAAATGATATTAAGTGTTTAAAAATTATTTATCATATTCTGGTAGCTGGTGGAATTCGTCTTTATTTGTGACAACATCCACTTCATTCTGAGGAATCGGACGGGTGACATGATAGGCTTTCATCTTATCTTTGACATCTGGATTGTATTTCAATGCGCGTTCCAACAGTTTGCCGGTACGTTTCAGTGTGTACCACCTAAAACCTTCCATACTTAATTCGCGCATATATTCATCAAGGATAAAATCGAGCGTAATCATATCGGGGGTGACTTTCAGTGCCTCTTCGTGCCCTTCGGTCAATGCCCTTTTCCGCAATTCCGTAATGACTTTAGCAGCTTCCTCTTTTTGTCCCATATACATATATAGCTCTGCTTGGGACAAATATACTTCACCTAAACGAAACCAAATAAAATCTTTGTGACCTTTTTCATCTTTTGCAAATTCACGGGATGAATCCAATAGTTTCAGATTGGTATGGTAGCAGGAACGTCCATTCATTGTTGGTTCCCCTGTTTGTAGATTGTACATATGGTTCAATCCTTCAACAAATAGTTCATGTCCTAAAGGGTGAGTCTCTGCTCTCTGTCGTCCGGCCGCAACTTCTTCGTCTGTCACAGTGCGGAAATGGCGGATTAAGACTGTGTCGGAGTAAACAGGCTTCTGATTCCAATCTGTCGGGATCCAGCACCAGTATTCTTGTAATGAGCCATAAAGACGCTTATCGTATTCATTGAAATTTTGAATCATAAATAAGGATGGCATAGTCCAGCGATATTCACGTCCATAATATAAGGAATGGCTCCATAAGGTTGTGATTGCTTTGTTGTCGACAGCAGATTTGTTGTACCAACCGACACCGTAGCGGTGAAGTCCGTTTTCACCTCCGCCATTATAGGTTTATCAGTCGAATATTGTACAGACAGATAATTTCGTCATTAATCTGGTTGTCAACATCGAATATCTGTGTGTAATCGTCCAGTAACCTGTAATTATAGTCGGACCGCAACGATTTTGTCAAAGCAAGAGCATCTGTGTAACAACGCTCTTTTGTGTATCCGGCAGCAGAAATCACATCGTCCGGATAACCGGCCAGTGACATCAAAACTTTCATTAGGATGAATTTACGTATTCCTTCATTCATGCGTCCCCATTGGCTGTTTTGTGGCAACTTCAATCCGGTAGCGGCAATGTTGAGATCTTCCAGCATTTGCTTGTAGAAAGTAGCAACGCCGGGTTGATATCCAATAGTTTTGACACCGGCAGTACTTTCTGTCGTGAAATGTGCTCCATCTCCATAGGTTCCGTGATGATCCAGAAATAAAAAGCGCGTAGTGCATGTGCTTCTGCACGAAGTTCAGCGTCTGCCTTCATCTTTGATCTCTGCTGTTTCAATGATCTCGGTTGCCAGGTTTGCAACATTGAGAGAGTTATACAGTTGTTTCCAGAAATCTCGGTTCCAGCCATTGTTTATCATCTGGGTATCGAAATATTCTCCGAAATAACGCCAGTCATTTCCATTTACGGCAACTAACTGCTCATCTGCTCCCATCGAACCGAACAGGTAAAGTCTTTCGAGGAAATCGCGGTGTGTATTATATAAACTCAGAACCAACCGTTCACAACCTTCTTCCGTTTCTGAATAGTTGGTAGTGATATTTCCTTTTGGGTCTTCGGAAAGAAAATCGGAACAGGAACATAGGCTGCCTGCATATAATGCGATTATAAAGGTCCAATATTTTAGTTTCATAATTTGTTACAGTTTAAAAGTCAATATTTATCCCCATTGTATAAGTTGTCGGAATATTATAGTCAAAATCGGGAGCTTCCGACTTACGTCATTTTTACATGCTTTATAGATATATCCGAGATTCCGGACTTGTGCATAGAGCCGTGCTCGTAAGATCTTCCAGTTTTTCGGCATTATTTTACTGAAATCGTAGCCAGTGTTATATCTTGGATTTTGATGTAATCTCCCTTCATGTAGCCACCTGTACCGGCAAATGGATCATATCCGCTTAGTTTATCTGCACGGGTATATTCGTTTGTCGGATTGTCGGGTGTCCAGTATTTGAAGTTGGACGGCATCCAGCGCAGTCCGTCACGTGTGATTAAGCTAGCATAGGTATTAGGATGGATCAGGCTTCCGAAATTCATGTTCAGATTGATGGAGGCATCAAAAGCACCGAAACGGAATGAGTTCAGTAAAGATGCGATGATTTTGGATCTTTCTGTCCTAATATTACTTTGTCCAGCTCTCCGATCGAACCGTCATTATTCTGATCTTTAACTTTGATGTCTCCAGGAATAGCACCATATTTCTGTGCTTCCTTTTCTTCGCCTAATTGCCATACTCCTATCATCTCATAGTTGTAATGTACTTGCAAAGGCTTGCCTATAAACCATGAATTGTTGCGAATGTCGCCACCTCCCAGCAGTTCCGTGATTTTATTCCAATTGCGGGCAAAAGTTACAGTTGTTTCCCAAGAGAATGATTTAGTCTTCAACGTATTTGCTTGGATATTTAGTTCGATACCTTTATTTTCGGTTTTACCGATATTTTGCCAAACCTTGGAGAAGCCGGTGAAAAATGGCAACGTACGCTCCATTAGTAAATCACTTGTTTTGGTGATATAGCCCTCAATGTAACCGGATATACGATTGTTCCACAAACCAAAATCCACTCCGAAGTTTGCTGTACGCGAAATTTCCCATCCTAAATCTTTATTCGGAATCATAGAAGGCCGATAAGCGAAAAATTTGTTGCTGGCATCCTCTCCAAACAAGTAATCATATTTG
>ENA-OQCS01001027-OQCS01001027.1-human-gut-metagenome-genome-assembly--contig:-NODE-1027-length-15081-cov-1.999398_pt1 | contig 15081 bp, 21 predicted proteins | sample MGYA00242757_ERZ504575 | MGnify/ENA primary metagenome ERZ504575 (study PRJEB26092, sample SAMD00036297) | human gut metagenome | host: Homo sapiens | study: EMG produced TPA metagenomics assembly of...
TGCTGTTGATGATGTCTGCGACGCGCTGCAGACACATATCGCCTTCTTTTATACCATACAACTGATTGTATAATTTAAAATCATCTACATTGATAATGGCCAGTGCCAGCGAAGCGTCTTTGTTTTTCTCGAACTCTTCATTGAGAACTTCATAGAAATATTTTCGATTTAATAATCCAGTCAGTTCATCGGTTCTTGCCTCAAGACGGGCATTCTCATACAGCTTTGCATTTTTGATAGCAATAGATGCCACTGATGTGATGTTTGAGATTATTTCTACTTCATCGTATGCCAGTCTCTTTTTTGAAGAAGATGATGTGATCAGAATCACTCCCGCCAGATTATCACCATCTTTAATCCGGCACAGTAACGTGTATGGTTTTTATCCAGCTGATGTTTTTCCTCTTCCCACATGGACTTGTACTCTACAGAGTAGCGGAAATCACGGTAAATAATCGGTTCTTCGTGGTCTTTCAGCCACTGGACCATTGGATTTTCTTCTTCAAAGGCAAACGCCAGATCACTTAAAGGCTGGTCACTTGCAACCCCACGATATGGTTCGCCAGGTGCGTCCTGCATACAGATATAGATATTTCCAACATCCATCAAATCTTTCATAACATGGATCGTTTTATCCAGGATTTCCTGAAGATCCAGAGTTTTGGAGATTGCTGAATTAAATTCTCTGATCTTCTCAGCCTGATGGTTTTCTTCTCTGACAAACACGCAGCGGATCAAAAGCTTCCACAGATAAGTAAAGAGTGCATAAATGATCAGAAAGACGATTGAAAAAACAAGAGTGTAAATCCGGGTGTCTTATCCGGCCGCATATGAAATAGATTTTGCAGGGATGGAACAATATTTAAGAAAACAAGAATGGAAAACAGGAATCCAACACCATAACACAGGGAAGGGGATGCCAGCATCTGCAGGCGGAACAAGCGTCTTCGGATCAGTGCGTAGAACAGTAAAAATACATTTACTACACCACTTAAGATATCAATCGGAAATCCGCTGAAGAACGGAATTCCAAGAAATGCATTTCCTAAGAACAATGCAAGGACTCCCAGCATAACCGGTTCATACTGGACTTTCATAGTCGGATTGTTTTTACAGATCCGTACAATGACTGTAAAAAGATGGATCAAGAAAATTGCCGATGGTATAAAAAATACGATGATCGCAGGCTTGATCTCATATACAAAAGCTGCAGCTCCGTTTTTTTCTACCATTTTGGGAGCTTCAAGGAAAACTCCAAATTGTGCATTCAGCCAGAAGCAGGTCAGCATGACCACAAAGTATATTCTTCCCGCAATACCGCTCCTTTTCACCGCCAAAGGCGAGTATAAAACGGTAGTACGCATATGGCAGCAGCAAAATTCCCAACAGGGAAACCTGATACCAGAATTCACATCCAGGCCAAAGCTGTGCTCGCATAAAAGCAGAACCTCCAGTCCAGAATAGCAGGCCCGTCAGCACCACCAGGAAACTGTTTATTATTCTATTTCTCTTTGCTGTCAAAAACATCAACAGCATAAATCCATAACACAGCATGGCTATGATTGATATATATATCCGTAGGTTCCCATAAACTCCCCTTACTCCACTCTCGTTTTCATTCTTATTTAAATCTTATATCACTCTGTTCAGACTTTCCTGTATATCAAGCAGTTCCTTCAATTCATAATGTGAAGGACTCATCTGATGTATCTTCTTACCGGTCTTTTTCTCATAGGCTTCAAATGTCCCACAAGTAAAGATCGTCACCTGCAGAGGATCCATTCCAAGAATCTTTTTCAAATCCCTGTAATCCTGATCAATATATTTGAAATATGTACTCAAAAGATCTTTCAAAATATTTGTGCTCATCGCAGTGTTGAGCAGTGCATCACGTTCCAGTTCCACATACATATGCAGATATGGACGATTCTGTTCATTATATTCTTTTGTTGCAACCCAGTTTATGATCGGCAGCTTTGAAAGAGCGATCACGCTGCGGATTCCGTTTTCCGAAATCCTTGTAAATCCTGCAATATCGATAATCCACGCACTCGGTCCACATATTCAAAGCGCGGAATCCTTGTCTCATCTTCACGGTTCTCCAGACCGACGCAGCGATACATATCACCACAGCGGTAACGGGCAAACGCGCCACCTTTGAGAATAGTAAATACGAGTTCGTATTTTTCTCCCGGCCGAACTTCATCCATCAGATAAGTCGGTGGGATGTAAGAAGGATCTTCGTAATTTCGCATCATATCCTTCTCGGTGATAAATTCATAAAACGCTGTATCCGGAAAGAAATACATTCCTTTTCTTGTCCAGGTCTCTGTTCCCATAATGGAAGGTTCTGTACCGGCAAATAATTCCATCGGACGGATTCCCCAGAGTTCTTCGAGATCGTCTTTGTAGCAGAGATTATCTGTGCCGGCTACCATGAATCCTTTTAGATGGAAAAGATCTTTTGGAAGCATTGCGCGGTTTTCTTTTTTGCAACGACGCTTTGCCTGCAGCAGACGTAATATCATATGTGGCTTGCATTGCATAAGGCTTGACAGTTTTACTCCACCGCCGTTTGTTAGCGAAGAAAGACTCAAGCTTACTGCATAAGCTACGCTTCCAAGTCCAAAGAAAAAGCCAAGATCTTTCTTCATCGCCATCTTAAATCCTAATTTGTTTCTTTCGCTGAAACTCATATTTACGGCTTCTTTTACTGCGGGCAGGAATTCGATTCCAATCTCCTCGCCCAGAGCCAACGGAAAGAGTCCTGTTGCAAAAGGAAGTGGTGCCAGCGCATACAGGAATTTGTCTGTAGCTGCTACATCAAAAGATCCTTTTTTCTTTGCTGGTCGATAAGATCAGACATGCTGTAACATTATTCCGATAGGTGTCCAGCATGCTTCGAGTATACGGTGCCACCTTGATCGGGTGCTTTCCACCTTCCCAGGTTGTCTGGATCCAGATGACCGGATTTCCCGGAAGCATATCCGGCTGCTTGGCAAGCAGAATATCCGCGTAATCATCGTAGGTTGTCAGCGGTACCATTTTTCTGAATTCATCCAGATTTTGAGGATGTTTTCCCTTCAGAATAGACTGTCCCAGACCACAGTTGCTCCACAGCTTAACCTGTTCCTCCATCAACCGACGCTGAATCTTCATGTATCCATTCATCGACAGATCCAGGAATCCACAGTACTGCTGCCATATTTCTTTATACTGTTGTTTTTTAATTTTTCTTCTAAATTCATAGTCTGTCCGCTCCAGATCGATCATTGTTTTCTGATACTATATAAGCATTTCTTTATGCTATCTCTATTCGGCATTAAAAACGGGGTTGTTTTCTGATATTCCCTGTAATTAAAAAATGTCTGTGGAAAAGTCCACAGATCCTGAAAAATGATATACAGATAGTTCCAAAAAATCATAAGCAGAAAATAGATTCCCTGTCTCCATCCGCCAAACATTCCCCACATGCAAAGATATGCTCCTGCGAACCATAAAACTCCGGGATGACGGCACAGACCGTACACACCCTCTGTATATGCCGCACGTAATTTGTTTTCTTCACAGTAAGTTTCTTCAAAGGGAAGGGCAAAAAACAAGGTATATATAAGAAGTGCAAGGAAACACAAGGCTCCTGTTCCAAATCCAATTATTCTTCCGATTCTGTGCTGGCACTGCCCCCACGAGAGCCAGAGCTCCATGACGAGCGATAAAACCACCAGAACCGTCCCCCATGCGAAAAATTTTTGGAAAAATGTATTTTTCTTTTTAATGCTGTTTATATCATAAATAAAATACAGGAGAAACCCTGCACTCCCTAGAATGAACTGCCACATTTTTTCTCTCCCATTTTTGTACATAATAACACATAACAGCCTTGTCACGCACATTAAATTATAATAAAAGAGACAATAAATAGCAAGCGCTATTTACTGTCCCATATGTGAATTATATAAAAATCTTCCTCAAAATCTCACTCAGCTTATTTATATCCCGCGATTTGACAATATGTCCATTCATTCCGGTGTTTTTGGCCTTCTGCATCTGCTTTAGAAAATCTTTTTTTATCTCTTGCACATCTATTCCTCAGTTGGCCATGACCTTCTGAGCGCCACATAGGATATTAAAAAGTTCGCAAACCAGCCAGCTGGTACAGCAAGCCAGACAAATGCAATGCCAAAACGCGGTGCAAAAATCAAAGCAACGGAAAGACGAATCGCCAGGTTCACCATATTTGCAATGAGGAACGGGCGCATGATTCCAAGACCACGAAGGACTCCATCAGTTGCCATTTTGATTCCCATAAAGATGAAGAAATAGCCAAGCCATCTCATATAATCCCCAGATACCTGATAGGCCAGGGCTGTTCCGTCTTTACCAAGAAACAGCGAGGAAATTTGCGTGTGGAGCGTTTCAATTACAATAAAAGCAATGACTGAAAAACACACGTCCAACACTAATGCAGCGTGGTAGCCTTTTTTGATACGCTGTGGTTTGTTTGCACCAAGGTTCTGGGAAACATATGGTGAAACCGCATTACCGATGGATACAAAAATCAGAGAAAAAACGTTCTCAACTCGCATCGTCGCCGAATACCCCGCGAGTGCCTGTGTACCGAAAGGATTTACAACTGCCTGCACGATCATCATACCGATAGATACTGTAGACTGCTGCAGAACCGAAGGCACAGCAATTTGAAACATAGAAAGTAACTCCTGCCTGTCAAACCAGTCAAAGTGACTTTTATATCGCCGCACCCGATGGAAGAAAATCAAAAGTGAAAACACGGCAGAAATGCCTTGTGCAATCAAAGTTGCAAGCGCCGCACCGCACACGCCGAGATCAAGGCCGGCTACCATCCAAAGATCCATAAAGATATTTAAGATTGACGAAAATATCAGGAGTCCCAGTGGAATTTTTGATTCTCCTATAGAATTAAACATCGTTGAAAGAATATTATACATAAACAGGAACGGAAATCCCACAAAATAGACACGCAAATACAGCACTGCGTCATCCAGTATATCGGCAGGGGTTTGCAGTGCGCTCATCATCGAGCGGGAAAAACAAAAGCCAAAAACACCAAGGACTATGCTTAGAGTTAAAAAGCTAATCAAGGACGTTGACACAATGGTTTTCATTTTCCATACTCCCTGGCACCAAAGTAGCGGCTCACGAGTACACCGGCGCCGACACCTGCACCCAGCGCCACACAAATGAAAACATTAGTCAGTGCTGCACAGGCACCAACAGCTGCAAGTGCGGAGGAACCCACAAACTGACCGACGATGATGGAATCAGCCATATTATATATTTGCTGAAAAAAGCTGCCAGAATCATCGGCATTGCAAAAACCGTCAGCGCTTTAAGAGGCGCATCTGTGATCAAATACTCATCTTTTGACATTATCTTATTCTTTCCTCCATCTGAATCAATTTCGTATCTTCCAAACGCAAGTTGTAAGTTACATTATGTAATAATTATAGGTAGCTATAACAGTTAAGTCAAGCTTCTGTTTACTTTTGGTAATATGAATGATATGATATTTAAGAAAATGCTATCCAGCGAATATTATTTTACAGGAGGAACGTTTATGTACCTGGACGGTTTAGATGAACTGGATCAGAAGATTATCCAGTTACTGATAGAAAATGCACGGATTTCTTACTCGGATATTGGTGAAAAAATTGGTATTTCCAGGGTAGCAGTAAAAGCCCGGATCCAGTCTTTGGAGAAAAAGGGTGTAATTGAAGAATATACAACAATAATAAATCCTCAGAAAATCAGTGGTGCTGTGTCATGCTATTTTGAAATTGAAACAAACCAAACAATCTGTCGCAGGTGACAGATATATTATATAAAAATGATACAGTCACGCAGATTTACCGCGTCACAGGAAGAGACAAACTGCATGTACATGCCGTTGCCTCATCGAGTGATGAAATGGAACACTTCCTGCACAATGTCATTGACGCCCTGCCTGGTGTCATCAGCTGCAGCTGCAATACAATCTTATCACGTATTAAAGATATTAAAGGATTACGGCTATAAACTGAAACACTGGAAATTACTGAAAAGACCTCGATGATCTGGTTTTTCCAGACCGTCGGGGTCTATTTAGTATAATTTATAAATTTTCTGAATGATTCCACGACAGAGTTTTTGCTGCGACTTTCTTACTTAAAAAGTCTTAAATAGCTTTAAGTTTTCTGTTTTATTCGTAAGTTTATCCGCTTTTCTTATTTCGCAATAAACAGTACTCCCAGAGTTCCCGGCCCACAATGGCTTGAAACCACACCACCGGCGCGCGTCTCAAGAATTTCCTGAAAAATTCCAAGGCTCTGCAGATAAGCCTGCACATCTTCCACAATCTTACGGTCACAGCCGGAATGTGTAATAAATACTCGCTCCGGTCGTGCATTTTTAAGATCTGCCTCCATATCTCTGACATAAGACATGACTACAGAATGTAATTTGCCGCGATACTTCTTAGCTGCATCCATTGCACCGTTTTCTACTACGATCTTTGGATGCAGCTTCAATACACTTCCTGCCATAGCCGCAACCGCATTACAGCGTCCCCCACGATACAAATACATCAAAGTGTCTACCACAAAGCTTGCACGCACTTTTGGCCTCACTTCCTCTAGCGCAGCCGTAATTTCTGCAGCACTTTTTCCTGCCTGTGCCATTACTGCTGCCTCCACGACTTGAAGCCCAATACCTGTTGAAAGATTTGCAGAATCAATAACCGTCACAAAATCGGAGGCTTCCAGCTCATCAGCAGCAAGACGCATAACATTTCCGGAAGTTGACATACTTGATGATATTGAAAAACAGATAACTTCCCTTTTTTCTTCAACATAAGGTTTCAATATTTCTATCGCATCCACCAGAGATGGTGCCGAAGTTTTGGGTGTTGTCTTATGTGCATCTGACCATGCAAAGATTTCATCCGGAGTTATATTTTTGCCATCCTTATATTCCTTCTCGCCAAGAAGAATATGAAGCGGTAAAATATCAATATCATATCTGTCACCAGCTCTGGCGAAAGGTCGCAGGTGCTGTCTGAAATTATTTTTACCATGAAATATTACCTCCTGCTGTTTTATAGACAATATATTACCACAATTCAAGAATGAAGGATACACCTGTATCTTTATTTCTTACTACGATATGCTTCCGCTTCCCAATGAGTAATAAAATATGTAATATCATCTGTCATCTGTAATGCACCGCCAAAACTTTCGGCATATACAGCAAGTTTGATCGCATCCTTTACCAAAAGCTGTGCTTTTGCAGCTTTTGCCTTGTCATCTTCCATGATAAATGCGCCCACGCCCTGTACTAGGATCAGTCTTGGTTCTTTGTCATGCTCTTTCATAAATGCATCCAGTACATCTTTTGCCTGTTCAACATTTTCTACAAATAATGGGTATGGTCCGCAGTATACAATGTGATCCGGAGTAAATGGTTTCAAAAGCGGTGCTGCAGTTGTTTTATCTTTCACAAAATTATTCATTTCTGCAGCCGGAACAACTTCTACAGCATGTCCCAGTAACTCGGAAGTCTCTTTGCAGTCTGTTCTTTTTCAGGTGTAACTGCATCACTTACGTCAGCCGTTCTTTTTACCTGTTTCTCTAATTTGCTGATAACTCCATCAAATAAAACACCAATCTCTTCTACAGTATTTGCTGCAACAAAGATTCCGTGATTTTGAAGCAGGAGAACCTGAACATCTTTTCCGAATTCTTCTTTGTAAGCATTCATTTTTTCATAACAGATACGTGCCAGCGTATATCCCGGTTTGCAGATATCGATCCAGAGTACATCTTTGCCAAGAAGCTGTTCACAAAGTGTCTGCGCACCCTTTCCGCAGGTCAGACCATTGACAAGAGTCGGATGTACATGCAATACATAAGTATAAGCAAATAAATTATGAAGCAAGGCCTCTACACTTGGGCGTTTCGTCTTGTCATCATCGGTTACTGCTGCCATAACATCCGCAAGATATGCAGATTCACGTTTCACATCATCTGCAGGGTATTCTGTTTTCATAATCTCATTCAGACGGGCTCTGTCCATTTTGACAAATTCTTCTGCTTTGATCGTAGCAAGCTGTGTACCGGAACCTTTAACATACAGGGTTGTATCGTCTTTGACAGAAGTATTGCCGCCACCTGCCAGGACGTAAGCCGGATTGCTGCCGTATGTGTTTGACATTTTTACTAAAGTTGAAAGATCCATCGTTAAAATTCCTCCCTTAACTTATCATCTTAATAGTTTCACTATTACTTATAGTATTATAGTACACCATATATAAAAAGTTATCTATGCAAATATCGTGTCACAAAATATAACAAAACTCACCTTATCGTTGGCACAGATCAAGAAAAAAGCAACCAGGACTTAACATCCTGATTGCTTTTTGCTCTCATTATTCTGTTATTGTTTCAATTCAAAGAAATCTTCTACCCGGTTTTTATAATCCGTCATATCATTATACTGCAGCATTGCATATTCCTGAATCAGATCATGATATGGTGAGTTCTTATCATCCACACTGTAGAATTTTCCATCTGCTCCCCAATATCCATTACTGGTCAGTACCGGAATCTCTTTCTGTAGATCCTGCTGGAACTTCTGGAAGCCGGTCAGTTCTCCATCTATCGTCTCCATAAGGATGGTCTGAAGATAATTCATACTTGTCTTCTCTACAGTCTTCTTATCAATATCATAATTAGCCCAGATAAGGAATGGAACCTCATATCGCCGCATCATTTCCTCATCATTCCAATTACGCCACTCTCCATTTGTGATAGAATCCATCGATTCATCATGAATTCTCGGCTGGTGATCTCCTGTCAGAAAGATTACTGTCGGTTCATCTGTATTTTTATAATAATTGATCAGATTTTCAAACATCTCATCTGAATATTTGATAAGACTAAGGTAATATCCCAGATCCGGTGCATCTGCATTCTCTACTACAATTCGTTTATCATCGAAATTATCAATGGTACATCATAAGAACTATGGTTCTGAATCGTCATAGTATAACCGAAATACGGTGCATCTGTCAATTTTCTCTGCTGTTCATAATCATGTGTGATATTATCGTAGGTACACTGGTCCGTCGCATTATTTCTCATTTTTACAAACGGGACTATCATATTTGTATAATCATAAAACTTATCAAATCCAAGCAGCGGATATGCCTTGTCTCGGTTATAGTTTCTCGCCTTCTGAAGATGGGTTGCTGAATTTCCTGTGTATCCTTCACTCTTCAGTTCAGTTACCAACGATGGCATTGCATGCCTCAGATATAACTGAAATGCAACCGTTCCTTTTGGAAGAAATGCCATAGAATTTCCTGTCAGAAATTCATATTCCGTATTTGCAGTCTGACCGCCTACGATTGATGCATAAGTTGTTCCACTCACACAGTTTCCATTTTTCATCAGATCATGAATAAATGGCATGTAATCTTCATTTGTCTCAATATCTCCAAGAACCTGCGGATCCGAAAAGGCCTCATTAATAACAGCAATTACATTTGGTCGTTTCTTATTTGGATCTACGGTATCAGAAATATATTTTGAAGTAATCTCTTCTACTTTTTTCAGACTGTATCCATTTGGTTTCTCTGGTACAGAAAGCTTGATGCTTCTTGTGAAACAGGCGATACTGCCATATTGCTGATAACTTCTCTTGGATTAAAAAGACTCAGATACAATCCTCTGTTGCTTACCATGTCTGTCATAACAAGCTGTGAAAAACCAGTTACACTCACAATAGCCATTACAGCGATTCCACACAGACGATGAGAAACTTTTTTGAAAACAGGTTCACATTTTATCACGCGGCCAAGCATTATAAAATCAAACAGCATTACCAGTGCAACTGTTGTATAGAAATTAAATTGTATCTTATAACCGTCTGCAACTTCCAGTGCAGTACCTACGGTTGCAATATCCGATGCCATGGCCGGTGTTCCTCGAAACTCATAAACAAAATGATTTACTATATTAAACATTACACAGATAAACGCCCAAATATCAGTTCCAAGACGCACCCGATTTGTAATAACTATAAATATAAGTTCCAGAATACCAATCAACAGGAAGTTAAATAATAACAGTGATAAATGTTGTCCTCTAAAGCTGTATGTTTCATTAAATACAGCAATTTCCATATTAAAAAAAATGTAGCATGGTGCAAACAGGATATACAGAATATTTATTACTCTGTTCCACTTCTTTCCAAAGTCCAGTCTGACAAAAATAAGAACAACACCAACTATCCAGCCCAGCACAATGCTGGCTATTTTAAATTTCGAACTGAATTCCGGATCATTTTCCAATATAGTTGTTCGGTTTACATAAAAAAAAGATCAGAAACAGAAACGAAATGAACAGACAGAAATAATTTTTCCATCTCTGCCTGTTTTTATTAAAGTCTATATTCTTCAGCACGTATATTTTCCTCTATTCTAAAAATGCAACTGACCCTGAAGCCAGATCGTACCTTTAAACCTTCGGCCAACTGCCGGATCTCCCAGCAGATCCGCTCGATTGATACAGATGTCAAATCGAATATTATTACACTCAACTGTCATCTGAACAAGTTCTTCATCTGTAATATTATTCTGTACAGTATGATATTCTATAATCTCACCTAAATACTATACTGGTCACACTGAATTCCATATGGCATAAAATATGAATCTACAATAGACAAAATATCTTCATGAACAATTCTGTTAGAATCATAGAATACGTGTCCATTTCTTCCATGGTAAGATTTTCCATAGCCTCTTCGTCACCATTTCTTGCAGCTGCGATCATTGAACTTCGGTTTTTACTGCTTTCCTGTTCAACTTTGACCGCTTCCTTATCCTTCAGTACTGGAAAAAGGATTTTACCCTCCCCTGCAAGTCCGGATAAGGTCAATGGCTGATTACCTGTTAACTGCTTTTTGCTTTCTTTCATATATTCAGCTGCATTTTGAAGATAAAAATCAGCGTGATTCCTATTCTTAGATCATCACAGGCTGCAGAAAAGGCATCCTTATCCGCATGCCTTTCTACTGTTACCTGTTCCTGAGTTGTAATTCCAGTTCCTCTGAAAAAAGGATAATAATATTCCACATGAAATCTGTTGTCATCATCATACTGACCACATACAGTAATACCGCAGTCATTTCCATAAAACCGGGAAAACTGAGCAAAGACACCATCTGGATGATCTCCCACTACGTTTTTTTCATCGTAATTTTTGATAACATCCAGAATGATTTCCTTCATTTCTTCCCGTTTGGTCACTTTAGAAAAACCGACTGCTTTTAAAAAGCTGTGCAAAAGTACACCTCCATGCCCTTATGCGCGGGTCTTTTTCTCAATTCTCTTCATGCCGCCCATGTATGGCTGCAGAGCTTCCGGAATACTAACAGATCCATCAGCATTCAGGTTATTTTCCAGGAACGCGATCAGCATTCTCGGAGGTGCTACTACAGTGTTATTTAATGTATGCGCAAGATATTTCTTACCATCCTTACCATTTACACGAATTCTCAGACGACGTGCCTGCGCATCTCCCAGGTTGGAGCAGCTTCCTACTTCAAAGTATTTCTTCTGTCTTGGGGACCATGCTTCTACGTCCAGAGATTTAACTTTAAGGTCTGCCAGGTCACCGGAGCAGCATTCCAGAGTACGTACCGGAATATCCAGGGAGCGGAACAGATCTACAGTGTTCTGCCACAGTTTATCAAACCACATCGGGCTCTCTTCTGGTTTGCAGACAACGATCATTTCCTGCTTTTCGAACTGATGGATACGGTAAACACCTCTCTCCTCCAGACCATGAGCTCCTTTTTCTTTACGGAAGCATGGAGAATAGCTTGTCAGAGTTTTTGGAAGTTCTTCTTCCGGAACGATCTGGTCGATGAATTTACCGATCATAGAATGCTCACTGGTACCGATCAGATACAGGTCTTCGCCTTCGATCTTGTACATCATAGCATCCATCTCTGCGAAGCTCATAACACCTGTTACAACATTGCTGCGGATCATGAAAGGCGGTACACAATAAGTAAAGCCTCTATTGATCATGAAGTCACGGGCATATGCAATAACTGCAGAATGAAGTCTTGCAATATCTCCCATCAGATAGTAAAAGCCATTACCTGCAACACGTCTTGCACTGTCCAGATCAATTCCGTCAAAGCTTTCCATAATATCTGTATGATATGGAACTTCAAAATCCGGAACTACTGGTTCACCGAATTTTTCAATTTCAACATTTTCACTGTCGTCTTTACCAATCGGTACAGACGGATCAATGATGTTCGGGATAACCATCATATTTTTAAGAAGTTCTTCTTCTACTTCTTTTTCTCTTGCAGAAGTTCATCAATACGTGCACCGGATGCAGCAACCTGTTTCTTAACTTCTTCTGCTTCATCACGTTTTCCCTGTGCCATCAGCGCACCGATCTGTTTGGAAGTTTTATTTCTTTCTGCTCTCAGAGCTTCAACTTCCTGTTTGATCTCTCTGTTTTCTTTATCCAATTCAATAACCTTATCAACCAGTTCCAGTTTATTATCCTGAAATTTGTTTTCTGATATTCTGTTTAACGATTTCCGGATTTTCTCTCACAAATTTGATGTCTAACATGTTTTCTCCTCCTGACAGTTATTTTTCTGTCTTCTTTATTTTTCTAAATTCTTTTCATCTTCACTCATCTCACCCAGTTCAAAATTTACAGCTTTTCGAAGTGCTTCTACTTCCTCCTGGCTGAGCATTACATAAGATTCACCTTTTACAATTTCTTTCAGATACAGGAAACAATTGTCTCTGCTGTGTACTGCATTTAAAATAATACCTGAATTATCTTTATCCAGCAACGCCAGCGCAAAACTGAGTTTGCCACCCACATCATCAAATGCATCGTATTTTTCTACGCCATATTTGCTGAAAATAACTTTAAAATGCTGTTCCAGTGTTTTAATTGCATGTTCATGATCTTCTTTTGCTTCATACAGTCTGTCAATCTGTGCAAATTTGCGTACAAAGTTTTTTCCAGGGACTGTGCATCGCTCCCCTTCATAAACATCTTATACTTGCGTTCCAAACGAGTCAGACGCATGCCATTACTGATCATTACTCCAATTAATATCACAACTATAGCCAGCAAAGCAATAATGATAATCCCAGGATCGATACCTATACTATCAAAATTGTACTCATATCATACCCCTTTAACCAATAGATTCAAACAGATCAATAATTCTGTCTAAATCATCTCTGGAATAATACTCTATTTCTATTTTGCCTTTGTTATTTTTCTTTCTGTGAATAAATACGCGAGTTCCTGTAATACCTTTCATTTTTTCTTCAAGGCTCTCATAAATCGCATCTTCTGTTGGATTGAAACAACCGGCTTCTTCTTTGTTGGTGTTAAAATACTTTTACCAGTTTTTCCGTTTCACGAACGCTAAGCTTTTCATCAAAAACTTTCATTGCTGCATTGTATTGCTGCTCGGGATCGGAAATAGCAAGAATTGCTCTGGCATGTCCGGCGGATATCATCTCATCGACCATCATCTGCTGTACACGGGAATCGAGTTTCAAAAGTCTCATCGAGTTTGTTACTGCAGTACGGCTCTTTGAAACACGTTCAGCTATCTCATCCTGTTTTAAATGAAATTCATCAATCAGACGTTTATATGCCATTGCTTCTTCAACCGGATTCAGATCTTCTCTCTGTATATTTTCAATAAGAGAAATTTCTACGATCTCCTGTGTTGAAAATTCTTTGACAACAACCGGAACTTCCTTAAGTCCTGCCATCTTGGCAGCTCTCCAGCGTCTTTCTCCTGCAACGATTTCATAGTAGTCCTTCTTATCGGACACAAGCAATGGTTGCAAAATTCCATACTGTTTAATGGACTCTGATAATTCCTGTAAAGCATCCTCATCAAATTTCTTACGAGGCTGTTCCCTGTTTGGCTCGATCATGGAAATTTTCATCATTCTCTCGCCGTTACTGGTTTCCTGCTGACTGGATTTCTTAGTATCTACTGCAACCTTTTTTTCTTCTTTTACAGTTTTCACTGTCTTAGGTTTACTCTGCACTGTTTTTTCCGGAAAACAATGCGTCCAGACCTCTTCCAAGTCCTGACTTCTTTCCAGCCATCATTCACCCTCCCTGTTAATTACTTCTTCAGCAAGAAGTCGATATGCCTCTGCACCTGCCGATCTCGTATCATACAATGTAATTGGCTGACCGTAGCTTGGTGCCTCTGCCAGTCTTACATTTCTCGGAATAATCGTTTTATAAATATTCTGCTGAAGGTTGTCTTTAACATTTTCAACTACCTGTAAAGAAAGATTCGTTCTTGCATCATACATAGTAAATACGACACCTTCCATTACGAGTTTCTTATTCAGACGTTCCTTTACAAGTTCAATTGTATGTATTAACTGAGATAATCCTTCCAAAGCATAATACTCACACTGAATTGGCACCAATACGGAATTGGCCGCTGTTAAAGCATTAATCGTAAGCATATTTAAAGATGGTGGGCAGTCCATAATAATATAATCATATTTTCTGCGCACCTTATCTATGATTTTCTTCATGATGTATTCTTTTTCATCGACACCAATTAATTCAATCTCAGCGCCAGATAAATTCACGTTAGATGGAATCAGGTCTACGTTCTCAACTACATCTTTAACAATAGTATCTTTTGCTTCTGCTTCGCCAAGAAGTAATTCATATAATGTATTCTCAACATTATTTTTATCTACTCCAAGTCCACTTGTCGTATTCCCCTGTGGATCAATATCTATCGCAAGTACTTTCTTCCCTTTTTCAGCAAGACAAGCAGAAAGATTAATTGCGGTGGTTGATTTACCAACGCCGCCCTTCTGGTTTGCTACTGCTATTACTCTTCCCAAGATTCATCCTCCCTTCGGGATATCAAATATCAAGACTATACATGTTTGTTTGAAAGTATAGCATACTGTTGTTATTATAGCACTTTTTAATAGTATTGTTCCACAAAATGTTTCAC